>FWPV01003338.1_pt1 | contig 36633 bp, 31 predicted proteins | sample 2228371 | NCBI WGS metagenome assembly FWPV01 (sample SAMEA103939776, study PRJEB20133) | metagenome | reverse complement strand
AAGTGGGCACCCCTCCACCTGGACCACCCCACCACTCTCTGAACCAGGCGCGCTCACACGGACCTTCCGGATCCGGAGCAGCCCCATCCCGATAAGCCTCGTGCCAGTTCTGTTCAGGATTGGGAGTCATGAGATGGATGTTGAGTGCCCAAGCAGCAGCATAGTCACCCAACTTCTCCTGGGGCAGAAAGACGTCAAGAGATCGGGCCGCATCCTGGCCGGCATTTTCGTCTTTGTTGTTCAATGGGTTGCCAAACTGCTGCATAGGCGAGGCCAGGTCCGCTTCGGTGATGATGCTCACCTTCGTCGGGTCTGCGACGCGGGTTTGCATGGGGGCTGGGAAGAAATACGCCACATGTTGGCCTGGCGGGTCGTGTTGGCAACGCGCCCAGGTTTCGTAGCCCCGCACCCAGTAGTTGTTCCAGGTATAGCCATCAGTATGTGGAGGAGGGGTGAGGATAAGCCGGTTCATCAGCCAATAGCCACCATTGGTGCCATCTGTAAGAAACATCCTTTGACACCAGGGTGGTTTAGCAAGCACTTGAAAGGTTTCAGCATAAGCGTTTTGGGCCATGGATGGGGTGAACACCATAGCACCAGGATAGCGGGCATGGATGTAGTCGTAGATTGCTGCGAAGTAGGCATCCATGTCTCTCCAGGCATCAGGGTGGTTCCTGGCAATTGGGGTATCATAATCGTACCATTCAGTATTTGGCTCGTTGGCCGGCACAAAGCCGAGTTCGTTAATGCCATTGGTTTGATTGAAAGCATGAATGTGACCGATCTCGTCACCCACATCGGCAATACCCCGGTGATTGTCTGGTTGGCAGTAGTCTACACCTTCAATGTCCGTCACAAGATGATACTTGTCGTCAAAATAGCCGGGAGATGGCATAATGCGGATGACGATCTTTTTACCGGCTTCTGAAACACCTTGCAGGTATTGCTCGATCCGTTGATGAGAGTCGTCAGTCGGGATGGATACACCGTTTATGCGGCAGTTGCCAGGAGGATTCCGGTTGACCTGGTACACTTGATTGCTCAACACCACCACTACGTTCGGCCAATTTCCCCCGTCGCGAATCCGCGAGAAGTACATGTCATCCCACCAAACCCCGCCCTCGATGTTCCCCAGATGCACGCCGCGCGCCGCGCCGGATTCAGCAGTGGGCGAGATCATTTGTCTATGTATGATGGCGATCACGGTTAGTATTCCCCCCAGGATCAAGACCAAACCCAACCACCGAAATCGAGCCGCAGCATGCAATTTCATCGCCTCTCCCCTTTCGACCCTCTGGCCAGGTCTAATACTCAATCAGCGCCATGTACAAACTCGGTCCTTTGTCATCGGGCCATGTGCTCCACACCACTCGATTGCCGGATATCGAGAATCCTACTACGTCCTCTAGAGCTGGCAAGTCAATGGGCATTGGTGGCTGCCCTCGTTCCAGGTCATACAACTCTATTACTCCGTGCTCACCATAGCTAACTAGAATATCGCCAAAGAACCCAGCGAAAGCAAAGAAACCAGGTATAGTGACAAAGTATTCATCCCTTGATCCGTTAAGATCGACACCAACGAGTTGGCATTCGTAATTGGGATCAGGTGCACACGTAGTCCACACCACTTTGCCTTCGCTGATAACGTGATGCATCCCGGTCGAAGCATCACCAGGAAAGGATACCTGTCCCAGCACAAAGTCCTCGCCACTTGCCAGGTGGTAAGCCCACAAGTCCGCGACTTTTTCTTCTGCCGAATGTCCTGCTAAATCGAGATAGATCACCCACGGCCCTGAAATGCGAGGAAACAACTGAGCCTCCGGGCGCTTGGCGATAGTCAGCGTTTCCCCGATTCTCAAGTCGTAGGCAATAACATCCCAATTGTTTTCCCATCCTCCCCATTCTTTCCAGACCACAACATTACCCGAGAGGTCCACCCAGTCAGGTGCAGCATCCTTCAGCGTGAATTCACGCTCTTGCTCACGGTCGTAGACCTTGAGTCGCCTATCAAGCGAGCGATCTGCCAATTCGGCATACTCGGACCACACTACCCAGCGATCGGAAATATGAGCTGAGTATTTTGCTGCGGTTCCTACCGCGCTGCTGATCTGCCGCACGTCTCCAGAAACCAGGTCAATGAGGACAATCTGGTTCTCGCCGTTGACGTTGATCCGCCCCACGGCAGTATCCCCCTCCAGGTCCATCAGGTCGATGAACCCTTCCGGCGTCTGCACCTCCACCGCCGCGCTCAGATGCCGGGGGCCGGGCGTCGCGGTCGGTGGGGGGGGCATCGTGGGCGTGGGCGTGCAGGTCGCCGTCGCGACCGTAGGGAGTGTCACCACCGGGGGCGGCCTCTGCCCCCGGAACAGCAGGCTCAATCCGATCGCCAGCCCGGCCAGCACCGCCAGGTAGGCTATCCCTTTCCACCGGTCACCTTTCATCGCTTTTCCCCCTTTCGATTTTGGATTTGGGCCTTCACACCACCTGGTGAGAGGAAATGTCCGGCACATACACCTTCTCTATCGGGCCGCAGCTTTCACCCGCCCGCACGGAGCGGTATGCCCGGTCGCTCATGAACACGATCGCCCCCGGCCAGGCTCCTCCTTCGCCATTGATCTTGGAAAAGTAGCTCTCATTCCAGCCCTTTCCATCCGAGACGTTGCCCAGGTGGACGCCACGCATCGCGCCGAATTCGGTGACAATCGAAAGCATTTGCCCATTTGTGATACCGACCAGGAGTGCTGCTCCACAAAGGAGCAGAAGTAGCACAAGCCAGCCAAATCGGGATAGTACACGCGCTTTCATCTGCCTTGCTCCTGTCTGCATTCAGGACAAACCTATGGTTCAATCCTGGCGGTATAAAACAGCTCCGGCCCCCACCACACGACCCGGTCGCCGGAGATGACAAGGTCAGTCGTCCGGTCTAGAAACGCCAGTTGCTCCTTTCGCTGCAAGTCATACAATGTCCTCCCCCGACCGTAGCCATAGACCAGAATGCCATCGAACAGTTTGAGGGAGTCAAAATAACCAGACATTATCAGGAAAGGCTGAGCGCCGGGAGTGTTCAGGTCCAGGCCCATCAGCCGGTGCGGGGGATCGAACTCGCCCGACGGGGCAGCCCACACCACCAGGCCGTCGCTGATGGCGTGATGCGTCCCCCGCGAAGCGTCCTTAGGATAAACCACCTTCCCTAACATCGAATCCTCGCCGGTTTCCAGGTTGTAGGCCCACAGGTCGGCGACCTGTTCTTTACTCGCATGCTCGGCCAGATCCACATAAACAACCCACGATCCTGAAATGCGAGGATACCTTTGAGCACCTGGGCGTTCAGCAATCGTCCATCTTTGCCCTGTTCTCAGGTTCTGGGCAAAGACGTTGTTATCATTCACACGTTCTTCCCAGACTACCACATCGCCCGACAGGTCCAACTCGTAAGTAGTGTTTGCCTCCACCGTATATTCACGTCCTGTTTCCCGGTCGTAGGCTTTGAGATGGCGTTCAGGCCAGTTGTCAGCCGATCCGACCACCTCGATCCACACCACCCACGACTCCGAGATGCGGGCAAAATACTTGACCCTGGTCCCGGGAGCGCTGCTGACCTGTCTCATCTCCCCCGTCGTCAGGTCCAGGGTGACGAGCTGTTGCTCGCCGTTGATGAGCGTGTCTCCCACCATCGTGTCGCCGCACAGGTGCATTGGCCCAAAGCCCTCCGGGTTCTGCACCTGCACCTCCACCGCCGCGCTCAGGTGGCGGGGGCCGGGCGTCGCGGTCGGTGGGGGGGGCATCGTGGGCGTGGGCGTGCAGGTCGCCGTCGCGGTCGCGGCGGCTTCCGTTGCTACCGGGGGTGGCCTCTGTCCCCGGAACAGCAGGCTCAATCCGATCGCCAGCCCGGCCAGCACCGCCAGGTAGGCTATCCCTTTCCACCATTCGCTTCGTTCTTCTTTCATCGTTCGCCTCCTATTCTGCAACCTGCTCAAATGATACTGCACGCAGTCACAAATTGCGTTTCTGGGCATCTAGGGGGCCTATGGCCGGGCGTCCGCCTACGCGGACGCAGCTCAACCGACCGCGTAGGCGGTCGGTCGGCGAGGTGGGGATACATCTTGTGGGTATCCAAATACCCTCTCAGGCGCGGTTTCAACCGCCAGCCAGTTTCTTGGCCAGCGACCGAGGTCGCACCTGGGGGGCCTATGGCCAGGCGTCCGCCTACGCGGACGCAGCTCAACCGACCGCGTAGGCGGTCGGTCGGCGGGGTGGGGATACACCTTGTGGGTATCCAAATACCCTCTCAGGCGCGGTTTCAACCGCCAGCCAGCGTGGATGTCCCGCGCCGAGTATAATACTAGAAGCCATACTTTTCTGCATACGCCATCACCGCCTCCTCAAACATGGCCATCGGTGGGCGAACCAGGCCGGCGCCGATCTGCCCCACACCAGGGTCCTTGTGGGCGATGCCGGTGTTGACCCGGGGCGTGATCCCCTTTTCGACTACTTTGCGGATGTCAATGCCGGTCGGGGTGCCGCGAAAGTCAAGGGCCGGGATGGTAAAATACTTGTGCTCGGCGTAGGTAATCTCGTACATCTCCAGCGTGGCGTTGATGGCATCTTGAGGCGTGCCGCTCACGAAGGTGACGATGGCCGGCGCAGTAGCCATGGCAAAGCCGCCGATGCCGGCCGTCTCGGTGATGACGCTGTCGCCGATGTCGCCGCTGGCATCGGCAGCGGTAAAGCCGGGGAAGTAGAGGCCCACCGGCGTGGCTACCGGAGCGGTAAACCAGCGGTCGCCCAGCCCGCTGACGCGGATGCCAAAGTCGGTGCCGTTGCGGGCCATGGTGCTCACAATGGTGCTGCCCTCGACCCCGTGGGCGGCGTCGGCCATCGCCTTGCAGGCAGCCATGACCGGGTTGAGCACGCTCAGGGCATTGTCGCCCAGGAACTTGAGGATGTCGGCGGCAACGCCGGGGTTGGGCGCAGCCCTGGCGATAAAGGGGGCCAGCCGGGTGGTATACAGGATCGAACCGGCCTTGTTGCGGTTGTGGCCCTCATCGCCCATGTGCAGCGCTTCGGCCAAAAGCGCCCGGATGTCCAGGCCGCCGCTGGCCTCGATGGCCTCGGCCAGGACAGGGGCCATGACCTCCTCCATCCAGCGCAGTTTGGCCAGCACCTCTTCGCTGTAGGCGCCGTAGCGCAACACCTTGCCATAGCCCTCGTTCAGGTTGGAATAGGACCGGTTGCCGTGGGTCTTGTTCTCCAGAACATAGACCGACATGGAAGGGCAGATGATGCCGGCCATCGGCCCCACCGCTCCGTGGTGGTGACAGGGCTCCAGCTCGATCTGGCCCGATTCGACCAGGGCTTGCGCCTCGGCCATGTCGCGGGCCTTGCCCTCCAAGATCAGCGCGCCGGTGATCGCCCCACGCATCGGCCCCGAGGCGCGCGCCCAGGTAATCGGCGGGCCGGCGTGCAGCAACAGATTGTCCCTCATGCCCGGGATCACATCGCGGGCCTTGCCCAGCCCGATCAACACCGGGCGGGCCTCCATCATTCGTTCAACGGCTTGTGCGTTGGCTTTTTCGATGTCCATTCCCGTCCTCCTCTATTAGATGCTTCTCAACTGTTCTCCGGTTCAAAGCGCGAGTGCGCTTCCTCGTACAGCGCCAGATTGCGGTCCTGCAGGTAGTCGAACACCTGCAAACTCTTGCTGCCCCCAGGCCACGTCATTCATTATCCTGCTCACGGTGCAAGATCTCGTCAATCAGCATTGTTAGCGGGGGCAGCTCATTCGAGACAATCTGCCAGACAATGTCCAAGTTAACGCCAAAATAGCGATGAATCAGCCGATCTCTGACACCTGCCATTGCTTTCCACGGCACTTCCGAATACCGATTGCGAAGCTCCTCCGACAGATTTTTGGTCGCCTCACCGATGATCTCCAGGTTACGGATCACGGCATCCTGGGTCTTGAAATCCGCCAGAAACGCTTCATAGTCCATCGCCAGCGTGTAGGCGCTGATGCGGCGAAGCCTCCCGAATATCGCTCAAGAAATCTCGATTTGCCCGCTCAGACATACACGATGCTCTCTTGGATGCTTTGAGCAATTCGCTCGACCCGGATTCCCTGGATACCGCCGGGCGTCAGCACGTCAACGCTCTTGCCTAGCAAGCCCTCAAGATACTCGGCGAACTCGATGAAGCGAAACCCTATCGGATGCTCAAACTCCACGACAAGGTCAACGTCACTGGTTTCCGTCGCCAGGTCCCTGGCATAAGATCCGAACACGCCAATCCGTTTGACCCCGTACTCAGAAGCAAGATAGGGATGTTTTTCTCGAAGAACCTCGATGATTGTTTCCTTGGTCATCCGTACTCCTTACCGCAGCCGCTGCCCCGGTTCAAAGCGCGAGCGCGCCTCCTTCAGCATCTCCTCGTACAGCGCCAGGTTGCGGTCCTGCAGGTGGTCGAACACCTGCAAACTCTTGCTGCCCCAGGTCACGTAACGCAGCGGATCGGGGTCGAGCCTGGCGGCAATGATCTCCTCTCCGCCCCGCGCCTGGGCCAGCCGCCAGGCGATGGGCGTGACGATCATGCTGTGGCCGAAATAGTAGCTGCCCCCGGCGTCCGGCCCCACCGAGTTAGTGGCGATGACATAGACGTGGTTATCGTAGGCGCGGGCGCAGGTGGTGATGTACCAGATGTCAAAGCTGCGCAACAGGGCCGAGGGCCGGGTAATGACCTCCGCCCCTTTGACCGCCAGCAGCCGCGATAGCTCCGGGAAATCGCCATCATAGCAGATGATCATGCCGATGCTGCCCAGCGCCGTCTCGAACACCTCGGCACGGCTGCCGACCGTCACCCAGCCGCCGCAGTCGCAGCGCTCCAGGGGGAAGGGATGCGTCTTGTCGTAGGTGCCGATAATCTCCCCCTCCGGCCCGATCAGGATCGAGGAGTTATAGACCACACCCCGCTCCGGCCCGCGCCGGTAGGTCGGCCAGACCACGTGCACGCCGTGGGCCCTGGCTGCCTTCTGCACCTCTGCCGTGATGCGCCCCGGCACGTTGTCCACCAGATCCCACAGATCGCCCGCGCTCAGCCCGGTGACAAAACCGGTCGTCACCGTCTCTGGGAAGACGACCAGATCCGCCTCGTACTCCTTGACCGCTTTCTCCAGCCAGGCCACGCCTTTCTCTACATTCGCCCGGACATCGTTGGGCGTGACGGCAATCTGCACACAAGCGGCGATGAACTCCTTCATGTCAGATCCTTTCTGGCGATTGGACGAAAGACGAACGACGAAGGTCAAAGGCTATCCTTCGTTTGTCTCTCCACCTTCGTCCTTCCTCCTCCGTCCCTGGTCCCTCGTCCTTTGCCTCTACCCCTTCATCCGCTCCAAAATCGCCATCAGCCGCTCATTCCCCCCCGCCGGCGGCTTCCAATCCACCTGAATGACCGGCGCACCCTGAGCCTGCAAACTCTCGGCAAACGACTCCAGGCCGACGTTGATCGCCGCAAAAGGCCGGTGTAGCGCGGAAAGGTCCACGCTCTTTATCTTTTGTCCTTCGTCCTTCGTCTCGCCAGAGCGAAGCAGGCGACCCACATAACGAGCTGCGGCCTCGTTGCTGGTCTCCACCTGCGCCCCGGCAGCTTCGAGTTGTCGTATCTGAGCTTCCAGGCCTTGGGGGTCCTCGTCGGTGCCGACGACCACGGCCACGACCTCCAGCGTTCGCCCGGCCCTCTCCGCTGCCGACCGCGCCCTGGCGATGGCCGGAGCCAACTCGCCTGCCGGGTTGGGATGGGCGCCATAGCCCAGCACCACATCGAGCAAAATGACAGCGACCTCCGCATCTTCTGCCTCTTGCTGCAGCCTTCGGATGCGGAGGTCGTTGTCCATCATCGGGTGCAGGCGGCCCACCGTGAACTCGTCGGCTCCCAGGTCCAGGACCGTGTGTGCCTGGCTGACCAGCGAGTTGGCCAGGCGGTGCTCTGGCCGCAGCGGCGCATTCGAGTACACGACGGGCAGGTAATCCTGCAGAAGAAGCTGCGCTTCGTAGGCCAATGTGCCGCCGGAGAACAGGCCGCGCAGGTACCGCTGCCCCGGAGCAAAACGGCCCGGCCCGCTACCCCCACCTTCATCCTCCGCCTTGCGCCCTTGGTCCTTTGTCAAACGCACGGCCATCTCTGCCGCTTCGTCAAAGGTGGTGACAAAGTGCAGATTTTCAACTGACCGGCCAAGGTAGCCGATGAAATCCACGACAACCGGCTTGCCGGCCAACCGGGCGAGTGCCAGCAGCTCGCCGGCTACCTGGGGCGAGGGCGGCTTGGAGATGAGGACGATGGCCCGCGTTTCGGGGTCGCGGCTGAGGAGGTCCAGCCCCTGGCGGGCCGTCACCGCACCAACCGTTTCGGTGAGATCGCGCCCGCCAGTGCCCAGGGCGTGGGTGATGCCGCTGCCCAATTGGTGGATGCGGCTGCTCACCTGCTGCAGGCCGGTCCCCGACGCGGCCACCAAGCCGATGGGACCGCGCCGCACCTTGTTGGCAAAGCCCAGCCCCACCCCGTTGATGATGGCCGTGCCACAGTCCGGCCCCATGACCAGCAGTCCCTTCTCGGCAGCGGCCTGCTTGAGGGATACCTCATCGTCGAGGGAGACGTTATCGCTGTAGAGGAAAACATGTTTGCCCAGGCGCAATGCCTGGCGGGCCACACCGGCGGCATACCGGCCGGCCACCGAGACGATCACCCATTGGGCATCGGGCAACACCTGAGAAGCGGATTCCAAACTCTTGGGGCGGAATTCCTGCTCGGCGATCCGCCGCCGGCGGGCAAGGAGGGCTTCTACCTGATCCAGGGCGGCCTGAGCGGCGGCCTCATCATCTGCCCGGACGACAATGACCAGATCATCGGCGGCAGCAGCCTGAACTTGTGGCGTCAGCAGACCGGTCTGGGCCAGGATCTCTTTATTGGCCTCGGTGCCCATCACCACACCGGCATCTAAGACGCCGGGCAAGGCAGCCAGGGAGCGCTGCAGCTCCATCAAGACGGCTGAGTCATAGTATGCTCCGGACCGGATTTCGGCTTTTGTCATCGCCATAGGCGCCTCCATTTCCGACTGCAACGTCGAGACCGAGGGCGTAGCACCAGGAGACAGTCAGACCGTGAACGCCGTAGAACATCGCTGTTCGCGCGGCCCGGCGCGAACAGGTGCAAGTATACCACAGGTCTGACCCAATGTCAATTGGGCCAGAATTTCCTTTTATACGAAAAGGCCCAACTGCTGCCTGCCTAGCTGCGGTAGCTCAACAGCGGTTCGCCGTGCGCAATGCGCTGGTTCTCGACGACATAGATGTCGGCAACGACCCCCTCTCGTGGGGCACGGATGACATTGTCCATCTTCATCGCCTCGATGACCAGCAGCTCGTCGCCGGCGGCCACCGGTTGCCCAGGTCGAACGGCAACCGACTTGACCGTGCCGGGCAGTGGAGCAAGCAGTGTGCCCGCCCCGGATGCGGCGGTGCCCAACGGCTGAGTGGCAGGCGGGACAGAAGCCGGGGCGGCCGCAGCCGCCGACTCGGCCGGCGATACCACCTTGACCCCCACTGTAAAGGCCCGCCCATCCACCTCGACCTGGACCCGATCCTGGCGGGGGTCGGACAGCAGCCGAACATCGAAGGTGTGATCGCCCAAAGTGATCTGGTACCGTTTCATCACAGCCTCCGCGCATTGGTTGGGGAAGCCAGTCGGCGTTGATGGTAAAGCGCCCACCAGGGGCTTACCGGCAGGGGAAGGGCTGCTGCATCTGGCGACGGCGCCATCTCTGCCTCAGCGCGAGCCAGGGCTATGGCAATGGCGGCAGCCTGGAGCAACGCCTCATCTTGGGCAGGTTCCGCCCCTTTCTCCGTCGCGCATCCAGGCTCAACGCCCCGGTCCCGGACCACCGATGTCAGCAACAACAGCAAGCCATAAAAGAATGCCAGCGCCAGGAACAAGAGCGACATGCCCACGGCGCTGATACTCAATACTACTCCCAACGGTTCCTCCAATCGTCAATCAACTCCGACTGTCTAAACCGGCATACACCCATGCTTCTTTGGCAGTGTCGCAGCCTGCTTGTCCCGCAAAAAGTCGAGTGCTGCCACCAACCTGGCCCGCGTCTCACGGGGCAGGATCACGTCGTCCACATGGCCGCTGGCCGCAGCCGCATACGGGCTACCAAACTGCTGCCGATATTCGGCCATAAACCTGGCTTTCAGCTCCTCAGGGTTCTCGGCCTCGGCCAACTGCTTGCGGTAGAGGATGTTGGCTGCTCCCTCGGCGCCGAGCACCGCGATTTCGGCCGTTGGCCAGGCAAAGACCAGGTCGGTGCGCACATACTTGCTGCTCATGACAATATATGCCCCGCCGTACGCTTTGCGGGTGACGACACACACCTTGGGCACCGTTGCTTCAGAGTAGGCATAGACGATCTTGGCCCCGTGGCGGATAATGCCGCCATGCTCCTGCACCGTGCCGGGCATAAATCCGGGACAATCCACAAAGGTGATCAGGGGAATGTTGAAAGCGTCACAAAAGCGCACAAAGCGGGCGATCTTGTCCGAGGCGTCAATGTCAAGCACGCCGGCCAGCCAGTCGGGTTGATTGGCAACCACCCCCACCACCTCGCCGTGCAGCCGGGCAAAGCCGACCACGGCGTTGCGGGCAAAGCGAGCGTGCACCTCGAAAAAGGTGCCCAGGTCAAAGATGCGGGTGATGGCCTGGCGGATGTCGTAGGATTGGGTATCTTCCAGGGGCACCAGGCTGTCCAGTGCCGGGTCGGCGCGGGCCGGATCATCGCCTGGCGGCAGGCGCTGCGGCGGCGCGGCGTTGTTGGAGGGCAGATAGCTCAACAGCCGCCGGGTGAGGGCAAAGGCTTCTTCCTCATCGGCGGCCACAAAATGGGCCACCCCGCTGACTGCGGCGTGGGCCTGTGCCCCGCCCAGCGTCTCAAAATCCACCTCCTCCCCGGTCACCGTCTTGATGACCTCCGGCCCGGTGATAAACATGTGGCTGATGCCCTGGGTCATGATGACAAAGTCGGTCAGCCCAGGGGAATAGACCGACCCACCGGCGCAAGGGCCGAGCATAACACTGATCTGCGGGATGACACCGCTGGCCTGGGTGTTGCGCCAGAACAGCTCGCTGTAGCCGGCCAGGCTCCACACCCCTTCCTGGATGCGAGCGCCCACCGAATCGTTCAGAAAAACAAAGGGGATGCCAGAAGCTATGGCCAGGTCCAGCACTTTGCACACCTTCTGCCCCTGCGCTTCTGAGAAGGAACCGCCGATGACGGTGAAATCCTGAGCAGCAATGGCCACCTTCCGGCCATCAATCCGCCCCAGGCCAACCACCACCGCGTCGCCGGGGAAACGCTTCTCGTCCAGGCCAAAGGCGCTGTGACGGTGGGTGATGTAGGGGTCCACCTCCTGAAAGCTACCGGCGTCGAGCAAGCGGTCAATCCGCTCGCGGGCGGTGAGTTTGCCTTTGGCGTGCTGTTGTTCTACCGCCCTGGCTCCTCCCCCCTGGTGCACCGCCTGGCGGCGATGTAACAGCTCCTCGTTCAGATCGTGCGATCCCATCTGCTTCTCCCTTAGCGTGACATCGGTCGAACTGAGTATACCACCGGTTGGCCCGGCTGTCTATTCTGACCCCGGCTGTACAATGGCCCGGCCGAACGGGGATGGGCGTTAGCGCAAGATCAGCTCCACCTGGGGCGGTCCCAGGAACTCGGCCCCCCCGTCGGTGACCAGCACATCCTCTTCAAGGCCGATGTAGCCATAGCCGGGCACGGCCAATCCCGGTTCGACGGTATAGACCTGGCCTGCCTCCAGCGGCCAGTTGGGCGTGTCGCCATAGCGTTCCCACTCTGGCCCCAGGATGCCGCCTCCATCGTGGGCCAGGCGGCCCAAGTGGTGCCCGGTGGCGTGCTTGTATTCGGGATAGCCGGCGGCGGTCACCACACTACGAGCAGCAGCATCCACTTCCTTGCCCAGAACGCCGGGCCTCATGGCGGCCACAGCAGCCTGGATAGCCCGGACCACCGTGTCAAAGCCACGCTGCACCGGTTCAGGCGGGCGGACCTCGCCGGCGGCCAGGAAGTAGGCCACCCGCTGGATGTCGGAGCAGTAGCCGTCTTGCCTGACGCCAAAGTCAATGTGCAAGAGTTGACCTCGCGCCACCGCATACTCGCCCGCACCAACGTGCCCAACCGGAGAATCGGGCCCGGCGTTGACCGTGGGGCAGTGGTCTCGTGACCAGGCCGGCCCCACACCAAACTCCCCCAGTTGCCGATGCATCAAAGCTGCGACCTCGCGCTCGGTCATGCCCGGCTGCACCGAGTCGAAGGTGCGTTCGTAGATCTGCAGCGTGGTTTCGACCGCCGCCCGGATGCGGGCCACTTCTGCCGGTGTTTTCCGCCCACACAACGCGCCGATTACCTCGTCGGCAGAGATGATGCGCCCGGCAAAGGGGGTGTCCTCCAGATAGCCCATCAGCACCTGGAACAGGCCGTGGCTCAACCCGTCGGCCAAAAAGTTGTCGGCAGAGTAGTTGAGGGCAATGGACGCCGGATTCAAGCGTTCGAGCACGCTCAACAGATGAGGGCGTATGGACTCGTCGTAGGGGATGACGGTCCGGTATGCGCCCAGGCTATGCACCGCCTCGGCGTCAAAGCGGCCCACAATAGCGACCCGCTCGTCGGACCGGGTGAGGATGAGGGCGCTCTGCCAGGTCAGGCTGCCGTCGCCGTAGATAAGGGATAGCACCGGGTCGGGGCTGGCGTCGGTTTCGCGGACAAAGGTGAGCCACAGGTCCACCCCCTTCTCCTGAAGGATGGTAACCGCTTGCTGTATCTTTTCTTGGACCAGTAATGACATGACAATCTCCTTTGATTGTAGGACAATTGCTAGCAGTTGCCCTATGCAGTGTTACAGGGAAATGCTTTGCAGCAGCGCCTCGTTGCTGGGATACCTGTCCAGCAGTTTGAGCAGCATCTCCAGCGCCTCCTTGGGCTTGTGCCCGGCCAGCAGACGGCGGAGATGGACAATGCGCCGGTACTCGTCGGGGCTGTAGAGCAGATGGTCTTTACGGGTGCCGCTGGCCAGGAGGTTGACCGCCGGGAAGAGATAAGCCTGAGCCAAAGCGCGGTCGAGCACGATCTCACAATTGCCTGTGCCCTTGAACTCTTCAAAAATCACCTGATCCAGGCGCGAGCCGGTATCCACCAGGACGGTCGCCAGGATGGTGACCGAGCCACCTCCCTCGACGTTGCGCGCCAGGCCCAGGAAGCGGCGCGGCACCTCCAGTGCCCCGGCTTCCAGCCCGCCCGATAGGGAGCGGCCCCGGCCAGCGATGGAACCTCGCAGGTTGAAGGTGCGGGTCATGCGTGTCAGGCTGTCCACCAGCACCACCACGTCGTGGCCACACTCCAGCTCGACGCGGATGTGGGCCAACATCAGCTCCGAAAGGGCCACGTGCTCGCGCAGCGGCCGGTCGCTGGAGCTGGCAAACACCTCGGCCTGCAGGGTGCGCCGAAAAAAGGTCACCTCTTCGGGCCGCTCGTCAATCAGCAGGACTACCAGGCGCGTATCGAGGGCTCCGGCGCGGATGCCCTGGCCGATCTGCTCCAGCAGCGTCGTCTTGCCCGCCTTGGGTGGCGAGACGATCAGCCCCCGCGTGCCCTTGCCGATAGGGGCAATGAGGTCCACAAGGCGCATGGCCCGCTCGCCGCTGGCCGCCAGAGGGAAGCGTTCGTCGGGGTCAATCGCCACCAGGCGCTGGAAGGGGGTGCGCTCCTGGAATCTGGCCGGGGGCAGGCCGCAGATCAGATCAACGCCGGTCAGCTCAGGCCCCTGTTTGCCCTGCCGAACCGGCCCGGTGACGGCTGCGCCGACGGGGATCTTGTGCTCGCGCACGAACCCGGCCGGGACCAAGACTTCGTCCCACGGCTGCGCCGGATCGAGCAGAGTAGTAGTGCCTTTTTCAGTCCGCTTCAGGATGCCGGTGACGGTGTCGGGCATGGCCTCCTGTTCCCTCTACTGTCCATCAGGCTGGCATCAGGGCAGGTGGCTTGAACGGATCGTACTCCTGGGCCAGTTTCTCGCGGAACTGGCGCGTGTACAGCCGGTAATAGGGACCGCGTCGGCGCAAAAGCTCGGAATGGCTACCCATTTCAACGATGCGACCATTTTCGATGACCAGGATGCGGTCGGCGCGTTTGATGGTCGAAAGGCGGTGGGCGATGATAAAGCTGGTGCGGCCGCGCATCAGCGCCTCCATCCCCCGCTGGATCAGGTCCTCGGTCAAGGTGTCCACCGAGCTGGTGGCCTCGTCCATGATAAAGATCTCCGGCTGGGCCAGCACCGCCCGCGTCAGGCTGATCAGCTGCTTCTGGCCTACCGATAGCAGGTTGCCTCCTTCACCCACCTCCTCGTCATAGCCCTTTTCCAGGGTGCGGATAAAGCTGTGGGCGCCGGCTACCCGCGCTGCGTCCTCGATCTCTTCGTCGCTGGCATCCAGCTTGCCGTAGCGGATATTCTCGCGGATGGTGCCGGAAAAGAGGTGCGGCGTCTGGAGCACCACACCGATGCGCGACTGAATGGCATGCAGCGATAGCTCACGGTAGTCGCGCCCACCGATGCGGATGGTGCCGCGCTTGGGCTCGTAAAAGCGGCAGATCAGGTTGACGATGGTGGATTTGCCCCCGCCGGTCGGCCCGACCAGGGCGATCGTCTCGCCGCGTCGGACTTTGAGGTTGAAATCGGTCAGCACCGGCTTGTCTTCCTCGTACCAAAAGTGCACGCCGTCGAACTCGATGTCGCCGCAGATGGTGCCAGGGTCTATCGCGCCGGGCCGGTCGGTCACCTCGGGTACGGCGTCAATCAGGGAAAAGATGCGCTCAGCCGAGGCGATGGCATGTTGCATTTCGGCGTAGACACGGGCCATCTCCTGGATTGGCCACAGCATAAAGGTGACGTAGGACACGAAGGCTTGGATGCCGCCCACCGTCATGCCGCCGACCGTCGCCTGGAGGCCGCCATACCAGACAATGCCCCCCACGGCTACGGCGCTGATGAGCTGGACCACCGGCAGGAACAGCGCCGACAGCCACGCCGCCCGGTAGGATGCGCGGTACATCTGACCGGTCAACTCGCCAAACTCGCGCAGGTTCTCTTCCTCGCGGCACAGCGCCTTGACCACCCGCACCCCCTGGATGTTCTCGTTATATGCCGCGGTGATCTTGCTGTTGAGCTTGCGCACCCGGCGGAATTCGACCAGGATCTTTTTCTTGAACTGGGCAGCTACCACTATCAGCACCGGGATAATCCCCAGGACCAGCAGCGCCAGCTTCCAGTTGATGATGACCATAAAGTAGACGGCGGTGACGATATTCAACAAGCCCCAGGTGGTGTCCAACAACCCCCAGGTGACCAATTCGGCGATCCGGTCGGTGTCGGAGGTGACGCGGGCCATGATCCAGCCCACCGGCGTGCGGTCGAAATAGGAAAAGGACAGCTCCTGGAGGTGGTCGAATAGCTTTTTGCGCAGGTCGTAGCGGATGCGCTCCCCCAGGATGCCGGTCAGGAAGATAAAGCCAAACACACCGACGGCCTGCACGATGATGAGCGAGGCATAGATGGCGACGATGCGCACCAGCGCCGCCCTGTCCCCGGCAACAATCCCCTCATCCACGATCCGTTTACTGAGGAATGTGAAATAGGAGTCCAGGGCCGAGACAAAGGCCACGGCCAGCACAAAGCCGACCATCCAGCGCCAATGTGGTCTGGCCTGGGCCAGGATGCGCACCAGGGTACGACCGTTGAACTGGGTGGTAAATTCTTGTTCTTCAAATTCAAATTCGTCCGACATGTTCAGCCTTTCAGGTGCACTGCTCTGCCGGGGTGTGTCGCGCCTTCATTCCCCCTACGCCAATTCCAGCTCCTTCTCCAGCTCGGCCTCGATGCGCACCTGCATATTGTAGATGCGGCGGTAGATGCCCTCTTGGGCCATCAGCTCCTCGTGGGTGCCGCGCTGCACGATCCGCCCGTGGTCCAACACCAGGATCAGGTCGGCGTTCATCACGCTCTGGATGCGGTGGGCGATGATAAAGGTGGTGCGACCCTGCATCAGGTGGGCCAGCGCCTGGCGGATCTCGGCCTCGGTCTCGGTATCCACCGATGAGGTGGAATCGTCGAGGATGAGGATGCGGGGGTCTTTGAGCAGCGTGCGGGCGATGGCCACCCGTTGCTTCTGCCCACCGGAAAGCGTCACCCCCTTTTCACCGACCAGCGTGTCGTAGCCCTCGGGAAAGGCGACGATGGTATCGTGGATGGCAGCGGCACGGGCTGCGGCCTCGACTTCGGCATCGGTCACCTCTCGGCCCACGCCGTAGCAGATGTTCTCGCGGAGGGTGCGCGAAAAGAGGAACGGTTCCTGCTCGACGATGCCGATCTGTTGCCGCAGGTAGTGGCGCGGATAATCCTTCAGTTCGACGCCATCGAGCTTCAGGCTGCCGCTGGTGTACTCGTAGAAGCGGGGCAAGAGGTTGACCAGCGTCGTCTTGCCCGAACCGGTCGGCCCCAGCAGGGCGACAGCCTGCCCCGGCTCGACCCGGAAGGTGATCTCTTCCAACACCGGGCTGCCATCGTCGTATTGAAAGCCAACGTTGTCCAAGACAACCTCTCCCCGCACACTGCCGGGCGGGATGTGGCTGCCCTCTGCCAACGGCTCCTCCTCCTCGCGGATGACTTTGGCCACCCGCTCATACGAGACCAGCCCGGTAGACATCTGCACGATGAGGCGGCCCAGGTTGCGCATCGGCCAGATGAGCCACAGCACCAGCCCGGCGTAGGCCAGGTAATCGCCGACGGTGATCGCGCCGTTGATGGTCATCAGCGCCCCGGCAAAGTAGCCGCCCAGCATCTGCAAGCCGCAGATGATGTCCGACACCGGCCAGAAGAGGGAGTGCATGATCAGCAGCCGCCGCCCCCGCCGAAACTTTTCCCAGTTTTCCTTCTCGAATTTTGCCTTTTCATACTCCTGTCGGGCAAAGGCTTTGACCACCCGCACTCCGGTCAGGTTCTCCTGAAGCGTGGTCTGCAGCACGCCATCCTGTTCCTGGAAGGCTTCGTAGATGACCGTGAGCTTGCGGAAGAAAAAGACCGAGGTGAGCACCACCAGCGGCACGACGATCACCGACAGCAGGGCCAATTGCCAGTTCAGGGCGATCAAGGCGACGAAATTGACCAGGAACAACAGCGCAATGCGCCCCACGCCGATTGCCTGGTCGGCAAAGAAGCGGCGCACGGCATCCACGTCGGAGGTGGAACGCTGGATCAGCTCGCCGGTGGGCGTGTGGTCGTGGTAGGTAAACGACAGGCGCTGGATATGGTCATACAGGTAGTTGCGCAGCCGCCGGGTAATGCCCTCCGATGTCTGAGCCGCCAGCTTGCCGCTCAGGAAGGTGAAAGCGCCCTGCACCAGGGCCAACCCGACGAACCCCAGGGCGATGAGCGGCAACAGGCCGGTCCTGGCCTCCTGGCCCAGCACCCTGTCTACGAACTGGCCCAGCAGCAGGTAGGTGGCGGTGCGGGCCAGGGCAGCAATGCCCAGGCTGAGGTTGGCCCACAGGTAGGGCCACCGGAAGCCGGTCATCATCCGCCACAGGCCGACCAGCCGTTTCTGAGCGACAGCACTCTTTAGGTCAAAGGTAAAAGCAGCCGCGTCTGCAGACAAGGGAACAAGCCTCCAAAGATATTGACAGCCCTCCGGTACGTTTTACACCCCAGAGGCCGGTTGAGCAAGCAGGTTATTATACTCCGAAATGGGGGAATGGCCAACTTTTGACGAGGGGAGCGTCACAAGTCAGTAGGACAACTCCTGCGGAGTTGTCCTACTTCCCGAGGGCCGGCTTCTACACCCTGTATGTCCCCAGGATGTTACGCTCTCTGACGAAAGACTTGTCCGACGCTACCTGACCGATATGGGGCCAAAGATCACCCGGTCGGCAGCCGCCTGTCCCTCGTCGTCCAACACCGGCAGACGGGGCAGGCCTGGCGCATTGGCATCATAGAGCCCAACCTCGACCACATACTCACCCGGAGCCAGGTCGGCAGGGATGGGCACCTGGTGAAGGTCGGCGATATACTCGCCCGGTATCCAGCCGGTGGTAGGTCGCGCGCCGCCGGCCGGCTCACCATCGTGCCCGGTTACCACCCGCCCATCTGGCCGCAAGAGGTGGACAAAGACGGTGTAGGGCACGTCCATCTCGGACCGGCCCTGCCAATGCAAGGTCACCGACAGCATTCCGCCCGGTGCTACCGGGCCGGTGGGCAGGTCGGCGCCCAGCAGCGTGATCTGATCGCCCCAATTCGCCAGGCGTGGCACCTGGGGCCGCGGGGGACTAAAGAGGCGATCGGTAGGCAACACCTGAATGGCCGTCAGCTCGATAGCCGGGCCAAGGGGCACCCCACCGGCCTCCACCAACTGAATCCCCAGGCGCGCCTCGCCCACCTGCATCTGGATCGGCAGGCGGAAGCTATTCTGCCCGCGCCAGGCCTGTTCCGCCAGCCAGATGCTGGTCGGGTGCCAGGAGTTGGTTGGCGGAAAGGTGCCCGCCTCTATCACCTGGCCTGCTGCGTCGGTGAAAAAGAGGCGTACCTGATAGTCACCCTGCGGCTGGGAGATCACTGCCCAGATCAGGGTCAGCCGCAGGCGGTCGCCCGGCTGCGCCTCAGCCCGATCCAGATCCCAGCCCAGGAGCAGCAGCCCCCCTCCCACGTCGGCGTGAACCGGATTGGGAACCTCCATCTGCTCGGCTGTGGCTGCCGGGACCGACAGCCGTACCGCGCCCAGCACTGCCCGTTTGCCCTGAGGAGCGCCAGCCTCGTCCAACAGGTCCAGGCCGGACAGATCGGCTTCGGTGTAGACGACCACCTCCAGGCCATAGTCGCCGGGAGGTGTGCCGGGCATCGGGATCAGGTCATAGCGACCGGGGACGATCTGCCCTACCCGCCAGCGGGTGGTGGGATAGAGATAGGCCGTGGGGCGACCATCCCACCGACCCCAAATCTGGCCGGCGGTATCCCGCAGGGTCAAAGAGACGCGGTAATCCTGGTCCAAGCCCTGCAACGCCTGCCAAAAGAGGGTCACCTGCTGAACACCGCTCTGCGTATAGCCGAGCAGGCGCAATCGGTTGCCAAAGTTGAAACTGGTGGGGTGGGCAATGGTGGGTTGTGCAGAAAAGCGAGCGCCGGACGACAGGCGATAGTGCCGCAGACGCACCCCGACAAAGGTCTGTCGGACCGGCTGCTCCTGCCCCGCCTCGGCCAACATCGCCGGCAGATAGCCTACCGGGTCCACCACCTCATCCTGCCACAACACCAGCCACACGCCCCCCCGGCCGGCCAGCCAGCGGTTGAGGTCGTCGGCGATGGCATAGTCCAGGGTGCGGGTTGTGTCCAGTGTGGGGCTATCGGGCAGCAGGTAGCGTTCCAATCCGCGCGAATAATAGTCAAAGATGGGGAACATGTGGCCCGAACAGAGGATCACCGTCTCGTCCGGCCCGATCTGCCGGCGCAGGTAGCGGGCCGCGCCGCGAAAGTCGGCGCGGGCAACGGCCGGATTGGTGTAGGCGTTATGGTCGGCATAGGCCGCCACCCCCAGCAAGAACGCCAACGACAGGGTGGCCACCGTCCAGCGGATCAGATTGCCCAGATAGCTGCGCCGCTTTTGCCACAGGGCTGCCAGCCCCCCGGCCAGGATCAGCAACAGCGCCGGGTGGGAGAGCAACACGTAACGGGCGTTGAACTTGGGCGAATGGTAGGCCAGGGCAAGGATGAGGGCTGGTGGGAGAAAAAGGTAGAGAAAGAGGAAGGTGAGCGGGTAGTGGATGTTGGACATTGGATATTGCCCGGTGCGTGGCGCGGGGTGCATATCACTTGTCACTTGCCGCTTGCTCCTTGCCCCTTGCAACAGGAGGGCAAGCAGGCATAGGATGAGAAGGCCGGCACACCCCAGGGCCAGGAGAACGCCAACCGGCTCCGGGACCGATTCGCCGCCGGTGAAAAAGAGGGCAATGTCGAGGAGAGCTTCGGAGAGCTTGAGCCGGCCGGGCAGATAGCTCACGTCAGCTTGGTAGCGGGTGAGCAAGAAGGGCAGCCACGGCAGATAGGCCAGGACCGTCACCGCGCCGGAAGCCAACCCGCCCAGGATGAGCCGCGCCGGGCGAAGGCCCCGGCACAGCCACACCAGCAGCAGATAGAGGCCCTGAAAGGCCAACACAAAAGCAGCAAAATAGTGGGTGTACAGGGCCGCAATGTTGGTCAGGGTAAAAGCCAGCCAGAGGAGGAGATCTCCACCCCAGCGGGGATGAGAGGGCATGCGTTGTACCAGCAGCAGCAAAAAGTAGCTCGACAGCAGACAGAGGAAGGTAAGAAGGGTGTACATCCTCGCCTCCTGGCCATACCAGACGTGAGGAGGGGATACCGCCACCAGCAACGCCGCCAGGAGGCCGGCCGTTCGGCTGCCAAACAGCCGCCAGGCCAGGCCGTAGATCAGGGGCACGGTGAGCACGCCCAAGAGGGCTGACAGCCCGCGTACCGCTGCCTCGCTATCACCAAACAGGCCGATCCAGCCGTGGAGCAGATAGTAGTAGAGCGGCGGTTGGATATCGGCAGCGGTGCGGGCGGTGATTTCGGCCACCTCCATGCGCGCCAGGTAAACGCTAAAGCCCTCGTCGTACCACAGGCTCTGGGCATCCAGGCGGTAGAGGCGCAACCACAACGCCAGCAGTGTGATGAGCATAAGCAAGGCCGTGGCAAGCAGCGCAGAACGGTTTTTCAAAGCTCATCTCTCCTAACCGGGGCGATCCGGAGCCAACAGAAGCATCTTACCAAGACATACGTCGGGCACGCTGTTAACCGATTCTGGGAGCGGATTGAGCGGATAGCATCCGATGGGATGTAAATTTGCCGGTCAGGTCCTATTGGCCCAGGTGCTCCCGTTTCAGGACACCCACATAGGGCAGGTTGCGGTATTTTTCGTCGAAATCCAAACCATAGCCCAGCACAAACTCGTCGGGAATGTCAAAACCCACATAGTCGAGCGGCACGTCCACCACCCGGCGGCCAGGCTTGTTCAGCAGGGTACAGACCCGCAGGCTGGCCGGCTGCCTGGCCCAGAAGAGGCGCAGCAGATAGTCCATCGTCCGCCCGCTATCTACAATGTCTTCGACGATGAGCACGTCTCGGCCGGCAATGTCGGCTTTTAGATCCATGACCAGGCGTACCGCACCGGTGCTCTCCCTCTGCCCGATGCCGTAGCTAGAGATGGCCAAAAAGTCAATCTCGTGAGGGATGGTGATAAAGCGCATCAGTTCGGTCAAAAAGACCACCCCTCCCTTTAACACGCAGATCAGCACCAGGTCTTTGCCTTCATAGTCAGCCGAGATAGCTTGCCCCAGTTCGGCCACCCGCCGCTGCAGAGAGTCCCTATCCACCAGAACATGGTCTATAATCTCCTCCAGCATAGTCCGCCCTTTACCTCCCTACCATGGATAAAGGCAGTATAGCACAGGCAACAGGGGGCCGCAAATCTGAGCCAGCCAGTTTGACACCCTGTTCAAACCCTGCTATAGTGGCCAACGACGGATGCGCAACATGAGTGGATCGCAAGAGAACAGGCCGCCCAAAACCGAAAATCGCCTGAGCCGGATCGCCGGACGGCAGCCGATCGCTCACATCCTGGCTGCTGCCGGGCTGGGGCCCCGGCTCAGGTGCGCCGGGATGGTGCGCGGCGGACGGGTAGCCGTCGGGGGACAGGTGGTGCGCGACCCCCAAGCCCGCGCCGATCCTTTCTGCGACTCGATCACCGTGGACGGCCGGCCGCTGCCCCTGAACCACACCTGCCGCTACCTGATGCTGAACAAACCCTATGGCGTGCTGTGTGCCTTCACCGATGCCGAGGGGCGGCCCACGCTGGCCGATTATGTGGACGTGCCCGATGTCTATCCCGTCGGCCGCCTCGACCTGGACAGCGAGGGGCTGGTGCTGCTGACCGATGATGGCTGGCTGATCCACTGCCTGGGGCATCCCCGCTACCGGCACCCCAAGACCTATCTGGTCCAGGTGGAACGGGTCCCCGATGCACAAGCCCTGGCGGCACTCCGCAGCGGCATGGTTATCAAAGGACGGCCAACTGCTCCTGCTGAGGTGGAGCTCTTAACCGAGGAGCCGGCTTTGCCTCCCAGGCCCGTGCCGATCCGCTTTCGCAAGACAGTGCCCACCGCCTGGTTGCGCCTGGTGTTGACCGAAGGGCGCAAGCGCCAGGTGCGGCACATGACGGCGGCGGTGGGACATCCCACCTTGCGGCTGGTCCGGGTGGCGATAGGCCCGCTGAAACTGGGCGATCTGCCGCCGGGAAGGTGGCGGGACCTCACGCCGGAGGAGCTGGACGCGCTACGCACAATGCTCCAGTCCCGGCCGCCGCACAACCCCCAGGCCGCCAGGAAGCCGCTGCCTCCCTCTTCTATCGCCAAAAACACCAGGGGCGGAGGCAAACCCTACAAAACCCGGCCCCCTCGGCGGTCTCGGCCGCAGGAAAGCGGCTAGTCCATGAGCCAGACCCTTCCCCTTGCCGGCGATCCGGGATAGCAATAGACAGCCCAACCGGCGGCGGTGTGGTAGCCGATCAAGACCTGGCCACACCTGGCTTGTTGAACAGGAGCAGGCAATTCAGAGATGTCAGCAGCCGGGGCAGGTGAGGGCGGGACAGCCGTCGGCGCAGCCGGCGGAGGCGGCGGCGTTCGAGAAGGGCGAGGGGCCGGGGCCGACAGCGTCGCGCTCGTGGTGAAATCGGCCCCCTTGAAACGCGCTGCCCATTCGCGCGTCAGGTCCAGATAGAGGTTGCCAAACGCCTGGCTGGGTTCGATATAAGAGCCTTCCGGCCACTCGTTGAACGAATTGACAACAATCCAGTCCGGTTTGCTGGCGATGGCAGCCTGCCAACACCGGCGATAATAGTCGCCTCCCTCTCGCGGACGGGCAAAACCGTTTCCCGGCCGGGCTTTTCGGTCATCGTAGCCGGGCATCACCGTGGCCACCCAGAGCTTGTTTGTGCCATGCTCGCGGTTGTAGGCGCGCACCCGATCTCCCCACTTGGGCAAGGTCTGGGCTGGGGGAATGTCGTTGGGCCAGGCAATGCTGTACAGATGGTGCCCATCAAACACCGACTGGTACTTCAAATCGGTGCCCTCGGCGATCCATAGCGCGTTCCGGTTGGGGTCCACCTGGTCGCGCAACTTTTGCCAGGCGGCGACCGACAGGCGAGCGACGTTAAAGAAAAAGACGACAGGGCGGCCCTGAGAACGCAGATAGGCCGGATGCGCCGCGTGAACGGTGAGCAGATGGCGCAGGTTCTCTGCGTAACTGTCTGTTCCGCTCATAAACGGTGAGTTGAGGTCAAAATCCACCGCTACCCGGAAGCCCTGCTCCGCGGCAACTTCCAGCAGGGCTTTCAAGTTCTTTTCCGTCCGGTTCCCCATGCCCCACCAGTTGAGCACAAAGGCATCAATTCCGGCGCTCTTGGCCTGCTCAACCTGCCGGGCCATCGCCTGCCGGTCGTCTGAATTATAGGGGGTCAGGGGCACGTCGGGCACCTGGCCCGCGCTCCATGTTTTCCGGTCATACCAGGCGTAGTAGAAGGCCAACACCAGGCGATCGGCATCAGCCCGGGCCGGTGCAACCCGGTTGAGGTTGGGTAGGAGCACAGCTCCCAGCATCCCCACAAGCAGTAGCAACCGCCTCTTGGGCATCATCACCACCTTTCTCCCATCGCTACCAGTATAACACACCTCTTTTTGCCTGGCAAACGGCTCCGGGCCACGCGAGTAGCGCAACTCCGCACGAGTTGCACTACAAGCATTCTGCCTTTAATGTGCCAGGCCCCTCCCCAAATTGGCAACTATGCCCAAATGTGATATACTTATCTGGCGGGGCCGATGGTACTGCTCCTGCATTTTGCGGTCCTCGCTCAGGGAAAGACGGAACACGATGGCCGGAGAAACGATTCTGATCATTGACGACAGCAACGAGCTTAGAGCTTTGTTGGAATCAATCTTGCAAGACAGCGGCTATGCCACCCTCAGCGCCAGCACAGCTCAAGAAAGCCTGAATTTGCTATCGGCTGAACAACCCGATGCCATTCTAATTGACCTCGAACTCCCCGATATGAGTGGGATCAAAGTGCTGCAGGAACTCAATCGGCGGGGAATCAATATCCCTATTATCATGATGACGGCCTATGGCTCCGAAGGAACAGCCGCCCGCGCCCTAAAGCTGGGAGCCCGGGACTATCTCATCAAGCCGTTCACCATGGAAGAGATCCTGTTCAGTATCGAACAGGTGCTGGCCGACCGCCGTATCCACCGCGAGCGAGAGCAGCTTACCACGCTGGTGAAGGAGCATGGCCGTCAATTTGCGCTGCTGGCGTCCGTCGGACAATTCCTGACCTCGACCCCAGACCGGAGCCTGGTCTTGCAGCGAATCGTGGAAGCGGGGATGTTTGCTACCCGCGCCGACGGCGGGTTTCTCCTGGTGGACGAAGCAGACGATCGGCTCCGAGTTGCCGTGGCGGGAGGAAAGGCCCACCATACCAACGACTCTTTCCCCCGCTTGGCTGGCGATGAGAGCTTGCGTCTCGTCTTACAGAACCAGGGGGCCGTCCGACTGTGCTCAGACTCGACATCTGGGATCCAGCTACAGACCGGCGAGGTGGTCCAGGCCGTGCTTCAGGTTCCCATTCAGGGATGGGGACGGGGTTTCGGCATCTTGTCTGTGGACAGGCGGGATAGAAAGGCTCCTTTTAGCAGCCATGATGAGCTACTCCTCAAGATCCTGGCCTGCTACGCGGCCATCGCTCTGGAACGGGCATCCTCCTGATCGATCAAGGGTGCCCAGACCGGATGGGAAGGCAAGTTTGCCAGAGGGCAGAGGCGGCAGATGAAGGTCAAGTTTTGGGGCGTGCGAGGTTCAATACCCGTACCCGGCCCTGACACAGTTCGCACCGGCGGCAATACACTCTGTGTAGAGGTCCAAACGTTGGACCGGGAGGTCGTGATCCTGGACGCCGGCACCGGCATCCGCCTGTTGGGGCTGGACCTGATGCACCGTACGGACCGGCTGATCGCGATCTTGTTGTTCAGCCATACCCACTGGGACCATATTCAGGGGTTGCCCTTCTTTTATCCGGCCCGCCAGAAACACAACCGCCTGGTCATCATGGGCGAACGTCGGGTAGGCAAACAGCTCGAGCAGGTCCTGGCCGGGCAAATGAGCGATGCCTACCTGCCCTTCACTCTGGAGGACCTGCGCGCCGACTTGCTGATCAAAGAGCTGCTGGATGGGGAACGGATTGTCATTGGCAATCAGACCACAGTGCTCCCCCGGCGGCTGCCGCACCCTGGCGGTGTCTTTGGCTTTCGGATTAGCTGCCAGGGCCAGACCGTTATCTATGCCAGCGACGTAAACCACCCACTGGGAAGTCTGTCTCCAGAGGTAATAGACCTTGCCCGCGAAGCCGATCTCCTCATCCATGATGCACAATTCACGGTACAGGAGAAACAGCAATGGGCGGATTGGGGTCACAGTAGCTGGCTGGAGGCCGTACAGACAGCCCAAGAAGCCAATGTGCGACAATTGGCTCTCTTCCATCACGATCCGATGCACACCGACGACGATCTAGAAAAGATCGAACAACAGGCCCAGGCTTTGTTCCCCTCCGCCTTTCTGGCCAGAGAGGGAATGGAAATCACTCTCTAGTACCCGGTCATGAGATTCTTGCCCTTTGGGTAAGAAACCGCAAAGGACACGGGGGCAGCTTTGTCCGTGCCCTTGGTGGTTTGATTTTTGATTTCGGCTTGTCCGGCTCAGGTGCACATCTGGCAACACACTCTCGTTGCAAACTGGGTAAATAGTCCTATGGACGATCTACCAGAACAGAGCCTTTTGACCGGTCAAAACAAGAGCGCCACGATCCTGGTCGTGGATGACTCGCCGCCCAGCGTCCAGCTTTTGGAGCTGCAGCTCAGCCACGCCGGGTATCGGGTGATCCCTGCTTACAGCGGCGCAGAAGCGCTGGCCATTGTCAGCGCCCAATCGCCCGACCTGATCATCCTGGACGTGATGATGCCCGGATTAGATGGCTTTACCGTCTGTCGGCAGCTCAAGGCCGATAGCCGGACCTGGTTCATCCCCATCATTCTGCTCACCGCCCTGAGCCGGGTCCAGGACCGCATCCAGGGCATCGAAGCCGGCGCGGACGACTTTTTGAGCAAGCCGTTCAACCGTGAAGAGCTGCTGGCCCGCGTCCGGTCGTTGCTGCGGCTTAAATATGCCTATGATGCCCTGCAGACCGAGCGCAACCGGCTGGCCTTGCTCTATAACATCGGCCAGGAGATCAACAGCCGGCTGGCCCTGGACGAAGTGCTGGGCAAGATCGTCACCCTGACCCGCGACGCGCTGGGGGCCAGGATGGGCAGCATCATTATCTTTGGCGAAACCCCCGACGCGGCCCAACAGATCATCAGCCGCGTCGGCCACCCGCCGGGCATGGTGGGGCCGGTGACGCCGGCCATCCTCCAGCAAGGGTTGGCCGGGTGGGTTCAGCAGCATCGAACGGCAACCATCGTACACAATGCCGCCCAAGACCGTCGCTGGTTGGTGCTACCCCGCAACACCGAGGCGGTCGGCTCGGTCATCGCTACTCCCCTGATAGTGGGGGAGGAGATCTTGGGCGTCCTGTTGCTAACCCATCCCCAGACCGACTTTTTCGCCGAGGACCATCTCACCGTACTAACCTCCATCGCCACCCAGGCAGCCGTCACCGTGCGCAACGCCCGCCTGTACGAAATGGAACAACGGCGGCGGCGGGAGTTGGAGCTGTTGCAGGCAGCAGGTGTGGCCCTCAGCGCCGAAATGAACCGCCGAGCTCTGGGGCAATTGATCGTCCAACAGGCCGCTCACCTGCTCCACACATCTGCCGCCTGCCTGATGCTGCTCAACCAAGAGGGCAGCCACCTGCAGGCCGAGGCATGGTGGGGCCTCTCTGAACAATTCGCCTGTAGCCAGCCTATCCCCCTCGACCAGATCAACCCCCTGATCCAAAGCAATAAACGGTCCTTCCAGATCGCCGACCTGAACCGGTTGCCTGCCGACGGCGATTTGCTCCTACCCCGGCATGAGAGCGGTGCCCCGCTGGAGGGTATGGTGAGCCAGCTCTCCCTGGTGTTGGTAGCTTCCGGGCAGATCATGGGGTTGCTGAACCTCTACAGCCGCGAAGCACGCCATTTCGACGCCGACCAGGTCAAGCTGGCCGAAACGTTCGCCCAACAGGCGGCTACAGCTCTGGCCAACGCGATGCTCCTGGAACAGGCCCGCGAAGAGCAGGACAAGCTGTCGGCCGTGCTTAGCGGCACCACCGACGCCGTGTTAGTCGTTGACGAATCAGATCGCCTGATCCTGGCCAATCCTGCCGCCGAACGAACCTTTGGCCTGAAGGTCGAGGAGGCCATTGGCCAGCCCTTGCAAGGCAGAGTGCCCAACCAGATGCTCAACATCTTTGCCCACGTAGCTGCCGGCGGACAGCCGACTTCGGCCGAGGTATCGGCCAACGGCAATCGGACCCTCTACATCAGCGTCTCGCCGGTTGCCGGTGTGGGGCAGGTGGCCGTGGTGCAGGACATCACACCGCTAAAAGAACTGGAGGCGATGCGTATACAGGCGGAGCAGGAAGAAAGGCGGCGCCTGCGTGAGATCTTTGAGCGATACGTTAGCCCCGAGCTGGTGGACCGTATTCTAGCACAGGAAGCAGGGATTTTGGAGCGCCGTGAGCGCCGCGACGTGGTAGTCCTCTTTACCGATCTGCGCGGGTTCACCCGCCTGACCTCCTCTTTCTCCCCTGGAACCGTCATCGAAGTGCTCAACGATTTCTTTACAGAGATGGTGCAGGTGGTCTACAACCATCAGGGGACCGTGTTCGACCTGGCAGGCGACGAGCTGATGGTCGGTTTCGGCGCTCCTTTTGCCCAAGAAGATGCCACCCGGCGGGCACTTCACACCGCCGGTGAGATGCAGATGGCCTTCACTCAACTACGGCACCGCTGGCAGAAAAAGCTAGAGATTGACGTGGGCCTGGGGGTGGGCATTGATCAGGGCACCGTGGTCATGGGCAACATTGGCGCGCCAAGCCACATGAACTTTGGCATGGTGGGCGACGCGGTCAACACCGCCCATCGGCTGGTAGAGATGGCCCAACACGGCCAGATCATCGTCTCGGAGGCGGTCGTCGCATCCCTGGGGGGAACGCTAACCGGCTGGCTCTTTGAGCCTCTGCCGCCGGTGGAGATCAAGGGCAAAACCGCGCCCTTGTGTATCTACCTGGCCCATCCGCCCCGCTCCCTGGCGCGAGAGCACTTTTCATGATACCCGGTCCGGCTATGGCCCCTGCATCACCTGCCAGATAAAGATCGCCACCATCGCCAGACCGATGCTTAGCTGCAAGACGACCGATAGCGCCCAGCCTATTAGCCAGCCGCCACCCGCTTTGAGTGCCTTTCTCCAGTCTCCCAGGCGGATGACCTCGGTCAACAACACCCCCAGCACCGCGCCGATAATGGCCCCTGGCAGGCTCAAGACGACGAATCCGACCAGCCCGCCGACCAACCCTGCCAGCACGCTCCAGCCGCTGGCTCCCCCTGCTTTGGCCCCGGCAATGCTGGCCCACAGATCGGCACTGATGGCCATAACTGTGAGCAGGCCCAGAACAAGCAACGTTGGCCAGCCAATGGTCTGGAACCCCTCGATCAGGGCATAGACGAACGCAGCCAGAAAGATCAGCACGGGGCCGGGGATCACCGGCACCACGGTGCCGATCAGCCCCACAAACATAGCCAGCAGGGTTAACGTCAAGACGATGGTGTGAAGCGGTTCTTCCACCTGGCCCCCTCCTCGATCCATTCCCGCAGCGGGCGGGTTTCCAACGGACGGCCTGCTTGCCGCCACTGCGCATATTGGGCTGTGAACTCGGCCCCCAGGAGCAGGATCGTGGCACTCATATAGGACCACAGCACAAAGGCTATGACGGCTCCCACGGAACCATACACCAGGCTATACCGGGCGAAATTTCCCAGATACCAGGTGAAGAGCTGCTTGGCCGCTTCCCACAACAGGCCGGCTGCCAGCGCGCCAGGCCATACATCCCGCCAGGACACCCGAGTCCGGGGCATGGTCCGGTAGATGACGGCCAAGATCGCCACGCTGATCAGCGCCGGCACCAAGGCCGAAAGCCAGCCCACCAACCGGCCAACCCCGGCATCGGCAAAGGGCTGCCAGCCCAGGATCGGCACACGCCAGCCCCGGACAAAGCTGACGGTCGTGCTGTAAACGGTCGTCGCCACAAAGATCAGCCCTACGCTGAGCATCATGGCCAGGGCATAGAGCCTGCGCTGCCAAAAAGAGCCGGGCGACCACTGCCCCCAGGCGCGGTTCACCGCCCGGTAGATGGCCCCAAACACCCCCGAAGCCGACCAGGCAAGCCCCACCAGGGCAGCCGCGCTGACAACACTCCGCGCCCGGAGAATCTGCTCCATGTTGCTCTGGGCCAGAGCGGTGGCCGCCGGCACATACCGCTCCACCAATTCGAGGGCCAGCCGCTGCGCCTGAGATATATCTAGCACGATACTCCCCAAGGCAATCAGCAAAAGCAGCAATGGGAACGAGGAGAAAAGGGCATAATAGGCAATCGAGGCCGACATGGTCGGTCCATCGTCGCGGCCAAAAGCCAGCATGGCCCGGGCCAGAAGAGTCGGACAGCCGCCCAGCCGGCGGTCAAGGCTGCAATATAGCCGGTCCAGTCGCCGCAAAAAGGGTTCCATGAGATTGTCTGATAGTCAACAGCCGATAATCAGGTAAATAGCATTATACTGCAAAAATAGACAAACGGCAAGCGAGCTATCGGCCCGATCGCCAGCCTCGGCAGACGAAAACCCAAGCCCCCTCCTTGGGGCGGTTGAGCTTTGACAGGGGCAACGATCAAAAGCCTGCCCTACATGAGCCAGGTGAGCAGCAACGTCAACGTTGCCAGGCTGATCAGCGTTGTAGTCAGAGCGCACAGAGCAGCAAAGCGCGCGTCCGAACCAAACTCGGTGGCCAGAATCGTGGTGATCACTGCCGTGGGCATGGCGCTTTCAAGCACGACCACGCTGTGTGCCAACCCTCGCAGGCCGACGCCCCAGGCCACCCCCCAGGCCAGGGCCGGGGCCACCACCAGCCGGGCGACAACGACGACGACCAGGGCCGGCAGGTGGAACCTGTTCCGCCGGTCGTGGAATGTCTCGGCCAGTTGCCCCCCCAGCACCACGAGCATGGCCGGGATCGAAGCCTGCCCCAAAAGGCGCACCGCCTTCAGCAGCGGTTCAGGCACGCCCTGGCCGACCAGGTTCAGGATCAGGCCCAGCAGGATGCCATACACCACCGGTACACCGAACATACGGCGCAACGCAGCGCGGGCCGAGGTCCGGCCCCGGGCCGTCAGATATACCCCCAGGCTGGAGCTGAGCATGGCACTGACCGTATAATAAAGCGACGCCCAGGCCAGCCCCTGCTGCCCAAAGGCGAACAGGTTAATAGGCAAGCCAAAGTTGCCGGCATTCATCAACAAGATTGCAGCCAGAAAAGCAGCTTGAGTAGGCCCCTGCAGCCGCAGAAGCCGGGCAGCCACAGCCGCCAGCCCCCACATCAGCAAGGTGAGCAGCAAGACAGCGGCGGCAACCTGACCAAATTCCCGGCCACCGATACCAGAGCTGACCATCGAATCGAAAGCCAAAGAGGGCACAAAGAGGTAAAAGGTGGCCCGCGAAATAGTTTTGATATCGAGGCGCAGGCGAGCCTGCGCCAGCGCCGCCACGCCGGCCACCAAAAAGACCGGCAGCACAATGTTCAACAAAACAGTCACGGCTCAGACCTCGGTACCTTCCGCGTCTATCGGGTGCAATTTCGCAATCGGCATCCACCGTGGTTCACGCACCCACCAGCGCAGGGCGATCGTCGCCGCCAGGCAGACAACCCCGCTGGCAGCAAAGGTCCAGCCATAGCCGATGCCTGCCAGCCCAGCCCCCAACAGCGGGGCGACCATACCGACCAAACCGACCGCCGTATTGGCCAGCCCCACATAAGTGGGCCGGAACTGCGGCTCGGAGAATTCCATTGCTACCAGGATGCCAGAGATGAGGATGGCGCTGGAGGTGATGCCCTGCAGGACAAAGACAACATAGTACCATCCCGCCGAAGGGGCCAGCCAGGCGACAGTAAAACCCAGGGTCGCCGCCAATGCTCCCATCTCGAGCGACAGCTTGTGCCCAAACCGGTCGGCCAGAAAGCCAAAGGCCAGGTTGCCCCCCGTCTGCGTCAGCAGATAGATGGCGGTGTAGACTCCTACCGTGCTATCGGGCACCTGCCAACGCCGCAACGCCGCCACGGTGACAAAGCCACTGCCCATTCCCCCCAAGGCCAGCAGCGACCGGGCCACCAGGAAGCGCCGAAAGTTGTGGTCACGGCGCACCAGGGCAGGCAGGCTGGCCAGGAACTGGCGGTTGCTCTGGCGGGGGAGGTCCGCCGGTTGAGCCGGCTCACGGGTCAGGGCCAGAAAGCCCCAACTGAACAGCAAGCCGGCAGTAGCGATGGCAAACAGATAGACAAAGCTGATGGGGAAAGGCACATTTTTCAGCAGCCAGGTGCTGAGCGCCGCCCCGGCCGTCCCCATGCCGGTCCCCAAAAAGTTGGTGATCCCGAAAAACCGCCCACGCCGGTCCACGGGGAAGCAGCGGGCGATCAGGTCCTGCCAGGCGGTAGCCACCACACCCGCGCCCAGGGCGTGCCAGGCGATGCCAACCAAGAACAGCGCCAACGCCAGGGTGCTCGACCGGCCGGCCACCACAGCCGAGATCAGCACCAACCCCAGCGGCAGCCGTTCCAGGAAGAACCCCAGGTTGACGACAACCGGCTTTTTGCGGGGCAGCCGCTGCACCCCATTGGCCGTAAAGATCTGAGGCAGGAACCAGCCCGCCTGAGCAATGACCGCCAACAGGCCGATGGGCAGCGGACTGGAGGACAGCTTGCTGATGAACAACGGGGCGATAGTGGACGACGAAACAAAGCTGATGCCGAACCAGAAGAAGGCCCCATCGAGCAGGTTGACGGCAAAGTTCCAGCGGTAATGACGTTCCACCTCGGCGGCAAGCTCGGCGTCGCTGCGGGGCGGGGCAGGACGGTCGAGCTGCAGCAGCCAGGCGGCTGTCCGCCGCAACGGGTGCTGCATCAAGCGCAAAAGGCCCATAGTCAACGGCCCACCCGGCTGTGGATGAAGGCTTCGCCCCGGGCGATCAGCTCGGCATGATCGGCCGGCGCCTCTACCTCGGCCAGCAGCTGCCGGGTATAGCGCCGCAGCAGGTCCTCAGCCCGCGGGCACCCCCTGACCTGCCATTCCTCCAAGGTCAGAGTGGCAAAGATCCTGCTGCGATAGTAGGCCTGACGGAACAGCTTGAGCGTCAGACCCGAGGTCAGAAAGCTACCACCTGGCCCGGCCTGGGCGATCTCGTCCAGGGCAACGGCTTCGTCGTCCAGGGGAAAGCCCTGGGCAAACCGCCGGGCCTGGGCAATAATCTCGTCGGCATAGACGATAACGGCCGGCGCAAAGGCCTTGGACCCCAGATTATCGCCCACAAACGGCACCAGCCCCACCTGGCCAATGCAGCTCACCAGGTGGTTCAACCATTGGTGCCCAGCAGCGATGAGGTCTGGCCCCCACCCCATGCCTGCCCCCGATGTACCGGCATGGGGCAGGCGATAGTGAGCCATCATCTCCGCACAGGCCAGGTCCACCACATAACTCGCGGGGTCGTAAAAGCTACCCATGCCCTTCATGTCAAAAAAAGCAGGCAGGCTGCCGAGGACAACCGGCGTGCCCTCCCGGATCAGCTGGCTGAGGACCAACCCGGCCAGAAGCTCGGCGGTCAGAAGGGCCAGCGTCCCGGCCGGGGTAATCGGCGCAGACGCGCCGGCCATGCCATAGTTAGAATAGATGAACGGCAGACCGCGCTCAATGGTGGCCCACATCTTGTCAACGGTGCCCCGGTTGATCACCAACGGCGTAATGGGATTGAAATAGGGGATGACAAAGGGACAAGGAGACAGATCACCATGCAGCTCCTCCAGCAGGTCAAGCACCGCAGGAAAGGCCCCCTCGTCGGAGACCAGAAGGACCAGGGGTTTGACCGTATTGGCCACCATCTCTAACACGGCATACAGGTCCGACACATCCGGCGCCACATCCTGAAGGATGCCCACGGTTGAGATAACGTCGAAATTAGGCAACGCCCCACCCAGGCGGACCATAGCGGCCATGTGCTGCCGGGCAAAGGGCACCACGGCGTCAGTCGCCGGGTCCTGATAGTAAAGAGCTGTCACGCCGATGCCAAACCGCGCCTGATCTGGCAGGCGGAAAGCCAGCTTGCCCTGCCGGTCATAGACTTCCACGGAATGGGGAACAGTCGTCAGAGCCCACTCGACCAGCTCGCCGGGGATGCACACCCGGTCGCCAGCAATGCCGGCCGGGCCGACGGCCTGGGCCAACAGCCGCCTGGCCCGATCCGAATCCACCCGCACGCCCACCGAGGACAGGATGCTCAACGCGTAGCGGTGGACCTGCTCGATCTGCTCAGGCGTCAAGACAGAAATCTTGGGTTGGACGATGGCCATGATCTTCTCCTTTAGCAAACTGCTTTCGGCTGCCGCTTGCCGGCCAGGTGCCAAGTGGCTCTATACATCTGGCAGTGCCGCCAAACGGGGTGCATTATAACACGAGTTCCGCCAGCGATCAAAGAGGGACAGGGGGTTGCCAAAAGCTGTCATCAAGCCACTCGACAGGGCCGCTGCAACCCTACGGCCGTGGGAGGTAACTGCTCACCTATAGCGACCGAGGTCGCGCCTCAAGGGCCGTTAGCCGGGCGTCCTCCTACGAGGACGCGGCTCAACCGACCGCCTATGCGGTCGGCCGGCGTGGTGGGGATACCCCTTGCAGGTATCCAAACACCCTCTCAGACACGGCTTTTAACCGCCCGGCTGAGCAGTCACCGTGGGGGTTGATTTTGCTTCAGGCAAAGGCTCTACCCCCACTGGGTGCAACCCTCCTCCGGTCTGCGGGCTGGACCGTCGTCGGGTGGTCCCTGATAGCCTTTGGGATTCTAGCCCTCTGGCTGGCGCATCAGCTCGCCATTGCCCCTACTGGGATGCGCCTGATGAGCTCCCCAACACTACCAGGCCATAAACGGCTACTCCCCGTCACTTGGTTTATGCCCTGTTCCCCACAGCATCGGATCGGACGTTGACAAAACCGGTCGCGGCAACCGAGCAGAGACAACGGGTGACCTCTATATTGACAACGTCATGGGAATCCTGTATACTTGGCTTGTACAGAAGTTAGGTGCCCTGTAGCAGGCCGATGGGTGGCGCCCATAAAGCTTCATACAACTTTCCCCATCTACCCAGCGCACACAGGCAACGTGGACAAACCAGATAGATGGCAGGGGCGGCTCGAAGCAGGGAGTTCGTGGATCGGGATGCCATCATTCGGGCAAGCGTTCAGATGAGTCCGGGTTTCTTACTGTAGAGGCCACAGAGCAATTCGGCCTTGTAGCGACCTTGGCCGAGTTCCACTTTACGGTGAATCGCGCAGACACCTGATAGAGCAGGTCCTGCCTGGTCTGGATGCCATCCGACAGATGCTTGTCACCGAACCCAACCTGGTGATCCTTGGTATGAAATCTCAGGAAAAGGACTGGAAGTTCTGTCGCCAGCTTCTGACGTTCCTGGACCAGCCTTTGTTGCTGCTGGTGTCCACAGAAAACAAGAGGAGCAAGGACGATGCAAAACAAAGAGACACTCTCGATAGTCATCCCGGCCTATAATGAAGAGGAGGGCATTGCCCGCATCGTAGAGCGGGTGCTGGCCACCCGCCCGGAGTTGGAGGCGTGCGGGGCCGAGCTGGAGCTGATCGTCGTGGACGATGGTTCCCGCGACCGCACTGCCGAGATAGCCACCCGCTATCCCGATGTGTGCCTGGTACGCCACTCCACCAACCACGGCTATGGCGCGGCCCTCAAGACCGGTTTTGCCCAGGCACGGGGGGAATGGCTGGGTTTCCTCGACGCCGACGGCACCTACCCACCTGAGCACTTTCCCACCCTGTTGAATGCAGCGCGGGAACAGCACGCCGACCTGGTCATCGGCTCGCGCATGGCCGGGGCCAAGAGTGAAATGCCCCTCAGCCGGCGGGTGGGCAACCTGTTCTTTGCCGCGTTGGTCAGCCTGTTGGGCAATCAGCGCATCTCCGACAGCGCCAGCGGGATGCGGGTCATTCGGCGGGAGGCTCTGCCACGCCTCTACCCCCTGCCCGAAGGCCTGAACTTTACGCCGGTGATGAGCACCCGCGCCCTGCACGAGGGGCTGACGATGGTCGAGGTGCCGATCCCCTACGCCGAACGGCTAGGCCGCTCCAAACTGACCATCCTGGGCGACGGCATGCGCTTTTTACAATCCATCGTCTGGACGGCGTTGGGCTACAATCCAGTGCGGTTGCTGGGGGCAGTGGGGGTGGCTTGTGTGGCGGTGGCGATGCTCATCGGCCTGGCGTTGGTGGTGGTGCGTCTGCAGGGCATCACCGAGCTGGGCACCTGGGGCACGCTGGGGCTGTTTGCCGCCCAGGTGTTGATGGTGAGCGGGGTGAGCATCTTTAGCCTGGGGGCAACCTTCAACTATCTGGTATCACTTTTCCACCGCAAACCGGTGCGGCAAGGATTGTTCGGCAAACCGATCTTTGACCCGCCGCTGGACCGGCAGTTTGGCTGGATGGGGCTGCTGGCGGTGGTGGCCGGGCTGGTGGCGGGGGGAGTAAGCCTGGGATTCGGCTTTGCCGGATGGCCGGTGAGCAAGCTGTGGCTGTATCTGTTAGGTAGCGCCATGTTGATCCTGGTCGGGGTGCAGCTTGTGATCTCTTGGGCGGTAATGCGCGTGCTGGAAGGGCTGAACCAACGGGAGCTACTGGTAATGGCGGACATGAATGGCCGGCTGGGCGAATGTTCTGGAGGTTCCGGCAGGACCGAAACCGGCTAGCGGCACAGTGCGTTGGCTGCCAGCACCCCCTCAGTGCGGGCCGGTCAACACCGCAAAATCGGTCAACAAGCTGACGGCTTACATCCGTCGCAAATCAACCGCCCTGGCGTTGGCATGATGCTCGCCCATCATTTTCTGGAACACAGCGCCGACCGCACTCCGGACAAAGTGGCCCTGGTCTGAAAATAGCTTTCCCAGTAGGACAGGCTTGAAGCCTGTCCTACCCAATTTTCATGCTTTATGGTGCCCGTGAGGGCATGTTGAACTGGTCTGTGTTTGTCGTCGTCAACTATTAGACATTATCGAGAATAGCGTTTTTCACCGCAAAGACGCGAAGGCCGCAAAGAATTTCAATATAAAACTTGGCGTTCTTAGCGTCTTGGCG
>FWPV01003337.1_pt1 | contig 36640 bp, 37 predicted proteins | sample 2228371 | NCBI WGS metagenome assembly FWPV01 (sample SAMEA103939776, study PRJEB20133) | metagenome | reverse complement strand
CAACCGCTCGACTACACAAAGTCGCTGCTCAGCAACCCCTCCTGACCTCCCCTACGCCGTAGGGGAGGAACGAAAAGGCGTTTGCTTCGGCTTCTGCCAGAGAACACAGCATGGACCGTGGCATAGCGGTGCAACTCAACCACAATGGACACATTTGTACGGGTATCTGCACGACAATGCAATATCAGTTGGGTTTTGGACCGTACAGGATACCACCCCCGAAGAATAGGTAAAAAATTTTATCTGGGTTATTTGGGTCGATTCTAGCTGCGTGGAGATTCGTGCGAAGAGGAAGTAAATCGTTTTTTCGCCAGGTTCTTCCACCATCAGTAGTGTAGAGGGCACCCCCGTTACCCCAACTACCATCAATTGTAAACGGCCCGCTTAAGTACACCCTTTCAGGATCTGAAGGGTCTATTTCAACATGCTGGGGATGCGTAAATTGGTGCAATCTACGCCAGGTTGAACCTTCATCCTCCGATTTCCACACGCCTGTGGCCATCCAAGCACCAGCTCGTTCTTGGTCTGTCAGCCATATAACTCGCCTATTTCCAGAGGGGCGAAGATCAATTTCAAAAGCCGTGGGGTAGTTCCACAGTTTGCTTGATGGATTTACGCCAGGGGGGCGCTCCAGGCTGCCTCGTAGTAAGGTCCAGTTGGTAGACCCCCAGTTCAGCTTGTAAATGCCGGTATAGTCTCCGTTAGTGTAGTCGGGTGCATCTCCCGTCAACAAAGCATAGGCATTTCCAGTAGCTGGGTCTACCTCAATCTGAGGTATAACCTTAGGCGATAAGGGCAGACCGGCGTTGAAAAAATGCCAGCTTTTACCTCCATCGGTACTTCTAGCAATACCATCTCCCTGACTGCCTGCATAAAGAACTTTCCGGTGGTGGTCGTAGGCAATGGATAAGAATTGTCGATTGAACGTTTCGTTATTGGGCGTGAGTCGAATCCATGTGTGCCCTTTGTCGTTGGATTTGAACACCCCCCCTTCGGACTTCATATAGTTCCCGTGCCAGTTATAGGGGAAGTCATGGGTCGCACCTGCTGCGGCATATACTACATCCATCAATCCAGGCTCAAAGGCGTAGTCGTAGGTTGTGTTGTAGCCAGTTGAGGTGATTCGGAAAGTTTTTCCACCATCTTCACTCACCAACCCTGATACATCAGCAGCGCTGAGGTACATTAGCAGAGGATTATCTGGATGAAACTTAGCCCGGAATATTGAGGTCATCTCGAGACCGATGGATCGCCACTTTTTCTTGGGTTCCCTTGGCCCTATGTCGGCGTATTGTGTGAAAGGAGCCTTCCATGTTTGACCGCGGTCACCGGTTACGTGGAGGAAAAAATTACCCGTGCACCCAGCCATGGCCGAGTTTCTCGGATTAACCCAAAAACTATGGCATCCGTCATCCCAGTAACCCCTATCCAGCCCAACAGCAGATAGTTCTAGCTTGGGCCAGATCTCGTATGGATTCTTGTCCCAGTTTAACTGGTGAAGCACGAGATCAAAGGTTCTTCCGGCGTTGGTGGAAATCCAAATTTTTGTGCCGTAAGCTCTTTCCCAGCCACGAGCACCGGTTACGTAAATGGTTTGCGAATCATTTTCAGCCATACCGAGGTGCTCACCACCGTACTGCCCTGTACGCAAGAAAGGCCCCTGGTTGGTCGAAATCCATACATAGCCACACTTCTCTTTGGTTTTGGTCTCCGAAGCCCAAGAGCAGGCTGAGCTGCCATCATTATCGAGGTAGGCAAGGGTCAGGCCATTCGCATCCCTCCCACCCGCGAACGATCGTATTGTGTTGCCACTGGGTTGAAAAAAAATCTCGAAGGATTCTCCTTCGTTTGTTGAGCGATAAATCCTGTTTGAGACAGCATGAAAGATCTGGCCAGTTTGTCCATCCACCATTGAACCCTTGGCCGAACCACTCACGGTGGAGATACGATTCCATGAGTCTCCGCCATTGGTACTTTTCAATAACCCCTGATTCGTTGCAGCAAAAACAATATTGGGACTTGTAAAGGGATTAATCCAGTAGGAAATACGCTCCCCCTCATTGAGAGGCACACGGATGCTCTCGAAGGTGATGCCCGTATCTCGACTACGTTTTACCTCGGTTCCCGCATTGACAAAGTAAACGGTCTGGCCATCAGAACTGAAGCCCAGAGGAGCAGAAAGCTCGAGGTTCGCCGAGTAGGTGACATATTTATGGTCAACCACCTCCCAGGTTGCCCCCTGGTCGGGAGATCGAAACAAGGTACCCATGTCGGTTGCCACAAACCAGAGGTTCTGATTAGCCGGGCTGGTGGAAAAGCTCGACATGGCCCCGCCTCCACCGATCCCGAGCGCCTGATAGGGGTGGCTAATTTTTGGAAGGGGCTGGGGAACCATCGGCGGTATACCTGGGGGTGAGACCTCGTTGGAATCCCGCAAGTTGCACGATGGAAGAATAATCCATGCGGTAAGCCCCAGAAGAAGCAATTGCCACTGTTGAGCGAACAGCGTTTTTTTTACGGTGGATTTCACACGTACCTCCGGCCCCTGTAGCTCCAACTGATTTCAATATTGGCTCAATTGGCTCACAGGCTAGCTTGGTATTACTTGAGTTTTGTCCACAAAAAATTAAGAGCCGTTTAAGCAGCAAGCAGACCGTAATACTGGATTTAACTGATTCCAAAAAATCTCCGAAGATGGAAAGGTTTCGACCTGGAAGTTCACAAAGCCATGGAGACAGGTCTGGTACTCAAGCTAGGAAGCAGGTGATGACAGGGTGCAGTTGCACCCTGGAGCTATTACCGTACCGGCTTGAAAAAGTCGGCCTCAGAGAAGGTGAGGTTGATCTCGACCTCCATTAGCTCACCGCGAGCAGCTAGAACGCCGTCCACGTAGTTCTCCCACTTTTGCGGCAGGCGTACCCCCTGTACGGTTTGATAGTTAGAAAAGAAAGTGATGCTCTCGCCAACTCCTGGAATATTCAGGCGTTCGGCGAGAAGCAGGCCATCGGTAGCAAACAGATAGGTGCTTACCCAGCCCTGGGTGCTCACGGTGAGCAGCCGGCCTGACTGGTTGCGGAGGCTGCCTTGAGATACGCTGGCCCGCTCCCGGTTGCTGCTGCCATATTTCAGGCCCAGCCAGCCGGTGTAGAGGCTCGAGCGAAGCAACTCACGCTGATTGGCAGGTAAGGGCCGCAGAGAAGTTTCCCGGCTCCAAAAAAAGCTCTCCTGCGGACTGTATTGTTGCAATGCCAGTGGGATTGGGTTTGCGCCGCTCAGGCTCTGGGGGTCGTAGATTTCCAGGCGTACCCGGTTGCTGACAAAATCCACCAGCAACAGGGTCACGATGCGGCTCTCCTCCTTGCCGTCCGGAGTGTAGTAGATGTTGGTGGTCACTTCGCGGTAGGTTTTAAGGTTTGCCAGGGCCGAGCCGCCCAGCACCGTGCGGCCCCGCTCGAGCAGTTGAGCTGCCTCAGGCGAGACCTGGGCCACCGCCAGGGAGCCGAGCGAGAGCAATAGCCAGAAGAAAGCAAAATGGTGTGTACGCATCCTCTGCATGAACCTAACACGAGAAAGCCTCTATTCCATGAGACATATACTTGTGTATCTTTTCACGATAAATAATGCTCGTGAAATAAATATTCGCCGACATCCCGCTCGGTAGGGTAAAGTTCGGGCGTGAACTTTAACCGCTTGTTGGATCAAAACGGTCTCGACGTGCTTTTCGTTTCCAACCCCTACAATGTTCGCTATCTATCGGGGTTTGTGGAAGGTAAGGATGCCAAGGTTGTCATTACCCGCATGGGCGCCACCCTCATCACAGACGGGCGCTACATCGTGGAAGCTGCCCAGCAGCGCTTTCCCCACCGCATCCTGCTAAAGCGCACGGAGATGAACCGGCTACTCTCCGAGTTTTTCCAGGGCCGGGTAGGCATCGAGGCCGACCACCTGAGCGTGGCCACCCTGGAAGGCTTCAAAAGGGATTTTCCAGACCTGGAGTTTGTTTCCACCACCGGGATCATCGAAAACCTACGTAAGCGCAAGACCCCTGAAGAGATTGCCCACATCCGCAAGGCAGCCCAACTGGCCGACCGGGGCTTTGAATATATCCTGCCTTTTATCAAGCCAGGGGTACGGGAGATCGAGGTGGCGCTGGAACTCGAGTACTTCCTGCGTAAGCACGGCTCTGAAGGACTGGCTTTCGGTACCACCGTGGCCTCGGGGGAACGCAGCGCCATGCCCCACGGGGGGGCCAGCGAACGCATAATTCAGTCGGGGGAGCTGGTCACGCTGGATTTTGGCTGTGTGGTGAGCGGTTACTGCTCCGACATGACCCGCACCGTGGCGGTGGGGCAGGTTTCGGCCGAGCTACAGGGCATCTACCAGGCCGTACTGGAGGCCCAGACGCTGGCGCTCGAGGCCGTTGCAGCCGGCAAGAAGGGCCAGGAACTGGATGCGCTGGCCCGCGACCACCTCAACCAGCAGGGCTATGGTGAATACTTCACCCACGGGCTGGGGCACGGGGTGGGCCTGTTTATTCACGAAGCACCCGGTCTGGGCCAGACCTCGGAGGACGTACTCGAGGCCGGTAACATCGTCACCATTGAGCCGGGGGTCTATATCCCCCAGGTGGGCGGTTGCCGTATCGAAGACCTGGTACTGGTCACCGAGCAGGGGCACGAAGTCCTTTCCAAAAGCCCCAAACACCTGATGGTGCTATGAAGCGCTGGGTTGGCCTGCTTCTCTTTTTTGGACTGGCCTGGGGACAGGGCTACGTGGTACAGCCTGGCGATACCCTCGAGCGCATTGCCCGGCTGTTCCAGGTGAGCGTAGCCGACCTGATGATGCTCAACGGCCTGCTCGAAGACCCCCTGCCCGTGGGTCTGGAGCTAGAAATTCCAGCCTCGGACTGGGATCCCACGAACCTCGAGGTACTACCCCTGCCCGGCCCAGCAAATGAGCCTATCCAGGTGGAGGAGCCTGTCCCATGGGTTTTCATCCGCCCACCCCTGGCCCCCGAAGAACCCAGAGCGCCTGCACCCGCACAGGCCACCCAGCAGGGCTGGGCCTCCTGGTATGGGCCGCGGTTTCATGGCCGCCGTACCGCCAACGGGGAGCGGTTCAACAAGTTTCACCTAACCGCCGCCCACCGCACCCTGCCCTTCAATACCCGTGTTCGGGTGACCAACTTGCGAAATGGCCGGAGTATTGTGGTGCGGATCAACGACCGCGGCCCTTATATCCGGGGCCGCATCATAGACCTCTCCTATGCCGCAGCACGACAACTGGGTATGCACCAGCACGGGGTTACTCAGGTAAAGGTGGAGGTTATCCGGTGAAATACGGTTTTCATGTGTCCATTGCGGGCAAGCTAGGTGTTGCAGGGGCTGCCGAGGAAGCCCATTTGCTCGGCCTGAGCGCCATTCAGATTTTTGCCAAAAGCCCGCGCAGCTGGAAAACCCGCAGCCTGAAAGCAGGAGAGATAGAGGGCTTTCGGGCCCGTAGGGAGAACCTGGGCGGCCTGCCCAGTGTTATTCACGCTTCTTATTTAGTCAACCTGGCCGCCGAGGGTGAGCTATGGGAAAAAAGTGTGTTCAGCCTGGCCGACGACCTGGCCAAAGCCCAGGTGCTGGGCATCGAGTACGTGGTGGTGCATCCGGGTTCGGGTCCCGCCGAAAAAGCCAGGGCGGGGGCTTTGAAGGCCCGCGAGCTGGCCGGACTGGGTAAAAATGGTCCCTGGCTGCTGCTCGAGAACACCGCAGGGGGCGGCGAAAAGCTGGGTGCCGGCCTGCACACCCTGGCCAAGTTGGTCGAGGGTACCCCGCTGGGGGTTTGCTTCGACACCTGCCATGCCTTTGCCGCCGGCTACAGCCTTGCAGAAGCCCTGGACGAGCTCGAGCAAACCGTCGGCCTGCACCGGGTTCCGGTCATCCACCTCAACGACTCGGTGGGCGAACAGGGTTCCCAGATAGACCACCACGCCAACCTGATGGAAGGCAAAATCGGCGAGGGGCTTATGGATTTTGTACTCGACCCCCGCCTCCAGGACAAGATTTTCATCATGGAAACCCCGCGCGGTACTCGAGAGGATGCCCACAACCTGCGGGTTTTGCGCGGGTGGCTGGGGTTGACCTAAAAGGGATGTTCCGCTAACGCTTGTTTATTGCTATAAAGGAGCACTCTTGAACCGGCCATAGACCATGGACTAAGAGCTATTGACCCTCGACCACACTACAAACCAAATAGTCCGAAGAACTGGGTACGCACCGTGCTCAGAAAGCTGCTCAGGGGTTGGCGGAACACCGTCAGCAACAACAACATGGCCACAATCGCGTAGGTGGGATTCATTTCCAGTCGCCAGATGTAAGGATGCCAGCGCAGGGGTAAAAAACTCTGCAAAATTTTGGAACCATCCAGGGGCGGGATGGGCAGGAGGTTAAAAACGGCCAGGGTCAGGTTGATGCTCGCCGCCACGGCTGCTGCTTGAGCCATGACCTGTGTCAAACCGCCAGGGTTTTGCAGGTATCCCCCATCCAGCATCCAGCGCAAAAGTAGCGCCAGCAAGATAGCAATGAACAAGTTAATCACGATACCGGCAATGGAGACCACAAAGAGCCCCAGCCGGTAGCTGCGAAAATTGGGTGGGTAAATCGGAACAGGCTTAGCCCAACCAAAGCCCACCAGCAAAATCATCAACGAACCAATGGGGTCGAGGTGCTTTAGAGGGTTGAGGCTCACCCGGCCTTGCTCTTTGGCGGTTGGATCGCCCATCCAGAGCGCCGTGATGGCATGCCCCCACTCGTGCAGGGCCAGCGAAAGCATCAGTACTAACACCACCAGCACAAAGGCCAGCGGGTCACTTTGCAAAAGCGGCAACAGGCCCATCTACAATCCGATGGCGGCAAAAAGGCTGTTGAGCAAACCGCTAAGCCCCGCCCGGATGGCCGGCAGTATGCCACTCAGGTTCAGTACCAGAAAAATCAGGAAGAAGCCCACAAAGCCGTAGCTCTGAAGCTGATCCATAAAGCGCCGAGCCTCAGCACTGCCAATGGCGTAAACCACCCTGGCGCCATCCAGCGGGGGCACCGGGAACAAGAACACCGCCGCATGGCCAATCATGAGGGAACCAGCTACCTGCAGACCCAGGGCGATGCTCGAGGTGGCCGGGCCCACGCCCTCCAAAAGCCTACCAATGAGGATGTAGAAAAAAGCCGCCACAAAAAAACCCAGCGGCCCCATCAGTGCGGTCTGAGCACCCTTGGGGCCAAAGAGCCGCCAGGGCACCAGGCGGGGAAACCCAAAGCCAATCAAAGCCAGGAAAATGAGCCCCAGGCCATCCAGGTGCACCCTGGGCTCTGCGGTCAGAAAGCCATAGCGTCGAGGGTCGCCATCCCTGTAGCGGTCGGCCAAATAGGCTTGAAACAGGTTGTGCACAACCAGGCCAAAAGCGCCCGCCGCAAACGCGACCAGATAGGCCAGGGGGTCTCTACCAAGAAGCTCGAAGAAAAACATGTCGCTACCAGTTTACGGGTTTTGAGCCCGAAGATTGGCTGTCCAGACTCAGAGTGCGGGGTGAGTGGTTCTGACCAACTGCCTCAGTTTCAGCCTGGCAACTTTACTTGAAGCTCAACAACTTCCGAATCTCGTCCTTGAGAACGTTTCAGACCAGAACCAGTACGCCAAACAAGCCAACCCATCATTCCGACATACGCGTGGTCACAAAGTTGGTGTAAATGGCCCCCCGCTTGTAGAAGGCGTTGTCCATGACCTTGAGGTGGAAGGGTACGGTGGTCTTGACCCCAGGCCCCTCGATGACGGTCTCGGCCAGCGCCCGGCGCATCCGGGCAATGGCCTCCTCCCGGTTCTCACCATGCACAATGAGCTTGGCCACCAGGGAGTCGTAGTTAGGTGGGATGCTATAGCCTGCGTAGAGGTGCGAGTCCACGCGAACGCCGGTGCCGCCGGGGAAGTGGAGGGTTTCGATCTTGCCGATGCTAGGGCGGAAGTCTTTTTCGTAGTCTTCGGCGTTCAGGCGACACTCGATAGCGTGACCCCTGAGCTCGATGTCGCTTTGCTGAAGGGTAAAAGGCTCCCCCGCAGCTATTTTGATCTGGAGCTTCACCAGATCGAGGCCGGAAATCATCTCCGAGACGCAGTGCTCGACCTGGATGCGGGTGTTCATCTCCATAAAGTAAAAATTGCCGTCGGGGTCTACGATAAACTCGAGCGTCCCCGCACCCTGGTAGTTGACATACTTGGCGAGGCGCACCCCCGCCGCCAAAATCTCCTGGCGCAGGGACTCCTCGAGGCGGCTAGGCGCTTCCTCGATGAGCTTCTGGTTACGGCGCTGAATCGAGCAGTCGCGCTCCCCCACGTGTACCACGTGGCCTTTGCCATCCCCCATGACCTGGACTTCGACGTGACGGAACAGCTCGATGTACTTTTCCAGAATCAGGGAAGGGTCGGAAAAGTAATTTTGTGCTTCGACCTGGGCCTGGGCAAAGGCGGTCTTCATTTCCTCTGAAGAGCGCACCACCTTCTGGCCCCTGCCCCCACCCCCTGCACTGGCCTTGAGAAGTACCGGATAGCCGATTTTTTCGGCAGCCTCGAGGGCCTCCTCCACCGATTGCAACACACCCGTGCCCGGAACCGTAGGCACGTTGGACTTGGCGGCAATCTCCCGCCCCCCCGCCTTGGAGCCCAGGCTGTGCATGGATTCCGGGGTCGGGCCGATGAAAACAATTCCGTGATCCCGGCACATCTCGGCAAACTGGGGGTTTTCCGCCAGAAAGCCATAGCCGGGGTGAATGGCTTCGGCACCAGAAATAATGGCCGCAGACAGCAAATTGGGGATGTTCAGATAGCTCTGGGCCGAAGGGGGCGGCCCGATGCAGATGGCCTCATCGGCTAGCAAAACAGGCAGCGACTGGCTATCGGCTTCGCTGTGGGCCACCACCACTTTTACCCCCAGCTCTCGCGCAGCCCGCAATACCCGCAGGGCAATCTCACCTCGGTTGGCAACCATTATTTTCTTGAACATAAAGGGCTCTCCAGGCACGCTGGTAGCTCATAGCGGTAGTTGGCTATCAGCGCTTATGCAGGCTCGATCAAAAACAGGGTTTGGCCGTACTCGATGGGCTCCCCATTAGCAACTAGAATTTTTCGCACCACGCCCGAAACTTCACTTTCGATTTCGTTCATGAGCTTCATGGCCTCGATGATGCACAAGACCTGGCCTTTCCTGACAGTGTCACCTTCCTTGACAAAGGGTTCGGCATCCGGAGAGGGCGCACGGTAAAACGTACCCACAATGGGCGCTTTGACCTCAACGTATTTGCTGGTGTCTTCCTTGGGTGTTTCGGCCTTGGGCGCAGGGGCCGAAGCGGGCGCTGGCGCAGGCGCTACGGCTGGCGCGGCTGAGGTCGCTGCCGGAGCAGGGGTCACGGCTTGTGCAACCGGGGCCACCGCGGGGGGCTGGATGACTACTGGTGCCGGGGCCGCTACATACTGCACCTCGCCGCCTCGCTTGACCGTTAGTTTGTAATCAGGGGTCTCGAGGGTCAACTCGGACACCTCGTGTTCTTGTAGGGCTTGGAGGATGGACTTCAGTTCCTTTGCATTCATGACTGCCTCCGAAAGAGCTCTGAGCTATCGCTTCATTGACTGCCTATAGAAGTATAAGCCCCCAGAAGTTTTTTTCACTGCCTACAGGCGGGTGCGATTTTTCGTCGGTACTCGCAAAACCCCCATCAACCAGAAAGGGGTTGTTGTAAAGGCGAACGAGCCCCGCACTGGCTCGCTGGTGTTGAATTTGAACCCGACAACCAGCGGGGGCTCGTTTGATTCAGAATGCAGCTTGGCGGCCTGGCTCAGGCACGACCCAGGTACTCTCCGGTGCGGGTATCCACCCGAATGACCTCTCCGCTTTCAACAAAGAGCGGCACCTGCACCACCGCCCCGGTCTCGAGGGTAGCAGGCTTGGTGCCTCCCGAAACCGTATCCCCACGCACCCCTGGGGGGGTTTCGACGATTTTGAGCTCCACCGAAGCGGGCAGGGTAATGTCCAGGGGACGGCCATTGTACATGGCTCCCTGCACCGTCATCCCCTCTTTGAGGAACTTGGTGGCATCGGAAATATCCCGCGAGACATGGAATTGCTCGTAGGTTTCCAGATCCATGAATACCAGCTCCTCCCCTTCCGGATAAAGGTACTGGAGATCTTTGGTCTCGACGTAGATGTCCTCGAGCTTCTCACCCGAATTGAATGAGCGCTCTACCGTTGCTCCGGTCTCGAGGTTTTTGAACTTGGCGACCACTTTGGCGCCACCCCGCCCAATTTTCTGGTGTTGGTAGTCCACACACTGCCAGAGTGCCCCATCCATCTTGACTTTGGTTCCGTTCCGCAGGTCGGTAACGCTAATCATTTGCCCTCCTCGTACCCAAAGCAAGAGTGTACAGGATGAAGCTAGCAAAGAAAAGGTGAACCGATTTCTTGCGCCAGTGCAACGGTAAGTTGCTTTACAGGTCGGTTTAGACCCGGTGATTGCCCAAGTTTGCGATGTGCGTTCACCGGGGAACCTTCAGCATGGAACGGAATCTTTGTTACCTGACTGCTTTAAAGGTTTGCTATATGATTTACAGAACACGACGGTGATCAACCGCTTCTGCGATGTTACCGCCCATCTCAGCCCAAGGCATTTTCGCCAGATAGCTCTAAACTGGGCTGCGCTCTACCACATAGCCCAGCAAGCCGAGCTGCTCGAGTTCCGTGCGCATACGCTTCTGGTCTTCCTCACTCAGGTTTGCTAGAGGTAACCGGGCAGGCCCACAGTCCAGACCACGCCAGGCAAGCATGGCCTTGAAAGCAGGCAAGCCACCGTATTTGATACCCACCTGGATAAGCCTGCGTGCAGTGCGCTGATGGATTTGAGCTGTCTGAAAATCCCCTTTGGCAAAAGCCTCAGCCATGCGCTGGTACACCGATGGCCACAGGTTGTAGGTACTACCCACTGCGGAAGTGGCTCCAAGCATCATGGCCGAGAGCAGAATTTCGTCGCGGCCAAAGAAAATCTCATAGCGGTCCGGGTCGAACTCGAGGGCCGCTGCATAGTCCATCAGATCCTCGTGGGTGAACTTGATACCCCCCAGATTGGGAATTTGGGCGGCGGCAAGCTCGAGAAACGCCACCATCGAACCGCCTACCCCAGTCAGTACGGGGATATGGTAGTAATAAAACGGCAAACTGGGCGCTGCTGCTGCTACGTGAGCCATCGAAGCAACCAGTGCCTTTGTGGAGGCCGGTTTGAAGTAGTAAGGGGCCAGGGCCGAGACTGCGGTTGCACCACAGCGCTCTGCATGGGCAGCCAGGATTCGGGCTTCCTCGAGGCTGGCGTGCCCCACATGCACAATGACTTCGAGGTGATCTTTGGCAACCGCACACCACCGATCGGTCAATCGCAGGCGCTCCTCTGTGGTCAGCAGGGCGCTCTCGCCGGTGCTGCCGGCAATAAAAACCCCCCGCACCCCATCGTCCAGCAACTGCTCGGCATAAGCTTCAACCAGACCCAAATTCAGTGCCCCACTGGCATCGTAAGGGGAAAAAGTAGCGGCAATCAGGCTGAGGGATTTCATGGGGTCTCCTTAGGATTCGAGCTTTCGGGTTATAAACCTAAAACGGTGGCTATTACCGAAGTCAACCGCATAAGTTAGCGATTGCTACGAGTGGTTTTCTCTTCCGCTCCAGCACGTTGTTGGGGGTTGAAGGACTGTCGGGCCGTGATCTGCTGACACTCCAGCACAAAATCTTCTTTGCTGAGGGCGATTCCATAACGCTCCATAAGCCTAGGAACCCATTTGCTGCCCCAGCGCACATGCATGGTCTCATCAATGATGTCGTAGAGAATAGCTTGAGCCGAAGCCTGATCGCCATTGGCGAGGTGCTGCTGATAGGTCTCTCGTTTGTAGGCAAATGAATTCGCCTCGATGACCTCAGTAAGCACGCAGTAGCGCCGAGCCGGGTCGAGCATCTGCCGCCAGGCATAGTTGCCAACCATGTGCTGAAAATCGGCTGGGTGATAACCCAGCTCGGCCAGCCGGGTCTCCCCCAGCAGGGAGTGGCGTTCTTCATCCCAGCAGTGCCGGGCCAGGTCGTAGTAGAACTCCCAGGGCATGCCCTCGGCCTCCCAGAGGGTACTCCCCAAAGTTTCGGCGGCCTGCATTTCCTGAACATAGTTATTAAATTGCCAGACGACCTGCCCTAGCCGGTCACTCGGGTCGGGTTGAGGCATCCCGTCTAGGGTGGCCTTGAAACGGTTATCGCGTTTGGCCTCAGGAAAGGGCAGCAACAACCCGTATCCCGGTGGCGCAACGGGAAAGCTGCGCATCGGTTCATGACCCTCAATACCCCCAAGACTGACCAGCACTTGATCCGCATACTGCTGCCAGCGTTGCACGCCCCGGTTTTTCTCGCCGGAGTCGGCCAGCTCTTGCACTGTGGTCTCGGCCCAGCGTACCTGCTCTTCCAGTTCCACTGCCAATCGCTTGAGCACCGGGATGCTGGGGGCATCCTGAACCTGATGGGTATTTTGAATATAGTTGCGATAGGCGGCTGCAAGCTTGCGCTTGAGTACCAGGTAAACTGCTGCGATCATTTCATAGTCGTGCTGTGCAGACGCCAGAGCCCGCACCCCTTGACTTAAGCGGGCGAGTTCTCCATCGCTGTCGCGGTCTGGCTCAGGATAGCGCAACTCCCATAAGCGGGCACGAAGTTCTCTGGAATGCTGGGCGTCCTCCCACAGGTGCCCCGCCACACTGCGTTTGACCTCCCACTTGACCACCCCAGGCAACCACCCTCCCAACAGACGAGCGGTCTCGATCTCGAGGCGCTGGTAGCGCTTAAGCTGGCGAATATTGTTATCCGGAAGTGGCTGCATCTTTTCTCCTTGCTGATCATCCACTAGAACACCATCAGCTCCGGCACCGCTGCCAGGGCGGCCCGACGAAGGGCTGCTACATGGCCGGCGTCCTCCGAACGGTAGGGCCAGGGCACCCGGGTACCAACCCGGCTCCACCCACCTACAGCTGCCAGAAGCCTGTCCAGGGCTACGTTATGATGATGCGTCTTGAAGGGAAGGATAAACGTACTCATGAACTGCTGCAAGCGGCTTTCCGGGTTCAATGCACCCTCCAGATCGGTTTGCATCTGTACCCACCAGCGCTGGGCTCCTTTGGGGCTCAGGCAGGCCACATTGGAGTATGCCCCCGTCCCGACTCCGTAGGCGAATCCCGTGGCTAGATGATGCCCCGGCACAATAACCGAGAGCTTCTGCTTCACAGGTTTCATGGCTTGGTCCACTCCTCTCCTCCATCCGCTACCTTGATACCAACCAAGTGGGGAATAACGCTGTGTAAAAGGAGGAAATCCTCCGGCTGCAAAACTCGCTTGGCATGGGACGGGTTGTAGAGCACCAGGCCAATCCCCCCTGCGGCCTCGGCATAGCCACCTAACGCTTCCTGCGCCTCTTCGTTGCTGGGCGGGAACCAGTCTGGCAGGATCACCTGGATGGCACCGGGCCTCAGCTGGATCGCTCGCTTGATCCGTTGCAGGGCAAGCTGGGCGCTGGGGTGGGCAGCCCCTACCTGGAAGGGCATTCCCGCTCGTTCGCAGCGCTCTGCCAGGGTCTGGTTGACTTGATCAAACTCGGCTTCCGTCTGGGTATAGAACTCTCCCGCCGAGCCGTTGGAGTAAATGCCGTCTATCTGGGCCTCTATGAGATAGTCAATCTCCTCCTCCAGCCGTGCAAAGTCAATGGACTGGTCGGCCTGGATGGGTAGCAACAAAGTGGCCCAGTTGCCGCGAATGTGGGTTGCGTCCAGAGGTTGCATGGCTATTGCTTGCTCCGGGGGTCAAAGGCATCCCGCAGGCCATCACCGATAAAGTTAATCGCGAGTACGGTCAGGACAATCGCCACCCCTGCTGGCATCCACTCCCAGGGATAGCCTTCCAGGTAGCTGATGTTTCGGGCGACGTTAAGCATGTTGCCCCAGCTTGCAGTAGGGGGCTGCACTCCCAGCCCCAGGAAGGAAAGCCCGGCCTCGAGCAGAATCGCGCTGGCAATGCCCAGGGTGGCATAAACTATTAGCACATCGAAGGAGTTGGGCAAGGCATGTTTGAGGATGATGCGGCCATCACTAGCCCCCAGGGCCCTGGCTGCCGTCACGAACTCCTGCTCGCGCAGGGATAGCATCCTCGAGCGCACCAACCGGCACGGAATGGGTGAACCCAACAAACCCACAATCAGCATGGTCTGCACAATTCCTGGCCCCACGATTGCGGCCAGCGAGAGCAGAATGATGATGGCCGGGAAGGTCATCACCACATCCACCGCCCGCATGATGAGGGAATCCACCCAGCCGCCAAAGTGCCCTGCCACCGCCCCCAGCACCGTCCCGACCAGCAACGAGATCGTGACCGCTACCACCCCCACCATCAAGCTGATGCGCCCAGCGTAAAGCACGCGGGTCAAAACATCGCGCCCGGTGCGGTCGGTGCCCAGCCAGTGTTGGAGCGAGGGGGGTTGGCTACGTTCGCGCAGATTGACCCGGTTGGGGTCGTAAGGGCTTAGCACAGGGGCGAATACCGAGGCAAAAACAATCAGGCTGAGAATCACCACCCCCACCATGGCCAGGCGATGCCGGCGGAAACGTTTGAATATCTCGGCACTCGGGCTGCTGGGCTTGGTTTTGAGGGGAAGCGCGGGGTTGTCCATCAGTTGTACCGTATCCTTGGGTCAATAACTGCATAGAGTACGTCGGTAAGCAGGTTGGCTACCAGCACTGCCGAGGCCAGCACCAGGGTCAGGCCCATGATCAGAGGATAGTCCCGTGCTTCAACGGCATCGAGGTAGAGCGACCCCATGCCCGGCCAGGAGTAGATGCTCTCGATAAAAACCGCACCACCCAGCAGGTTGGCAAGGTTGGCCCCAATGATGGTCACCACCGGCAATAACGCGTTGCGCAAGGTGTGTTTGTTGATGACCACCCGTTCGGAGAGGCCCTTGGAGCGGGCCGTGCGTACATAGTCCTGCGAGATGGCCTCGAGCATGGAGGCGCGGGTGTAGCGCATGATGATAGCGATATAGAAAAGCGACAGGATTAGGGCGGGCAAGATCAGGTGATGCAGCCGGTCAAGCAAGGGATTGGCCGCCCCCGGCTTCTCAAACCCCCCCGAGGGAAACCAGCCCAGGGTGAGGGAGAAGACGTATAGCCCGATCAGTCCGGCCAGGAAGGCCGGTGTGGAGATCCCCAGAAAAGCCAGCAGCGTCAGCACGGAATCCAACAGGGTGTATTTGCGGGTGGCCGCCAGAATGCCCAGCCCAATGCCCAGGCTGATGCCCAACCCCATACCAGCAGCCATCAGCAGCAGGGTAGGGCCTACTCGGTTACCGATGGCCTGCGCGACCGGCTCATAGTTCTTGGCCCGCAGGCCCAGGTTGCCCTGCACGGCTTGGCGCAGCCAGAACCAGTAGCGAATTGCCGGAGGTTGATCCAGGCCCAAATCCTGACGAAGGCGTTCGCGTTGGGCCTCGGAGACAATCTGGTCAGGGGGCAGGTAGGCATCGAGGGGATCGCCTGGGGTGAACTGAAGCATGGTAAAGATCAGGATCGTCACCACCAGCAGGGTCGGGATGGCAATCAGGAGGCGTTGAATGACGTAGGGCAACACAGTCCTGGACCTTTTTACAGCCTTGAAGTGCCTGGGGCAGCTTCGGTAACCGGCCCGAGCCAAGTCTCCCTGAAGGAAACCATCGAGAGGGTCTCGGGGTCGAACATGTTGCCATTCCGCGCCCCGGCTTCGAACAAGCAATGCAGGTTGCCGTCGGGTGTGCGGGCCAGGTCGGAGTAGCCGGCCCAACCCAGCTCGAGCACCCCGGCTTCAACCCATCGGTTCCCCCCGTCGCGGCTTACATAGGCCACCAAGCGCTGCCGTAGCAAAGGGCTGGCGTGGGTAGCAGGGTTGGCCGGGTCGGGTGCGGTACGCCCATACCAGGGATGGGTCAAAACCGTTCGGGGCGACGGAGCCACATGCAACAGGGTGCCATCGGGCAGGGCCAACAAGCTGGCCATACAGACCGGCTCGAGCAAATCAGCAGCATAACCCGACTGCCATCCCGAACTCCCATCGGCGCTATACGCCAACCAGCGACGCTGCTGGGGCGATTCGTTCCGCACCGAAATCAGCACCCGCTCATCGGCTAGTTGGGCCACCGCCGCCTCACTGGGGTTTTTCACCCAGACCGAGTCCTGGCAGACCAGTTCGCCACGCTGCCAGCTCCGACCCCCATCATCGCTATAGATGGTAGCGACCGCAGAAGGGCGGTGCATATGACCTCCGCTGGAAAGCCATAGTGGCACCAGGAGACGTCCGCTCGAGAGTTCGATGCTGTGCCCCGGTCCACTAGCACAGACGTTCCAGGGGTATTCCGAAGCAAAACCCTGCACTACCTGGGTTAGTTCCACCGGAGCGCTGAAGGTCTGACCCTCATCCTGGCTGGTGCAATGAAAAAGTCGGGCAGAGTTGCGGGTGAAGAGCAGGTGCAGGGTTCCATCCCTACAGGCAATGGGTACGGCGTTATCGTGGGGGGATTGCCCGTCCCCCGCTAACACCCGCATCTCGCTCCAGGTAGCCCCCCCATCGGTGCTGCGGCGGAGCACCAGGTCGCTGGCGTCCCAATCGTCACCCATCCCATAGCGGGCCGCACAAAAAGCCAGCAGCACCCCGGACGGGGTGGCAACCAGCGCAGGAATGCGAAAGTTGTGATACCCGTGGGTGCCAGACTGGAATAGTGCTTGCCATTTCATAGAGAAAAGCGTGTGGGCAGAGCAGGAGGAGTTGCCCTGCCCACCGAGGGGATTAGCGCAGCGTCCACTGCTCGGCAGCGTCGTAGTAACGTCCACCACCCGGCGCCGGGGTCCAGATGAAGTTGCCTACCCGCTTGGAGACCGCCCCAAAACGCTGGGAGATCCACATCGGGACAATCGGAAGCTGTTCGGCCAGCGCCGTGCAGATACCCTGGTAGGCCGCAGCACGCCGGTTGGCTGAGGTTTCGGCGCGGCCCCTGGCAATCAGGGCATCAATGACCGGACTGCTAAAGCCCCAACGGTTGCTGCCCCGGGGCGGCGCGGTATTGCTGTCAAAGAGGATGGTAGGGCCGTCGGGATCGGGGCCGTTGCCCTGCCCGGCGTACACCATGGCGAAGTTACCCGCAGCAGTGGTCTGGTTATAGCTGGGCACGTCCACCGCACGAATCCGAACTTCTACGCCCACATCGGCCAGCATTTGTTGAATGGCCACCATCACGTCGGCGGAAAGCTTGTCGGAGTAGTAGGTCAGAAACTCAATGGGCTGGCCCTTGATGGCATTCCAGTTGGCTTCTTGCAGCAATTGACGGGCGCGGGCCTGGTTGTAGGTGTTGCCGTCCATACCCTTGGGTACGAAGCGGGGGTTGGTATAGATGCAACCCGCCGGGTTGGCGGTGCCCCCAAACAGACTCTCCAGGATGGCCTTACGGTCAATGGCCCGCATGATGGCCTCGCGCACTTTAGGGTTTTGGAAGCGGGGGTCTCTGAGGTTGAAGCCAATATAGTTGACCACCTGCGATGGTCCGGCGATCACTTGAATGTTGGGGTCGTTGCGCAGAGCTGCAGCTTCATCGGCGGTGACGTAAGTGAACTGGATATCGCCTGAGCGTAGCGCCAGAACCGCACTGCCCGCCTCACGGAAATAGCGGTTCACCAGACGGTCGAGCTTGGGCTTGCCCCGCCAGTAGTCGGGGTTGGCTACCAGTTCTACAAATTGATCTGGCACCAGTCGGCTCCACTTGAAGGGGCCGGTGCCCACCGGGTTGGTACGCCACCAGTCCGAACGGGCCAGGTCTCTTGGAGCAATGTTTTGTAGCAGATGCCGGGGCAGCATGGGCACCAGGGTCAGGGTATCCAGCAAACTGGCGTTGGGGCTCTGGAGGTCCAGGATTACGCGGTCGGTTCCTACCACCCGAACGTTGGTGATACCTGCCAGGCGCGACTGGAAAATTGAGCCGGTGTCGGGGTTGCGAATTAGATCGAGGGTGAACTTGACATCAGCGGCGGTGAAGGGCTGGCCATCGTGCCACTTGACCCCGCTACGAACCACAAAGATGTACTGTTTGCCCTCATTGGCAATTGCCCAGCTCTGGGCCATTTCCCCTTGCAGCCGCTGAAAGTTTACATCATACAACACCAGTGGCATGAAGTATTTTTGCGTCCAGGTGAAACCTGCGGTTGCAGCCAGTGGGTTATAGACCCCTGGGGCGCCCCCTGGCCCCACATCAAAGCCCCCGGTAAGGGTTCCCTGGGCAAGACCCGTCCCCAGACCGAGTGCAAGGATGGCTGCCATTGTGGATTTGATCCAACTCTTCATACGACCTCCTCAACACCGATGCGTCATTGGCGCCAAGTTAAACTTCTAGCTCGTTGCAAGTCGTAGCATATCCACTTGTAGGATATGTGTCAAGGGAATATAGTGTTTATATAGACTGAGAGGCAACGATGGCTGGTAATCTTGGTCCCCTCGAGCGCATGCCTTCGCGACCTCAACTGGTTGCGGAGCGCATCAAGCGCTATATTGCTGAAAATCATTTGCAAGCAGGCGATCCGCTGCCCTCCGAGGTGCAACTGGCCCAACAACTGGGGGTCAGTCGCAACGCCGTGCGGGAGGCTTCTAAGGCACTGGAATCAGTTGGCATCGTGGAAGTCCGCCATGGCAGCGGTTTGTTTGTGCGGGGCTTTTCACTCGAGCCGATATTAGACAATCTGGCATATGGAATGCACGAGTTGCGCGACCTCGCCAACCTGCTCGAGGTACGCCAGGTACTGGAAACCGCTCTGATAGGACGTGCCATGGAGTCGGCAACCCCAGACTGGATATCGGATCTGGAAGCAATTCTCGCACGGATGGAAAAGAAAGCCAAGCAGGGTCAGAACTTCCCCGAGGAGGATCGGGATTTTCACCACTGCCTGTTCAAGCGGCTGGAGAATCCGATCATTTCACGCTTGCTTGACATTTTCTGGCTGACCTTCAACCGCCTGCAATACCAGGGCGAAGCCGCTAAATCTGAACCGATGAAAACTTACCGCGACCACCGCGCCATTGTGCAAGCCATCAAGACAGGCAACGCTGCCCAAGCCCAAGATGCCCTGCTGAAACATTATTCGGGCATCGAATCGCGGCTTGGACAGGCAAGAAAGGCTTCGGAAAGCTAAGCTGGCAACCTAACCCGCCGCGCCCCGAACCACCAGAACAGGCGTAGAACAGTTGTGCAGCACTTTATCGGTGACGCTGCCCATCATGACGCGATCAATGCCTTTGCGTCCATGCGTTGCCATCACGACCAGATCATGATCCTTTGCAGCTTCTAAAATGGCGGGTACGGGGTGTTCCTCGACAATCACCGCACGGGTATGAACACCCTTCGATTCAGCTTCGGCTGAAATACGGATCAGAATTTTCTGGGCTTCAGCTTTGAAGTCATTCATGAGCTTCTCGAAGTATTCGGGTGGCTGGGTAGCGTAACTCTGGAACGGTTCGTAAGGGCTCTCAATGGCATAGAGTATCGTCACCTCGCCCCCCGACATTTTGGCTAGATCCAATCCTTGCTCGAGGGCATCCTGGCTAAACTCGCTACCGTCTGTAGGAATCAGGATTTTTTTGAACATAAGTGCCTCCTCAGGGCATATAGGTCAATGCCACACAAGGCTTTTGCTCTGTCCTATACCCTAAACCTGTAACCCAGGGGCTTGTGTCCCTCAGAAGAGATGCGCTAGCGACACCATGCCAGGTTTCTGAAGAGGTTTTGAATATGATAAAGCAAGCCCTCAGAAGGATAAATTCCACATCGGTAGGAGCAAATTAAGAAAGTCAAGGGTCATTTGCCCAGGTAGTGCATATGACCTTGGCCTCTTAACTTTCGCCCACACCATCGTCTTAACATTAGCAGTTGATCTTGACAAAGTAGTACAGCGTCGTAAAGGAGCCTATACATTCTGGCGGACGTTGGCCCGAGCGCTCGCCAACCAGTCTTTCAGGTGGCAGCCGTCATTGCGAGGAGGCCAAAGGCCGACGAAGCAATCCAGAACAAGTTCGCCAAACTGCCGGCTGTTAGGGCGATCTGGATTGCTTCGCATCCTGCGGATGCTCGCAATGACGAGAGCACTTCCTAAACTACCGTGACAATGTACAGATACCTATAAACGGTGTACTACCGGGAATCCAGTTGCCAATACATGAGCCCCTATGGTGCCCTGCGGATTGATTTTCACTCAAAGCAGATGATTGAAACAAAAGAACTGATCGCGGTTCTCTGTATTTTTACCACTGTTTCAAGCAGAAAAAAACAAGTTCTGTATGGGTTCATTACCTTTGGGAAGTGCAGGCTTCATTCGGCAAACCGCTCTAAAATACGTCCTCGGGCTTTTTCTCCATCTTGCCGGTAAGCCAGTAAATAATGCGTTCCGAGATATTCTCGAGGTGGTCTCCCAGGCGTTCGTAGCTACGAGCCACCCGACCCAGGGTGAGGGCCTTGGTGATGGTGCGGGGGTCTTCCATCATGTAGGTCAGAAGTTCGCGCGAGACTTCCTCGTATAGCCCGTCTATCTCGTCGTCACGGCGGAATATTTCTTTGGCAGCTTCGATGTCGCGCTCGGCAATGGCTTTGGAAACCAGGTCGAGCATCAGGGTCAGACGGCGGCCCATATCGGGCAGGGTGATGTAGTTTTTGAGCGGGGGCTCCTTGGCCAGCACGATTACGTCTTCGGCCACATGGGCGGCATAGTCGGCAGCCCGCTCGAGGTCGGTCAGGGCTTTGATGATGGTAAAGGCAAAACGCAGGTCTGAGGCCACCAGGCCCTGACGGGCCATGAGGGTAATGGTCTGGGCCTCGATTTCCAGCTCGAGGGCATCCACCTCAGCGTCCTGAGCGATGATTTCCTGGGCCAGCCGGGGGTCTTGCTCACTGAGCGCCCTGGCACTTTTATCTACCATATCGCGCACCAGCGAGATCATTCGAATGGTCTGTTCGGTCAGGCGGTTCAGTTCACGATCCAGGGTTTCGCGCATAGCCATACTCCATACCTCCAGTTTAAACGGGTGTTTGGGTTGCCAGAAGATTAAAGCCAGTACCTGCGTGACGTGGAAACGTCAGGCCAAAAGCATTACCGTTCTCGAGGGCGCGTCCATAAGCATTTCCGCCCCATCCTGCCGCCAGCCGCCGTACCAGGGCCAGCCCCAGACCCGTGCCGCGCACATTGGCGGCATGTACCCCGCGCTGGCCAGCCTGGAAGAGCTTCTCGAACTCTTCCAGGGGTTGGCCCTGATTGCGCACCTCGAGCCATACCCCATCGGCGTTTTGCCCGCTGACGACCATAATTTCAGCACCTGTCCCATACTTCAGGGCGTTATCCAGCAGGTTGAGCAGGGCCTGGTACACCGCATCGGGGTTGGCCCGAATGGTATGGGGGATTTGCCACTGAATCCAGGCCGATTTTTCGGCTAGCTGGGGGGCCAGGAAGCGCTCGAGGCGGCTTTGCAACTCCTCCAGGGCAAAAGTGCGCTCCTGCGAAGGGCGGCGGGTCAGGGGCAGGTCTTCAACCAGGCGACGCAGGCGCTGGGTCTCCTGGTAGAGCATCTGCAAAGCTTCCTGAGCCTCCGGGCCCTTCAGGCCGCTTTGCAAAGCCTCCAGCAAGGAAAGCATCCCGGCTACGGGGGTGCGAAACTCGTGGGCCAGCATCCGGCTGGACTCCTCGAGGGCCTCGAGCCGGTTTTTCTCCTCGGTCTGATCCCACAGAAGCAGGATGCCGGGCACAGCTTTGGCCCACACGGTACGGTTGCGGGTCTGGATGGTGGTCTCGCCGCCCATACGACAAAGGGCCTCGAGTTTGTGGTCGCGCAAGGCCAGCAGCAACGGGCGGCCCAGCACCTTTTCACGCTCGACACCCAGCAGTTCGGCGGCCACCGGGTTCAGGTAAAGCACCCGGTCTTCGGCAAAGACCAGCACCCCTTCGCGGGCTGCTTCCCAGGCATCTTGCAGGAGCGTGTTCATGGGGCTAGGGGCTGGGTGGAACCGGGCCAGGGCTGGGCACGCCGATCCTCACTCTCTGAAGCGATACCCTACACCGCGCAGGGTTTCCAGGAAGCGGGGAGCCTTGGGGTCTTCATTGAGTTTATCGCGTAACTGGGCCACGTGCTGATCCACGGTGCGAGCCGTGCCCAGGAACTCCTGTCCCCAGACCCGCTCCAGGAGCTCTTCGCGGGTGTAGACCCGCCCGGGGTGACGGGCCAGAAAAGCCAGCAGTTCAAACTCCCGGCGGGTGAGCTCGAGGGCGTGTCCATCCAGAAAAGCCTGGTGGCGCTCCAAATCCAGGCTCAGTGCCCCACGTTCCAGCCGCCCACTTTTGCCCACCCGACGCAACAGGGCCTGCACCCGTGCAATCAGTTCGGGGGTAGAGAATGGCTTTGTCAGGTAATCATCAGCTCCACGGGTCAGTCCCTCCACCCGATCTCCTTCGCTGGCCCTGGCCGTGAGCATCAGCACCGGCAGATTTTCGTAGCGTCCATCACGGCGCAAACGCTCCAGAAGCCGCACCCCGGGCTCATCCGGGAGCATCCAGTCGAGGATAACCAGGTCGGCACCAGCAAGCTTATCCCAGGCTTCGCCGGCAGTGGGCGCCTCCAGAACCTGATGCCCGGCCTTGGATAATGAAAGCCGCAACCCCATCCGAACAGAGGGTTCGTCCTCGACCAAGAGCAGTTTCGACATCCCTCATAGTTTATTCTCAGTCTTGTCAAGCAAATGTCATGCAAGGTAGGCAAAAGCCCACCTCTGCTAAGGGTGATACCGCCTTCAGCCATATGCCCCACTTTAAGCGAGCGATCAGGTAGGAGCAGGTGGTATCAGGCAGGCAGCGGGATTTTATGGCCTGTCCCCTGAACCCTGTCCCCTACTTCACTGTTCCTATGGTTCGCCAGGCGTTCAGGCAAAAAGGCAAAGAACCTTACAACCCCCTGTACAGCACCCAGGCCAGGAGGAACCCCCTTGTGGTCCAGGCCAGGGTTCGAATCCAGTTGGTACCCACCAGCAGGGCATGGGCCTCGGCATCAAAACCTGTGGCCAGTCTTGCGTGCAGTGGCACCGATACCAGCAGGGTGGTAAGCCAGATCACCCCTACCAGAGCCAGGCCCAACCACCCCACCCAGCTTGGAAGGCTCGAGGGCCATAAGGTTAGGAGAGCAACCGCAGTCAGCAGCTCGAGCAGCATCAAGGGCCCCACAACCAGGGTAATCAGGTTGGCATGGGCTGCTTGGTAACCGGCAAACTCCGCCGACCCGACCCTGGCAAAGAGCGGATAATGAACCACCTGTACCATCCAGATGAGCCCCACCAAAAACCAGGTCGCCGCAAAGTGGAGAACCAGGATGCCCTTGAACAGCCCGTCGTTCATGGTGGTTACCTCATAAGTTACTGCTGTTATAGCCGAATCGGCTTCCCCTCTGTTGACCGCACATCACAGAGGGAAGCCTTGCGAACCTGTCGGTATGGTTCTATTCGGTCTGTTCGGGTAAGCTACGCCCTGGTATGGAAGCCCTGCTCAACACGGTAGTCCCCGTCGCCTTTATCGTTCTGACGGGCTATCTGGTCGGCAAACGCATCGACTTTGACCTGCAAACGCTCTCCAAACTCTCGATTTACGTACTGGTTCCAGTGCTCATTTTCGATGCCATGCTCAGGGCCAAACTGACCGGGGCCAGCGTGATCGGGATTACGGCCGCGTTTTTCCTGGCTTCCATCGCGTTGTATTTCCTGGGGTTGGGGCTCAGCAAATGGCTGCACCTCGACCAGGGCTCAACCAAGACCCTGATTGCCTCGGCCACTTTTCCCAACTCGGGCAACATGGGGCTTTCGCTTACCTTTTTTGCCCTGGGGCAGCCCGGTCTGGATCGGGCTATTGTGTTCTTTATTGCCAGCAGCGTGCTGATGTTTGGGCTGGGGCCCGCCTTCTTGCGGGGTGGGGGTTTGGTGCAGAGCCTCTGGTTCACCCTCAAGCTACCGCTGTTCTGGGCCCTGGCCGGCGGCTTACTGGTGCGCGGGCTGGGTATTCCGCTGCCCCTGGGGCTCGACGAAGGGGTGCATCTCCTGGGTCAGGCCTGCATTCCGGTGATGCTGCTCACGCTGGGCATCCAGATTGCCAAATCCAGACCCGAGTGGGGCCGGTTTGAGCTTCAGGCCAGCAGCTTGCGGCTGCTAGCAGCCCCACTGCTGGCTGGGCTGGCCGGCTGGGGGCTGGGCCTGGAACGACTGGACATTCAGGTGCTGGTGCTGCAAAGCGCCATGCCCATTGCGGTGAATGCTTTTCTGATGGCAGGGGAGTTTGGGGGAGACGGCATCCGGGCGGCCCGGGCTGTGGTGGCTTCCTCGGTTCTGTCTTTTCTGACAATTCCGCTGGTACTCCTGTGGATTGGCCTGGGCTAGGCTGAGGGAAACATCCCTTACAATACCCACTTCAGGCATGTTGTCAGTGATGCACAAGGTGGGGGGTGGTGGGAAGTAGGTAGTGCATCTAAAACCCCGAATACCAACCTCAGCCAGATACACAACGCTCAGCGACGCACAAAACTGGAGTGCGCGATAAGAGGTAGGTTGCGGTTTTTCAAACGCCTGTCCCCTGTCCCCTTATCCCTATACCCCAGGTTCAGGAACCCGGTGGCGGCCCAGGCGGTGGGGGGAGCAAGGGAGTGCCAACCTCGAGCTGCAACACGGGGCTGTTCTGCACCAGCACCATCAGCCGATAGTAGCCATCGTCCAGGCGTTCGAAGCGGGCCTCGAAAGTGCCGGGTTGTTCGACCCAGATAGAGCGCTCCTGGAAGAGCTGGTCGCCCTTGTACCAGCGCAGCTCGAGGTAGCCGGGCTCAGCGATGCGCCGGACAGTCAGCCTGGCGACCGCTCCACGTTCGGTGGTCTCCAGGGTTCCGCTCAGGCTGGTGCGATCCGGCAGGGTTGCCCGGCCAGGGTCTAGCGGAAGGAAGGTATAGCGGCAGCCTGGCAGCAACAACCAGCCCACCAGCAATAGCCAACGCAGGTAGTTCACAATCCTTCCCCCGCCGTGACCAGGCTCAAAAGCGCAACGGGCGCGGTCTCTGCCCGCAGAATACGGGGCCCCAATGTGACGGGGGTGAAGCCGCGTTCTTCGAGCAACCCGATTTCAGCCTCGCTCAGGCCCCCCTCGGGGCCGGTGAGGAGGGCCGTGGGCTTTTCGGGGTCGTAGGCATCCCGCAGCCGCCGCGAGACCCTGGGATGCGCCACAAAGCCCTGCTCGACGCGAGGAAGGTCTTTGAGGGGTTGCATGGGTGTGACTTCGGGTACGACGCTGCGCTCACACTGCTTGGCAGCCTCGAGGGCGATGCGGCGCAAGCGCAGCAGTTTATGTTCGCCCAGTTCCCGCACCACACAGTGCTGGGTCAGGATAGGCACAATCTGGCTTGCACCCAGTTCGGTAGCGGCCCGCACCACCTCGGCCAGGTGGTCGCCTTTGAGCAGCGCCACATATAGCGTGATGGGCTGGGGGGTCTCCTTGCGGGCTGTCCAGGTTTCCTCCAGGCGCAAACGCACCCATCCCTGGGCAGCCTGCACCACGGTCGCACGACCCTCCAAACCCCGGCCATCAAAAACCGTAAGGGTATCGCCCGCTTTGGCCCGGAGTACTTCGACTAAGTGGTGGGCTTCACGGCCCCCCAGTTCGAACTCGGGGAGCAATTCCTGGACAAAGGCACGGTGGGGGCGCATAGGGTGCGGGGTATGGGACTCCAGAGACTTGATCTGCACACCTGGCTTTAGTCCCAGGTGTATTCAGAATCAGGTGTTGAGATTTGCGTAAGACATGCGAATCGGCGCTCCATCAGGCCTATACCGCCGCATAGGTCAGGCAGACCCACTCGCCCTCCTGGCGGCGCTGGAGCGGTTCAAAGGCATTGGCCTCGATGACCTGCCGCACAATCGGCTCCCGCTCGAGCAAAATGCCCGTGAGTATGAGGGTTCCACAAATACCAAACCTGGTTCGGTACTGCCCGGCAAAATAGGCGTGTAGCTCGGCATAGAGGTTGGCCACTACCAGGTCAAATGGCCCTTCCGCATCCTCCAGGCTACCCAGTTGAAATGTGGGATTAACCTGATTCAGGCGGGCATTTTCGATGGCCTGGGGAATTACCGCCGGGTCTATGTCCACACCCACCGCCTCGGCCCCCAGCAGGGCGGCCCCAATGGCCAGGATGCCCGAGCCGGTACCAAGGTCGAGGACGCGCATACCCGGCTCCACACGCTGCGCAAGGGCTTCCAGGGCCATGCGGGTGGTCTCGTGGTGGCCGGTGCCAAAGGCCATACCGGGCTCGAGGAGGATGCGCTTTTCCTCGCCGCTCCACTCGTGCCACGGGGCCAGCACCACAAAAGGCCCGGCTACCACCGGCTTGAGGTCGCGTTTGTAGGCTTCCAGCCAGTCGGTGTCGGGCAGCTCGGCCCACTCCCCCGGAAAGGGCAGCTCGAGCCGTTCGGGGAAGTAGGCCCAGACCTCGCCGGGTTTTTCCTCGAGGCCGCGAGCCCCCAGCTCGAACAGGGCCGCCGAATAGATGTCCACGGTCTGAAAGTCGCCGCGCAGGCGAAAGACGTGCATACCTCTAAAGTCTAATGCATGGATAGCAATCAGCACTCCTGAAAACTCAGCTTTATGCTTCCCTCCATCTGTTCGCCCGGTTCCAGCACCCGCACCCCGGTATCCGGCCAGCCCTGGGCCAGCAGGTTGAAGCCGTCGGTGGCATGGGTGACGGGCTCCAATGCCACGCTCCCGTCCGGTGCAGTGAAAACCACCAGGTGCGAATAGATGGGGTCGGCTTGAAGCGCCATCTGCCAGCCCGAACCCGGCCACTCCAGGTGCAGCACCCCTTCCCACCCGGCGAACACATGGTCGAGGAGGGTATCCCCCAGCCTTCGGGGCCTCGAGAAGTCGAAACTGGAAGGGACGGCTTCGGCAGGCCGGGTGGGGATGCAGCTTGCATCGGTCAGGTAGACCCCCAGAGCCCTGAACTTGAGCAACGCTTCGGAGGAATTCCCCAGGTAGCGCATGAAGTAGGGATGATGCCCCAGGCCCGCCGGCATGGGCTCACTGCCGACGTTTTGCAGCGCGGTATAGACCTCGAGGCCATCCTGATCCAGACGAAACTGCATTTTCACGGTGAAGGGAAATGGAAAATTGATATCTGGGAAGGCTCTAGCGTCGAAACTGCAGTGCAAAATATGTTCGTCAAAACGCTGGGCCGTCCAGGGCCGCCCATGTACCTCGCCATGAATGGTCTGCTGGCCGTCCGGCCAGTTGGGGCGAAGCTGATAGGTTGTTCCGGCAAACCGAAAACGCCCCTCCCGGATGCGGTTGGAGTAGGGCGCCAGCAGGTAACTCGAGGTATCGGGCGAGCTTCGCTTTGCCAGCGCTGCCGGTGAGGTCGGGCGCAGGACGGGCAGCCAGAAGCCCTGCTGGAAAAGCTCGAGGCCCACCACACTGGCCCCTAGCTCGGGGGCTACCGTAAGGCGCAATAGTTCATTTTGCAGAATCTGGAGATTCATCCGTCTAAAGCTTATAAGATTGGGCCGGATTCCGTCTCCTTACTGAAAACGACTGAGATAGCGGCACAAGGGTCATCGAATCTAGCAACAAAACCACCTGTCATTCCGAGGAGGCGTTCGCCGACGAGGAATCCGATGCAGCACAGGGCTAGTTTACTGGCACAACCCTCGTTTTCGACGACAGACTATCGACTATCGGCCATAGACGTACGTATCTGCCCTGCCAGCGCCTCCAGGTAGTCAAAAAAACCAGGGCCGTAGTGGGCCAGTTCATCCCCGCCGGTAACCACCAGCGGGTAGGACCAGTTTCGCTCGAGCATAAGGCGCCGGGCTTTCTCGTGGGGACGGGAGCGGTGGGGCTTGGGCTCGTAGATTACCAGCTCGGGTTCACGCTCGGTCACCTCGGCCAGGTCGGGCGCAAAGTAGCTCTGGGGGTGCATGCCAAAGATATTTTGCAAACCCAGATGCCGCAAGGCTTCCCCCACATAGCTACCCCGCCCCACCGTGATGGGGCCGCCCAGGTCGAACTCGAGGTAGACCCGGTAGGGCGGCAGGGTCTGGTAGAGTGCCCCGTAACGCTGCGAAAGTTGAGCTGCCAGTTGGGTGGCCTGCTCGGCTACTCCCAACAAAGCCCCCACCAGCACAATGTTTTCCAGAATGCCGTAGGGGCTATGGGGCAGGGGCACCGGAAAAATGGGGTAGCCCCGGCGGTGAAGCTCCTGGAGCAGGTCGCGCTGCACCCCGGTGCTGATGAGTACCAGGTCGGGCTTCAGGCTGCTCAAAAGCTCCCAGCGCAGGCGGGTGTAGCTCGAGACCACCGGCAGCGCCAGCGTGCCTGCCGGGCGGTAGCAGAAAGCACTGCGCCCCACCACCCGCGCCCCCTGGCCCAGGGCAAACAGCGTCTCGGTAACGTTGGGCGCCAGCGACACAATGCGCCGGGGTTCATCGGGCAGCTCGAGGGGGCCCAGCCAGTCGTGCACCAGCTTCATCTCGCCACCTCGCGGTACCAGGCATCTACCCGCTCTCGCAGGGTCTCTTGGTCGGCATCGTTCCAGATCACCCAGGTGGCCCGGCGCACCTTCTCTTCCTGGGGCATCTGACTCTGGTCGCGGGCGGTGAATTCGGCCTCACTCAAGCCGCTACGGGCCATGACCCGAGCCTTGCGCAGTTCGGTCGGGGCTGCCACCACCAGCACCCCCGCAAAGTCTGCTTCACGCCCCGTCTCGAACAACAGCGGGATGTCGTGCACCACCATCTTCTGACCCGCCGAGAGGGCTTTCGCGGTCTCCTCGCGCATCCGGCGGCGCACGTAGGGGTGCAGGAGGGCCTCGAGCCGCCGGCGGGCTTCGGGGTCGGCAAACACCCGCCTTCCCAGGGCCGCCCGGTCTATTTCCCCTTCCCGGCAGACCTCCGGAAACGCCTGGCAAATTTCCGCCTTGAGGGCAGTGGCCCCTTCTCGGGCGTACTCGTCGGCATCCAGTACCAGCACGCCCAGCTCGCGCAGGCGCTGCGCCACCGTGCTCTTGCCGCTACCAATGCTCCCTGTCAGGCCAATCAAGCGCATCAGGCCCTAGCATACCCTCCCCCTTCATGTAACGCCGCCCCGTGATTTCTTCACCTCCCAGGCTAAAATCCGTTGGCAGACTGTGGCTATGCGCCTGCTTCTGACCCTCGTCTTGACCCTCATCCTGGCCCTCCTGGCGGCCTGCACCAGTAGCCCCAGGGTCGAGTACACCCCCCCCGATTTTCAGACTGCGCTGAATGCGGTCAATCAGGCTCGAGCCGTTGCCCGCACCTGTACCAGTGGCAGCAACACCCAGTCGTATGCAGCCGCCCCGGCTCTTTCCTGGAACGGTCTTTTGGGGGAGGTCGCCCGCCAGCGCGCCGAATACATCCAGCAAACCGGGGAGTTTAGCCATCAGGAAGGCTCGAGCTCCACCTTTGCGGTTGCCACCCGCAGCCAGCAAAACGGCTACCGCTACAAGGAAATCCGCGAGAACCTGGCCCAGGGTCACGGCACTGCAACAGACGCGGTGAATGCCTGGCTGGCCAGTACCCAGGGCCACTGCGACACCCTGATAGCCCCGAACCTGCGCGAAATGGGCATGGTGAAGGCAGGCGACTACTGGGTGCTGGTGGCCGCCGAGCCGCAGTAGTGACTTTCACCGGCGTTTGCGACGTTTCTTCTGAGCTTTTGGTTTCTCCTGGGCGGGCGCACTGGTGGTTTCCCCGCCCCAGGCGCCAAAGTAAATCTTCTGCGCCTTGACCTTGACCGGCTTGCTGAACCCACGGCGTTCGTCAGGGGGGCCCACCACCCGCCTCGAGCGGGCCCTGGCATGCGGGGCCGGGCTTTTGGGCTCGGTGGCCACCACCTTGCGCGGGTGCTGGGCGGGCTCGGGTGGCTGCGCTGAGGCTGGCTTGGAGCGCTTTGCCGGCTTCTTTTTTCGGTTTTTCCTGGCACTTTGCTCAGGGTTAGCCTGGGTCTTATCCTGATAAAACTTCTCGGTGGGCACAAAGTCTATCTGGCGGGCCGAAGGATTGGCCCCCGCTATTTTCACTTCCATCTCGTCTCCAATTCGGATTCGGCGCTTTGTTCGTAGCCCCTCGAGGGCCAGCAGGTCTTCGTGGTAGTGGTAGTGGTCGTCCTCGAGGGCGCCCAGTCGGATCATGCCTTCAACCCCGTTCCCGAGGCTCACAAACACCCCAAAACCGGTCACACCCGAAACCGTGCCCTGGTGGGTCTCGCCCTGGTGGCGCTGGGCCCACAGGCATTGGTAGTACTTGGTCAGCTCGCGCTCGGCGTTTTCGGCGGCCCGCTCCCGCTCGGAGGTGTGCTCGGCAATTTTGGGGAAACGCTTGGCCCAGTCTTCTCGCTGGGCCTGCCCCGCTTTGCGGCGCAGAAGCGCCCGCAGCACCCGGTGCACCACCAGGTCGGGGTAGCGGCGGATGGGACTCGTGAAGTGCAGGTAGTGCTCGGCAGCCAGGCCAAAGTGTCCCAGGTTTTCGGCAGCATAACGGGCCAGGCGAAGGGAGCGCAGCAGCAGGGTCGAAATCACCGGCGCCTCGGGTCGGCCCTCGGCCTTTTTCAGGATGCTTTGCAGCGCCTTGGGGCTGAGCTCGCCCCCCGGCAGGCTGTAGCCCAGCTTGCCCAGTGCCGCCACCAGCTTGTTGAAAGCCTCCTCGCTGGGGTCTTCGTGCACCCGGAAGAGCGCGGGAATCTGCCGTTCGGAAAGGTGTTGGGCCACCGTGCGGTTGGCCAGCAGCATCAGTTCTTCAATCAAACTGCGGGCTTTGGGCTCTCGCTGCGGAATCAGGTGCAGGTTGCCGTCCTCGTCTACCTCTACCTTGACCTCGGTGAAGTGAAAATCCAGTGCACCCTGCTCCAGGCGGCGTTCTTTGAGGGTCTGGGTCAGTTTTAGCAAGTGCGCCAGGTCGGTTTTGAGTTCCTGGCTCCAGTCGGGCGGAACCGGCTCTGCAAGACTTTCCGGCGCTTCCAGGTTGGCTGCAAACGACTCTACCTCAGGGTAGGTGAGGCGGGCCACGCTGCGGATGACCCCTTCGGCAAAGCGGTAATTTTTGACCTTTCCTTTGGGGGTGAGCTCTACCAGCACCGAAAGCACCAGTCGGTCTTCGTAGGGCTTGAGCGAGCAGATGCCGTTGGAAAGCGGTTCAGGCAGCATGGGCAGCACCCGGCCCGGCAGATAGACGCTGGTCGCCCGGGCATAGGCTTCGTGGTCGAGCACCGAAAACTCCCGCACGTAATGCGAGACATCGGCAATGTGGATACCCACCCGGTAGCTGCCGTTGGGAAGAAGCTCTATGTGGATGGCATCGTCGAAATCTTTGGCGTCGGGGCCGTCAATGGTAAAAACCCGTAGCGAGCGAAAGTCCTCGCGCCGCGCCACCTCCTTAGCGTCCAGATGGGCAATACGTTCGGCTTCGGCCAGGACTTCGGGCAGAAACAAGCTCCGGAGCTCGTATTTGGCGATGATGGCCTCGGTTTCAACCTCGGGGCCTTCGCCCTGACCCAGGTAGGCCGATACCTCCCCGTGGGGCTCCTGGGCCTTGCGTCCACTGGGAAATACCACCCGGGCTGCCAGCCGGGCGCCGCTTTCCAGCCCCTCGAGCCCCCCCGGATGCAGCTTGAGGGCCGGTAGCCGGGCATCGTCGGGCTTGAGCCAGGCAAAACCCTGTTTGAAGTAGAGGCGGCCCACCACCTGATGGTTGGCCCGCTCCAGTACTTCCGTAACCACCCCCCAGGGCTTGCCATCGCGGCCCGGAGGGCGGGGTTCGGCCCGTACCAGGTCGCCGTGCCAGGCCCCGTTCAGGTGGCCTTTGGGGATGTACAGGTCGGGCTGGTTGGGATTGGTCGGGATGACGAAGGCAAAACCGGCGGGGTGGGCCTGCAAGCGACCCTCCAGGCCTTTGCGGGCCTGGGCTTCGGGCAGTTCGTAGAGCTTGCGACGGAGCTCCAGCACCTTGCCCTCGGCCACCAGCAAGTCCAGGGCTTCTCTGGCTTCATCTTTGTCGAGCCGCAAGCCCCGCACCACCTCGCGCAGGCTGAAACGCTTGTTGGGGTGTTTTTTAAAGTATGCGTAAATCTGCTGTTCGAGCATAGGTGGGCGAAACCCCAGCTCTACAATACGCCCTCGAAGGCCAGCTGGGTGGCTTTCAGGGCACCATCCAGCGCCTCGATGCACTGGTCAATGTGGGTTCTTTCAACGATTAGAGGCGGCTCCAGGCGCACCACTTTGGGGTTGTTGAGGCCAAAGGCGGTCAGCACCCCGCGGGTGGCCAGTTCGGCCACCACCACTGCGCCTATATCGGCGTCGCTGAACTCGAGGCCCACCAGCAAGCCCCGCCCCCGCACCTCCTGAATGAACTCGGGATAGGCTTGTTGCAGCTCGGCGAGTTGGCCCAGCAAATAATCGCCCATCTGGGCAGCCCTCGAGGGGATGTCCTCGGCGAGTGTGACCTCGATGGCCGCCAGGGCCGCCGCTGCCGCCAGCGGATTGCCTCCAAAGGTGGTGGAGTGAATCAGGGGTTCGGTCTTGTAAATGCTCAGAATTTCCGGACGGCAGATGGTGGCCGAGATGGGCATTACCCCACCGCCCAGCGCCTTGGCACTCACCAGAATGTCGGGCTCAACCTCTTCCCAGTTCACCGCCCAGAGCTTGCCGGTGCGGCCCATGCCGGTCTGCACCTCGTCGGCAATCATCACCACGCCCTTTTCGCGGGTAATGCGCCGTACCTCGCGCAGATACCCCTCGGGCGGCACCCGGATGCCCCCTTCACCCTGGATGGGCTCCACAATGACTGCCGCCGTATCGGGGCCAATGGCGGCCTCGATGGCCCCGGCATCGCCAAAGGGAACCACCGTCACGCCCGGCACTAAGGGCCGCGCCGGGAGCTGGTAGTGCTCCCTGGGTGTGACCGAAAGAGCCCCCAGGGTCTTGCCGTGGTAGCCACCCTGGGTGGTAATGAAGCCGGTTTTGCGGGTGTAGAAGCGGGCGAACTTGAGCGCGGCCTCCACCCCTTCGGTGCCGGAGTTGCCGAAGTACACCATGGAAAGCTCGCCTGGGGTGATCTCGGCCAGGCGGGCCGCCAGCCGGGTGGCGGGCTCGGAGATCAGGACCCGTACCGACATGGGCATCCGGTCGAGCTGCGCCTTGACCGCCTCCACCACCCTGGGATGCCGATGCCCCAGGGAAAGGGTTCCGTAAAGCCCCAGGAAGTCCAGGTAGCGTTTGCCCTCGGTGTCCCACACATACACGCCCTCGGCATGGGACTCCACTTTGTCCAGCCCGGTAAACCGCAAAAGCCCCGCCAGACCGGGGTTGATGTGCCGCTCGAACTGCTCAAAGATGGTCATGATCGGGCTCGATTTTATCACGCCTCGGGTAGCTCGAGGCGCTTGCAAGCAGTCTGGTTACAACCAAAAACCGGTTACCGCTCTCGGGCTGGAGGCTGCGGTGAAAAACCGCAGCTAACCGTCGTCTCTGCGTGGAATCCAGAGGTCGACGAAACCTTCCAGAGGAGGCTTGCCGGGCGACTGGCCGGGCAGGGCACACCAGATGGCTTCGCATCCTGCGGAGGCTCGCAATGACCAGAAGACTTCCAGGATTCCATATGCGGACAGTTATCCGTCCGGGCTGTCATGGTTTTTTTCTAGCGCGCAGTTGCTTTTTTTCCAGTTTTCGTCGCTTTTCTTCCTCATCCAGCAACACAACCGACCCCCCCGGTAAGCGGCCCTCCCGCAAGATGGCCTCGTAAACGAGACGCTCGTCGTCGGTGAGTTCGGGGTCGGTTCCCCGTTCCTCAATCACCAGTCGCATTGGAATGAGGTTCCAGGGGCCGCCAATCCGGTCCGGTAGCCGCCCGTGCGTCCGCAGGTAGGGCACCACCCCCAGCCGGGCGTACACCACCGCCGTCAGGCGAAGCTCTCGGTCGCTGATTAGAGCACTCTTCATATACTTTGAACCGTCTGAATCAAAGAATGCTCTGTCCTGAACAGAACAGTGGCCGCCGGGATGGGAGGCCACGTCTGTGAAGAGTGCGATAGCCGGGATGGCTCCTTCACCTTGCCCATACATCCCCAGGTTAGGGCCTGGGAATTTTCAGCTCGACGGACGCAGGTGTGCCGCCAGGGGGTCTGCAATATTCGGCGGGATTCGCACCGCCTTGCCCCGTGCATCCTGACAAAGATGCCTTGTAAAGCCCTCGGCCAGTAAGGTTTCACCCCGCCACACCCGGTACCGGTAGCGCAGGGTGCGCGAAGAAGCCTCTGAGAGCCAGGTCTCGACCTCGACCCGATCCCCAAAGCGGGCCGGGTTGCGGTAGGTCAGGCCGAGTTCAATGACCGCAAAAGCCAGTCCCTGGGCTTCGATCTGGGTGTAGGGCAGGCCGATCTGCTCGAGCCACTCCACCCGGGCGGCCTCGAGCCAGACCACGTAGCTGCTGTGGTGCACCACGCCCATGGCATCGGTCTCGGCGTAGCGAACGGCGATGGGAAGGCGAACCGTCATGGGGGCCTCCTGGACGTCAGGACGCGCTGTCCAGGCGCTCTACCGTAGCAACCAGCTCCGCCGAAACCTTCTCGATCAGTTCTGCCGGGCCTTCTACCATTACCCGCACCAGCGACTCGGTGCCCGAGGGCCGCACGTTGACCCGGCCCTGGCCGGCCAGCTGGCTTTCGGCCTGCTGGATGGCTGCGTGAAGCTCGCTGTTTTTCATCAGGCTGAGCTTGTCGCGCACCCGCACGTTTTTGAGGAGCTGAGGGTACATCGGCAGGGCCTCGTACCATTCGGCCAGGTCGCGCCCGGACTCGCGCATGGCCTTCAGGGTCAGGATGGCCGTGAGCATGCCGTCGCCGGTGGGGGCGTGGTCGAGGAACAGCACATGGCCACTCTGCTCGCCGCCCAGGGTCAGGGCCGAGGCTTTGAGCTTCTCGTAGACGTAGCGGTCGCCCACCGCCGTGCGGTAGAAGTTGATGCCCGCCTCGCGCAGCTTGACCTCGAGGCCCATGTTGCTCATCAGGGTGCCCACCACCCCCGGCTCCCGCCGCACCATGGCATTCAAGTACAGCACGTGGTCGCCGTGGAACTCGCGCCCCCGGCGGTCTACCAGGATGGCCCGGTCGCCGTCGCCGTCGAAGGCCACCCCCGCGTCAAAGCCCATCTCCACCACCTGCTGCCTCAAAAACTCCGGATGGGTGGAGCCACAACCCTTGTTGATGTTACGGCCGTCGGGGGTGTTGAACATCACAAAAACCTCGGCCCCTAGCCGCTGAAACAGCCGGTGCGCCAGGCGAAAGGTAGCCCCGTTAGCAGTATCGAGGGCAACCTTGAGCCCCTCCAGGCTGCTGCCCTTGGAAGCCAGAAAGTCCAGGTACATCCGCTCGGCCTCGCGGAAGTCGGAGACGGTACCGATGCCATCGGTCTTGAAGGCCCGGTCGAGTAGCCCTTCAATCTCGGCCTCGGCCTCGTCAGGCAGCTTGTCGCCGGCGGCGCTGAAGAACTTGATGCCGTTGTCCTGGTAGGGGTTGTGGCTCGCCGAGATCATCACCCCGGCAGTAGCCCCCAGCGCCCGTGCCAGGTAGGCCACGCCGGGGGTCGGAAGCACGCCCAGGTGCTCCACCCGCACCCCCTGGGACATCAGCCCAGCAGCCAGGGCGGCCTCGAGCATATCGCAGGACTGGCGGGTATCCTTGCCCAGCAGAATCACCGGCCTCTTTACCGTGCTTTTGAAGAATGCACCGGCAGCCTGACCCAGCTTCAGTACAAATTCAGGGGTGAGCGGGGGCTCCCCCGCCACCCCCCGCACCCCATCGGTTCCAAAGTACTTCCGTTCCATCTTGCACAGTTTATACCCATACCCAAAGGTGTTGGGTTCACTTGTGAGAGGGGCTCCGGTCTGCCAGGGTTGAAACATTAAAAGAATGCTTGCTCTTTTGCTTCTGGGCAGCCTGGCCCTCGCACAAGGCCAACCCCCATACCCGGCTTTGGTCGCAGCGAGGTTGGCCTGAGTGGTTTTGAGTTAGGTGGGCTGCAAACCCAGGTTTCAGGCAACCAGGCAACTATCCGCTTCCGGCTTACCGCCGTATTAAACGGTACAGCCTTGCAACGCAGCGGCACGGCCCGGCTGTTCTTTGCAGAGCAGGGCTGGAAGGTGGATTATGCCAGCCTGGCTACCCTGAACCTACCGGTATTTCCGCGCTAGCAAGCAGGGTGTTATGCCTACTTTGTGCGTAGTCTCAATTTTCACCGATAAGCCCGGTGGGAGTGGATGGTAGGAGGTAGTTAGTCACCAACACCTGTCCCCTACCCCCTACTCGCCACCTCCCACCTCCCAAAATGTTCAAGTGAACACTCTACCGCCTGAAGGCGGTAGCATCATCTAACCACTGGAAGTGGGTAGTTGCGGCTAAAGCCACCTATTCCCCATCCACC
>FWPV01003336.1_pt1 | contig 36647 bp, 35 predicted proteins | sample 2228371 | NCBI WGS metagenome assembly FWPV01 (sample SAMEA103939776, study PRJEB20133) | metagenome | reverse complement strand
TCCACAGGGGGCTTGTGAATGTGGATGACGGAACACCTGACGGCAACAGCAGGGTGAATAACCCCCTCCCAGAAAGGTTTCCACGTGGGGATAACAAGGAGACCGTGAATATGCGCGACTTTAGGGTCTTTCGCGATGCCCTCCTGCAAGTAGAACGAGATAGGGGAATGATACCAGCAGGGCAGGTGGACATCCAGAACCGCGACCTGAATCGGGATGGGAGGATTAATACCACAGAGCACATTTACGCCCGTTACGACTTCAACGGCGATGGCATACTGGATAGAACGGGAACACCCGCCACGCAAAACTATGGCGCTGCGAACACCACATGGCGAGACAGGATGTCACCAACTGCCCCATGGCGGGATAAAACGGATCTTGATATCCTCGCGGATACAAGCGTCTGGGGTGTGGATGAGGAACAAGTGGAAGCCAGGCGTGTGCAGGATGAACAAGCTCAGACCATCGACGATGCCAAAGACCGCTGGAACACAACCTGGCTCCTCGCAGACCGTAACAATGATAGCGTCGTGGACTATTTGCGGTCCTTTGATATTCAGGTTGAGGTCTTAGATGATGCCCAGTGGTTTTCCGTGGCTGAACACACGGGCGGGGTCTTCTTTGACAAGTTCCGCAAAGGCCCTGTGCCGATGGTGGTGTTGACAATCCCCATATTTGACATTACTGCTCCCAAATTCGTGCGTTACCTTCGCCAGATAGGCCCGGCGGACCGGTGGGAGAAGAAGGATGTCCTGCTTCGCCCGGTCCCCCGATACGGCGAGGACCTGAGGATCAGAATAGATTGGAGCGGCATGCAGTTCTCCTCCATAACGCGGGGCGCGGATCCCGCTCTGTTTCCCAGAGGATCGCAAACCATGCTCTGGGAGAGAGGACCGAGGGGCGCCAAACCCGAAGAAGGTTACGGCTTCTTTTACACCACCGGAGAAACCGTCGCTGAAGTCCAGCAGAAGCTCCGTGAATGGGCGGAACAAAACCTCTTGCCCCAAACCCATATATATAGATGGCTCGGAAATGCGGAAATCACCGAAATCTTTTTTCACGCAGAGCAAGAGGGCCATCCGGCGCGGGGCAAGCTGTTCGGGATTCGGGTGAGGGGACGTTAGGGAGACGCCGGCATTCGTCAGGGGAACGAAGGCTCGGGCGTGACAGACATGCTCAAGCGCTGGTTTGTGCCGTTCAGAAACGAAGTGCCCGAAGTCGAACAGGATCACCTCGTAGTCGTCATCGATGTCGCCGTTGACGGCTTGTCCGTCTGTTGTGTGGAGTTAACAGTTGGCGATCTCAGCCAGCCAGCGCTTCGCTGGCAATGGTGTCAAAGTCAATATCGCTCGCGCCGGAGGTAAGATACTGGAAATAGCCAGCGGCGGCGATCATCGCAGCGTTGTCGGTGCACAGGATAAGTGGCGGTACAACCAGCTGATAGCCGCGCCTGCCTGCCTCTTCACTCATCGCCGCCTTGAGACGCGAGTTCGCCGCGACGCCACCGCACACCGCCACGCGCGGTACACCGTACTCCTCCGCTGCGCGGATGGTCTTGCCGACCAGTACCTCCACAATCGCTTCCTGAAAGCTTGCCGCCGCGTCCGCCACGTTCAGCGAATCGCCTGCGTTCTGCACGTATCGCAGTAGCGCAGTTTTCAACCCGCTGAAGCTGAAGTCGTAACTGCCCTCTTCCAGCCAGGCACGGGGGAAGGCGATAGCCTGCGGGTTGCCCTCCTTCGCTTTACGGTCGATGACGGGCCCGCCGGGGTAGCCCAGATTCAGGAGCCTTGCCGCTTTGTCGAAGGCTTCACCGGCTGCGTCGTCGCGCGTGCTTCCCAGCCGTCGCCGGCGACCGTGCCCTTCCACGATGTGCAGGTCGGTATGTCCGCCCGACACAATGAGGCACACGAACGGAAACTGCAGGTCAGGCGCGGTGAGGAAGTTGGAAGCGATGTGTCCCTCCAGATGATGCACCGCCACAATCGGTTTGCCCAGCGCGTACGCCAGTGCCTTACCCGCCGAAACGCCCACCATCAGCGCGCCTACCAGGCCGGGGCGGTTGGTCACAGCGAGGAGGTCGATATCGGCGTAACCGATACCGGCGCGGTGCAGAGCCTCCTCGATCAGCACGCTGAGGCGTTCCACGTGCTTGCGTGCCGCCACTTCGGGAACCACGCCTCCGGTGAGCGCGTGGATGTCCACCTGCGAGGCGATCATATTCGAAAGAATCTCCACCCCATCGCGTACCACCGCGACGGAGGTCTCGTCGCAACTGGTCTCGATTCCCAGAACGTTCATCAGTTACCCCTCACGCTCCAGCGCCGTGGCTCTCAGCAGTTTCCAGCGATTGGCGCGAAGCATCTGCTGATACTCCGGCGTCTGCATATCCCCTGCCCACATGATGAGCGCATCCTCACGGGTGTCGGCGTAATAGCCTTTGCGGATGGCGACGATGCGGAAGCCGTACTTAACGTACAGGTTCTGCGCGGCGGTGTTGGAGATGCGCACCTCCAGGGTCGCTTTGCGCGCCCTGCGTGCGATAGCCGCCTCCAGCAGAGCCAGCAGTAGCCGCTCGCCGATGTGGTGTCGGCGATAGTCGGGATGCACCGCCAGCGTGGTGATGTGCGCCTCGTCCATGATGACCCACATGCCCGCGTAGCCCACCACGCGCCCGTTCACCTTCGCCACGAGGTAGCAGGCAGGCTCGTGGTGCAGTTCGTTATAGAAGGCGTTTTCGTGCCACGGGGTGATGAAGCACATCCGCTCGATCTGCATGATTTCGGGGATGTCTTCCGCCCGCATCGGCTCGATCGCCAGCTGAGGGAGCACCGTTGCCATCCGCCATCACCGACGTTTTATTATACCCCCGCCCACGCCAGTCCTGTTGGAGGGCGAACATTCAGGGGAGCCGTCCTGTGGTGTCATCGGCTCGGCGGGGGTTCCTCGCCCTCCAGTGCACAGCATTATTGTCATGCTGAGGCGTCAGCCGAAGCATCTCAGAGATTCTTCGCTTCGCTCAGAATGACGGCAATAGATGGCAGAATGAGCTTGCTATTTGTCATGCTGAGGCGTCAGCCGAAGCATCTTAGAAGCTCTTCACTGCGTTTCTCCAACCACAGAGAACCTGCCCGCCCATTTTGCTATTGAAATATTTAGCCTAACTATGCCAAACTTTATATGTATCGTTCGTGAAAACTGGGACAAACTCGGCGATGGCTGTGCGCACGACTATCTTCGTTCTGCTGGCAGTGCAGGGGATATACGACCTGACGCTGGGCGGGTGGCTGGGTATTTTGCGGTGGCACGCAATAGAGCGATCGATCAACGATGCCCAGTTGCGCCTGCACGCGATATACTGCCACTGCCAGAACTGTCCGGACATCCGCAATTGCTGTTGTGTGCCCGGCAAACAGGTGTCCAGCAAAGAGCGCATCAGCCAGTGCGACCCGGCTGACGCGGCGAAGGTGTTGAACACGTGGAGCGGTCGGGCAGTGTCCCCTGCGAATGTGTTCCTGCTTGTGCCGCGCCGCGCCGAACAGTTCGGCTATATCCCGCTCAACACATATCTGGATGTTGTCCGTATCGACCACCCTCCGCGTGCGTGACATACTTTCTCTGGTCTGAGGCTTCTCAACCTCGAAACATCACCACGCACGAAAAAGGAGGGTTCTTTGCATGAATCGTCGGGCTTTCACGCTTATCGAATTGCTCGTCGTAATCGCCATTATCGCCATTCTGGCGGCGATTCTCTTCCCCGTCCTGTCTCAGGCACGGGAGAAGGCGCGGGCGACCGCCTGTCTGTCCAACTGCCGACAAATGGGCATCGCGGTTCAGCTGTATATTCAGGACTACGATGAGACCATGCCCAGTGTGCGCATGATGTGGCAGACCTCGCCCTTCGTGGCGCCCAGCTGGCTGGAGCAACTGCAACCGTACGTGCGCACCCGCCTGCTCCAGCGTTGTCCTTCCGACAACGCCAGCACCTGGAACGACAATCCGCCGCGGGTGTCATCGTACGGCTTGAACGCCTATTTTGACCCCTACCATCCGCCCTATGGCAACCCGCCGCAGGGTGATGTGGTTCAGCCCCGCCCGATGGTGCTGGCGGCGGTCATGAACCCGGCTCAGTGCATCTACATCGCGGAACTCGCCGATGTGAACCGCAAGAACGGCAGGCTTATTAAGGGCGACCACTTCATGCCGATGTACTGGGGCAACCCGCCGCGCGTGGTGGATGCCATGATGAACATGGCGATGTGGGACAACGCCACCCAGACGCCAACCACACTCGCCATCACGCGCCATCAGGGCGGCTCGAACTACGTGTTCGTGGACGGGCACGCCAGGTGGCACCGCTTCGAGCAGACCTTCCAGCAGGTTCGGGGACATCGTCCGCACGTCGACTGGTACGACCCCATGCTGGTTACCCCATAGCATGAATCAGGAGAGGCGTCATCGTGACGCCTCTCCATCGCTGCTTTCCCCAAGCGCGATTGCCCGCTTTATCGGGTAACTACCACCGGCACGGTGCAGGCATTGAGTGTCCTGCCCTTCACGTCCACCTGCGCGTCAGCGATGACCGCGATCGTGCCACTTTCGGGCAGGGTGACCTCCGCCACATACTTGCCGTTACCGGCTGGTTTGGCGTCTAGCGCCTGCCAGCGCGAGTTGCGCAGGTCCTTGCTGGGCGACTGTGCCGTCCATACCTGCACACCCACGACGGGGGTCTTCGTGGTTACTGTGACGGTCAGCTTGTTTCCGGTGCGCTTCACGTCCGCGCTGACCTGCGGAAGCGGCTTCTTCTCCACGACGAGGGTGTAAAACGCCACCATGTTTGCCAGCACGCGCGGTAGCCCCTCCTGCAGGCTGTGGCCCGCATTGGGCACGTACAGAAGCATCTTCTCGCCGGGCAGGTCGTTGAAGTAGAACTTCGCTGAGTCAATCACCCAGTAGCGGTCGTTCGTGCCGTTGACGATCATCTTGGGCATCTTGAACCGCTCGCGGTAGAAGTAGGGATCAACGATGGAAGTCAGAGTCTGCCCTTCCGTAGTGGATAGCATCTCGGTGAGCCCTTTGGTGGAGTAGTCGGCGATCATCTCGCTGTAGGTACCCCAGGTGGCCACCTGATGGGGCAGTTGTTTGGGGAAGTTCAGGATGTCATACACCATTGGGGCGATGGCACGCACGCGTTTATCCACGGCGGCGGTCAGCCAGGTCGTCCATCCTCGCTTGGAGCCACCGGTGACCAGAAACTCCTTCACGTCTACGCCCCACTGTTTCTTTGCCACCTCCTGCACGGCGGTCATCGCTTTCACTGCGCTTTTGGTCATGGGCAGGAGGGCGGGCCAGGTCTTGTCGCCCGATTTGGCAAACTCCATAAAGGTGTAGGAGATGAGGGCATCTTCGCTCAGCCCGTTGAACAGCGGCTGGTTCGGCACATCGTTGAGCACTGTGCAGATGGCCCCCACATCGTTCGCCACCGACGCAAACGCGCCGACCTCCGCCAGACTACTGCTTCCCGTGATATACAGCACGCCCAGCTCCGGGTGCTTCAGCTGAGCAGGCTTGATCAGGTAAACGCGGTGCGTCCACACGATGTCGCGCCACTTCTGGGAGGTGAGGCGTACCTCCAGAATGGTCGTGGTGCCCATCTCGCGCGTGTTGACAATCTCCCACCTGTACGCGCCGTCATCCGCGGCGACATAATCATCCAGCGGCGTTGCCATAGCCGCCAGCGCAGTGAAGACAACCAACAGGCAAGCAGATAACCAGCGAAACATATCCAGACCTCCATCGGTGATTTTTCGTAACATTCTGTCGATTCGCACAGGGGAGAGGTTTACCCTTTGTGCGGAATGCAGGATAGTATGAGGACAAGAACCGGTACCAGCTCCGTATTCATCGATAGAGCGCATGGCAGGAACAATTCATCCAGCGCACGAATTAAAAAGTATGCTAACCAATGCCGAAATGCGAGCCGGTCTGTACGAAGAGTACCAACCCATCCGCCCGGAGAGCGTCACTCCAGAGACGCCCCTGGAGGCGATCAATCTGAACTGGACAGAGCGAGATCTTCCAGAGCGCATACGCACCAAGCACGTCCATCGTCTGCATCCATATTTAGGCAAATTCATCCCGCAGTTGGTAGAGGTGTTCTTGCGCAAATACTTCCGCCCCGGACAGACAGTACTGGACCCGTTCGTGGGGTCGGGCACGACGCTGGTGCAGGCAAACGAGCTGGGCATTCATTCTATCGGCTACGATGTTTCAGCTTTCAATGTGCTCCTCTGCCGCGCGAAGACGAAACAGTACGACCTATCCCGACTGAAGTTCGAGGTGCACGACGCCCTCGACCGAACGCGCCGAGCGGTGCAGACCGAGAGTCCGCAGCTCCCTTTGCTGTTCGAGCGGGCGGAAGAGTACTGCGCGAGCGCTGACCACGAGGCAAATGAGTACCTTCAGAAATGGTACGCTCCGCAGGCTCTGCGCGAGCTGCTTATTTACCGCGACGTGGTGGAGCGAGGTCAGTATGAGTATAAGGACCTGTTGCGAGTTATTCTCAGCAGGTCTGCGCGCTCCGCCCGGATGACGCCCCATTACGAGCTGGACTTTCCCAAACAGCCACAGACCGAGCCTTACTGGTGCTACAAGCACCAGCGAGTCTGTGAGCCCACCACCGAGGCGCTGAAGTTCCTGATACGCTACAGCCAGGACACCGTGAGGCGAATACGCGAGTTCGCCGCGGTGCGAACCAGTGCGCTGGTGCAGGTGGTACACGCGGATATCCGGACGGTGGAGGTCCCACCGATCGACGGTGTCGTTACCAGTCCGCCCTATGTCGGTCTCATCGATTACCATGCTCAACATGCTTATGCTTATGCCTTGCTGGGGCTCAAGGATCTCAGTGACCAGGAGATCGGACCAGCAAGCAACGGCTCCTCCGAGCGAGCGCGGGCAAAGTACGTGGAGGACATCGCACAGGTTTTTCAGAACGCCATGCGCTCGATGCCATCCGGCGGCTACCTGATTGTGGTCGCGAATGACAAGTATCAGCTGTATCCACTTATTGCTCAGAAACTGGGCGTTATTCAGGAGGGCGTGGTAGTAAGGCATGTCAATCGTCGCACCGGCTTGAGAGGCTCCGAGTTCTTCGAGTCGGTCTTCATCTGGAGGAAGCCGTAGAGTGCCCATCGAGTATGCTACACGAGAACGGATTAAACAGTACCTGCAGGGCGCGATCCGAGGAGCACTGGCTAATTTCGTTCAACGTGCGGGGCACTCTACCTCGCGGGGTGAACTCAAGCCCTTTCATGATGCGGTGGCGGGGTCAATCCTCTCCAGGGTCAGCGGGCTGGAAAGAAGTCTCAGCACTACGCTGGGCAGCACTTTTGAGCAGTGTGCGCTCTTGATTGCCAAAGGCGAGCACAAGGAAGCGGTCAGACAGCATTCTCTCAGTGGTGACGTGAATGAACAGTCGCTCGCCCGGTGCGAGGAGATCGTACGCCGTGTTCGCGAGCATGGCGTTTCTGAAAGCCTTGCTCAGATGGCAATGACAGCCCTATCTTCGGTCTCAGCTGATGCACCCCGACGGCATGTGGCAGTGGTCTCGGATATATACATCGTTACCAACGCCAGACACGAGGTTTTCGTGGAGATGAAATCCCCCAAGCCAAACAAGGGACAATGTGTCGAAGCCGTACAGCGGATGCTTCATTATATGCCTTCTTCGCGCACGAACAGCCCCGCAGGTGCAGACGTATTTCGCGATGCCCTATAACCCCTACGGAGACAGCCGAGCGGATTATCGATGGAGTATCGCCCGCAAGTATCTGCCCGATGATGCGGTTCTGATTGGTGAAGAGTTCTGGGACCTGATCGGCGGAAAAGGAACCTACCGCGCGCTTCTCTCCATCTATGAAGAGGTCGGAGAGGGGATGAGGCAGGAGATACTCGAAGCTATCGCCGGATAATGCGCCGCCCCTCTGCCCGTCACCCCTTCAGACCCGTCAGTACCACGCCCCGGATGATGTGTCGCTGGAAGAGCAGGAACATCACCAGCACAGGCACGGTGGCAATCACCGCTGTCGCCATTACCAGACCGTACTGCATGCTGTAGCGCCCCAGAAAGATGGTCAGCCCGACTGGCAGGGTGCGCATCTCGATCTCATTGGTGGCGATGAGGGGCAACATGAAGTCGTTCCAGCCGCCCAGGAAGGAGAATATCGCCAGCGTTGCCAGCGCGGGTTTGCTGAGAGGCAGGATGATGCGCCAGTAGATACCCGCCCGACCACAACCATCTATCAGCGCCGCTTCCTCCATCTCGCGGGGGATGGTCAGGAAGAACTGTCTCAACAGGAAGACCCCAAACGCGCCCGCGAGACCGGGCACAATCAGGGCATAATAGGTATTGAACCAGTGCAGTTTCTGCAGGATGAGGAACACCGGGATGATGGTCACCTGCCCGGGGATGATGAGCGTGGACAGCACCACAAAGAAGAGGATGTTCCTGCCAGGAAACTCCAGCCGCGAGAAGGCATACGCCGCCATCGAGCTCAGCAGAAGGTAGCTGAGCGTGCCTGTCCCCGCCACGAAGAGGCTGTTCCAGAACCAGCGCATCACTGGCGCCTCCTCCGCCCGCTTGAACAGCTCCTGAAAGTTCTGCAGGGTCGGCTCTTGCGGTATCCAGTGCGGCACCGGCTGGAAAATCTCCGACTCGGGCAGAATAGACATCACCAGCATCCATGCTACCGGCATCAGAAACAGAATCGCCGCCGCCGTCATCAGCAGGTAAAGTATCATCCGCGCCAGCGAGAACCGCATCGCTACTCCTCCCCCCTCGCAGACAGAAGCCTGAACTGCAACAGCGTGAACCCCAGCACGATCACGAACATCACATAAGCCACCGCGCACGCATAGCCCATCCGATACAGGCTGAAGCCCGTCTGGTACATGTACAGCACCACCGTCAGCGTGCTGTAGTGCGGTCCTCCGCCCGTCAGGATGTAGCTCTGCCCAAACACCTGTGATGAGCCGATGAGCGACATCACCAGACAGAACAACAGCGACGGGCGCAGGAGAGGCAACGTGATATGCCAGAATCGCCCCCACGTGCTCGCGCCGTCGATGCGCGCCGCTTCGTAGTACTCTTCCGGGATACCCCGCAGACCAGCCAGATAGATAAGCATGTTTCCACCCGCACCCCACCAGATGCTCATCAGCGCCAGCGAAGGCATGGCACTTTGTGGACTGTTGAGCCATGGGATGGGCTGGAACTCGCCCGGCAGATGCAACGCCTGCCACAGCAGTTTCAGATAGTAGTTCAGCAACCCGAACTCGGTGCTGTACATCCAGCGCCAGATAATCGCCACCACCGCTACCGAGAGGATGACGGGCAGGTAGAATACCGCCTTGTACACGTCCTCGCCGCGGATTCGGGCGTTCAGGCCCAGCGCCAGCAGAAGCGACACCACGTTGCCCGGGATGACCGTCAACAGCGCGAAGTAGCCTGTGTTCAGCAATGCGATGCCAAACAGGTCATCCCTCAGCAGGGCGCGATAGTTCGCCAAGCCTACAAACGGCTTGTGTTCACCCAGCACGTGCCAGTTGTGCAGGCTGATGAAAAAGCCCCACACCACCGGCACCAGCACAAACGCCACAAACAGCACCAGATAAGGCGCGATGAACAGATAGCCCACCAGCGCCTCGTGTCTCTTATGTGCGGGAAGGGATAGAGCTTTCATGGTCTGTCAAGCACCTGCTGTATGCGTCTTCCTGCTTCATTCAGCGCATCCTGAGGCTTTTTGATGCCCAGCAATGCCGCTTCAATCGCCGCGTCGTAGAAGGGCATGATCTCGGTCGACTTGTGCGACGCCGGCTCGAACACCACATAGGGCAGTTGTTTGGCAAAGGCGTATTGCACCCGCATCTGCCGGAAACGCGGGGTGTTCAGCAGAGAGCGGCGCACGGGGATCTGTCCACCTTCTGCCCAGTCCAGACTGTGGTCGGAGAGGTAACGGATAAATCGCCACACCAGCACAGCGCGCTCCGGCGTGATGTTGTTGGGCATACAAAGCATGTGTGAGCCGCCCCATACCGCCCGTTTGGGACCGAAGGAAGGCACGGGCGCCCCGGCGTACTCCAGCCCCTTCTGCTCCTCCACGCTGGAGAGCATGTAGATGCCCTCGATCGCCATTGCCACACGCCCCTGCCGAAAGCCCATCCACGAATCAAAACCCTCCGGCTTGGGCGCGACGCGATACTTGAAGATGATGTCGCACATCTGTTGAGTAGCGCGCACGGCGGGCGGCTCATTCAACGTCGCACGACGCAGGTCTTCGCTCAGGATAGAACCACCATGCTGGCTGATGAACGTTATCCAGTTGGTGCGAAGCCAGGTGAAGGCGAAGCCCCACTGGTCGGGGCGACCGTCGCCGTCTTTGTCCACCGTGAGCCTGCGGGCGGTCTCCAGAAACTCCTCCCACGTCTCGGGCGGCTTTGGGTTACCCTGCGCGTCCACAATGCCCGCCTCGCGGAACAGTTTGAGGTTGTAGTACAGCCCCTGCGGATGGCAGTCCAGCGGAAGCCCCACCTGCTTGCCCTCGTACTGCCCTGCCCGCCAGATGTTGGGCAGGATGTCGTCTACGCGAAACCCTTTGTCCGCCGCGATCAGGTCGTCCAGCGGACGGAACACTCCGTAGCGCGCAAACTCGGCTATACGGTTGGCGTGGCAGATGAACACGTCGGGCGCACCGCCATAGGCAAGGCTCAGCACGAGCTTGTCGTAGTAAGTGCCCCAGGGGATAATCTGCATCTTCACGCGGATGCCCGTCTCACGCTCGAACTGCTTGACGATCTTCTCCATCGTCGCCCCGTCGGGACCGGTGAAGCCGTTCCAGAAGCGGATCTCAGCATTCAGGTTAGTGAGCGAGCCGTCGCGCGGAGAACATCCCCCGACCAGGAGGATGATCACCATCACCAGCCACAGCAGACCACTCCGCTTACTCATATTCCACTCCGAACATCGTCAGCGTATGCAGTTTGGGCACGGTGAACGCCACGCCGTCGCGCTGCCTGCGAAACCGCATCGGTGTGCCCTCGGGCAGTTTGCGCACGGCTGTCACCTTGTGGGGCAAGCGCAGGCGAATGCGGATGCCCTCCACCGGTATATTGGGCAGGTCATGCTGGAAGTTGATCAGGCTCAGTCGGTAGCGCAGTCGCTCCGGCTGATGGAACAGGGTGACCTCTACCGGTGCAGGGGCGTTCGTCTCCACAGCCGGCGTCGGGCACAACCGTCGTATCAGCCGCACGAAAACATCTCGCAGGTTCTCTTCCATCTCCAGCGGCGTGGCGGAGTATACCGCCTGTCCCCTGCCGAAACGGTGACAGACCACTTCGGGCTGGTGCGTCGGCTCCCACGGTGGGTCGCAGTGGATCGAGGCAAACTGCGTCGGGTCTGTGCCTCGCCAGGGCAGAGTGGTGGTTGCCAGCACCTCGGCGTCGTCGTGGGCGCGAATCCGAAAGCCGTAACCGCGCGCCATCGGCGGATACTTCTGGCTCCAGCCAGCAAACTCCTCGGAGCCAGCAGGTGTTGGCGCGAGGTAGTGAATGTAATCCATCCAGTCTGCCTGCACCACCGACGCCCCGAATACATCGGCGAGCTGGAAGTCCGGCTGGCGCCTGCCGTCAGTCGTTACCAGCGAGGTATCCCCGCTGGCGTAGATTGCGCCGCCCTGCCGGACGTACTCGCGAAGAGCATCCGCCTCGCGTGGCGACAGGTGGTGCACGTTTGGCAGGACGATAACGCGAAACCTCTCGAGCTGATCCAGCGCGTTTGCCGTGATGACCGTGTACAGGATGTGCTGATGCATGAAGGCACGCGCCACGTCTACAGCAGCGGAGGTATGGGTATCTCTACCGCTCAGGTCGGTAACCGACCGTCCGTTGTCGCGCATATCGAACTTGGAATCGAGCGAGTAGTAGATGCCGACATCCGCCACGCGCTCCCCGCCGAGCTCGTCGTACAGCGGCATCAGCCGGTCGAACATCCGCCCCATTCGGTTATACACATCCAGATTGAGCGTGCCGATGGGGTCGATGCCGTCGATGAAGGTAAACGACGTATTATCCGCCATCGCGGCGCTGGCTTTCGCCTCCAGCAGTGGTTCTGGCTTCCTGCCCGTGTGTTCACCAAGCGACAGCGAGAGGCTGGTCTCGAAAGCGCAGGGCCGGTTCGGGGTCAGCTCGTCCAGCAGTTTGCGCACAAAGGAGCCCTGCACCGCGTCGCCATAGAAATCGCCCTGCAGAAAGTCGTTATGCGCCACCAGCGGATACGACACCCCCGTGCCCCATATCGCTGGATAGGTGGACGCCTGATGCTCCACGGAGGCGTTCGGGCGCAGGCGCTTCACCGTGCTGGTAGCAATCCCTGCGAACTCTGCCAGCCACTGCTCGCGCTTGCGCTGGAACATCACCCACCGCTCATCTGTCCAGTCCACCACACGGGGCATTTCGCCACCTACCTCTTCCTCCCAGCGTCGGCGGCAGTGTGTGCAGTAGCAGATACCGGGCCAGAAGGTCATGTCGAAACGCGCCCCGTCGAACTCATAGCGCTGGCACATCTCCTCCACCCAGGCGCGCACGTAGTCGCGATAGGGCGAGTTTGGGCATACTACCCCGTAGCGACTGTTGCGTCCGAATTCGTTGCCGTCGGCATCGCACCCGCGCCACTCCGGATGGGTGTCGAACGCCCATCGGTCGAAGATCAGACTGGTGTACAGCACCACCGCAATGCCGTGTTGCCGACACCGCTCGATCACCTCCGCCACAATGTCCCGCCCAGCAAGGTTGGCGTGCTGTTTGCCCACCTTCGTGGGGTAGTTGAACAGCCCCGTATGCGACTGCACGTACAGGTCGACGGACTGCACCCGCGCCCGGCGCAACGCTTCCACGTACTGGTCGGCGTCGAATTGCGAGAGGAAGCGAGGGTCCCAATCAGAGATGTGCATATCGATGACGGCGCGACGCCATGCCCTTTGATACCACCGGCAGACCGAATGGGCGACAGGCTCCTGGTGCATCTATTCCCTCCTCACCACGCCTCTTCGGCTGAAGAATCCCTTCTCTGTTTCGAGGAACAGCACCAGAACCTCTGCTTCCTCCGCCTGGCGTTTCAACACACCGACGCCGGGCATGTAGCATTTGTGCGTGTCGCTGTACACCGTCTGTGCTGGACGGCTCCACGTCCTGCCTCCATCGGTGCTCCACACGCACTTCACGTCCATATTCAGCTGAGGCGGCGGCGTGCCCGGCTTATCGGGCTCGGTACGGTCTTCGTCGGTGATGAAGACACAGAGAAGGATGTCATCCCAGAGGGCAGTCACCCATGGTGCCAGCGCCATGAAGCGCGTGTTGCGTGGTTCATACACCACCTGTCGTTCGCGAGTCTGCCACGACCATGTTCGCCCGCCGTCGCGCGACTCCACGCACCGTATCACGCCCGCGTGGGGTGGAAGGGTCTGCACGCTTTCAAGCACGCACAGCAACCTGCCGTCGTGCAACTGTACCACGCTGGGCATCCCGTCGCGTGAGAGGTGTAGCGGGTTGTGCGCCCGACTGACAGTCACCGGGTTCTCCCAACGCCGGGTTCTCGTGTTCCATGTGTGCATCCGCACCCACTGGTGACCGGAAAACCCTTCGCGCCAGGGTGTGTACTCGTCGTCATAGTAGCACTGCAGGACGCCCGAACGGGTTTCGAACAGAAAAGGCGCCCAGAGCCCCCGGCTGGGTCCCTCGCCGGTGGGACGCGCTTCCAACACGGTAGAATGCGGTTTCCACGTCCTGCCTCCGTCGGTGCTGATGGCTACCTTCACCGAGTAGTAGGGGTTACGCGCATACTCGCCCCGATAGCGGTTGTGACGGTACACGTAGAACAGTTCTCCCCTGCGGGTGAGGCACAGGTTTCCGTCTCCGATGTCGGTGGTGGGGTCTGGGTCAGAGACGATGGTGCTCAGATGTTCCCACGTGCGTGCGCCATCGCGGCTGATGGAGCACACCACGCGCACGCCACCGGGGGTTCCCTCTGTACGCGTGGCAAGCACATGTCCGCCGGGCAGGACAAGGAACCCTTTGGCACCTTCGGCGCGTATGACCGTCTTTTCCCACTCGAGTTTCATCATCGCTAACGATACAATGAGGGCACAGGGGGGCGTCCCCGTGAGTCTGTTTCACCGCCCCCCTGCAGGAAACCTGCTACTGGCGCTGTGCAGGTGCAGTGCCGAAGTAGTCGGGCGGGGGCTGGATACGCTGGATGCGTGGTCCTCCGCCCAGATTCCGGTAGTAGATGAAGGCGATAATCGCCACCACTATGGCGATGGCTATCACCGCCCATACCGTCGGGATGCTTTTCTGTCCCATGGGCAGTTAGCCTCCCCACCAGGGGTCCATGTTGCAGTCGTCTTGCACGGACCATTCGCAGGGATAGGTCGTCCCCCAGATGCGACTGCTCACATGACCGTCTACCCAGAGGACATTGATGCGGTTGTTAAAGATGCCGTGAATCTCCGGCTTCCCGCCCGACCACTCTTTGCCGACACCCGTCCAGGGCCACAGCCCTCTGGCGTGCAGGAAGTCTGTGAAGCGCGCCCCCCATGACTCGCCATACGTGTGTCCGTTGAGTACATGGATGGTGTTGGAAGGCAACGCGATCTCAGAGGCATGGGTGACACAGATCTGGTTGCCACACCAGTAGGTACGGATGCCCCAGTGGTTGAGGGGAGAATCCTTCCAGGGCGTGCCGTCCCATATCTCAGGCTCGATATTGTTCATGATGTAGGACACACGCATGTACCGGTTCGCGAAGATGTTGATGTTCTGCTCTCGGCACACCCACGGTGTTCGGTTGGGTTCCGCATCGAGGTCGTACTCGAACACGTAGCCCGGCGAGAGGAACAACTGAGCGTTTTTGGCGTAGGGCAAAAGCAGTTTGGGCCAGTAGATCAGCCCACCATTGGGGCAACCGGTACCCGGCGTGCCGATAATGTCCCACGGCGTCATGGTCTCGTCGTAGTCCTGAGAGTACTGAGCGAGCGCCAGCCCGATCTGGCGCAGGTTGCTCATGTCTGACGCCTGTCGTGCTTTGGTTCGCGCCTGGGCGAACACCGGGAACAGAATTGCCGCCAGAATCGCGATAATCGCGATCACGACGAGCAACTCAATCAGGGTAAACGCTCTGGTTTGTCTCATGGCGAGTTCCTCCTCTTCTGTTGACGTGGAGTGTATTCGTGCACCGCGGCGCTTTCCGTCGCGGTAACCGCATCCGAAGTCCGTTGTGCTGTTGACGCGCCTGGCTCACTACGCCTCGGAGCATAGTGGAGACGTAACAGGAGATCCTGCTCGTAGTTGCCAAAGCCTTTGCCAAAGAGGTTGAAACCACCGATGTGCCTTGCATCCGGCTTGTTACCAATACGAACGGTAACCGGTTGCTGCGGTACAACCATAATGTCCTTCACAGTGACATCCGAGATACGCATCCCATCGATGAACGATCCATCAGCGTTGACGGACCACACCTTGAGCACACCAAACTGTGTGCCGTGGTCATTCCACCATGGGGGGTTCAAACGTCCTCTCTTTCCACCGAAGTCACCGGGACATGTCCATGTGCCCACTTCAACCCCGTTGATCCAGAGAGTAATATCCGAAGGATAGTCGTTGTTGTAATCCGGCGCTTCAGAACATATCTCCATCACCACTTCCACCTGCGTAATGTCCACCGAAGTCGGCAGGAAGTTCGGAAAGACGTATTCCACGAAACCACTACCCATCCACAATAACTGCGCGTTGGCTCGCTCCGGTAGCAGGAAGGACTGAGGATCATCCATCAGCCCGATGTAACCATCTCTGCTTGCCAGTCCGCAGGTTGGCGAGGGGGTTGCCAGCGTGTACATACCGATAGCCATCTCAATCTCTTCGACCTGTTCGGCGAGGTCGGGTACGTCCAGCGAGAAGATCAGCTTGTCCCATCGCAGCTTGCATCGTTTCTGAGCTCCCTGTGTACCCGCCATATATTCGCAGATCACAAAGCCGGCTTGCTCCAGCACCTGAACGTGCTTCGATGCCATGGGGTAGCTGAGGTTCAGCGCTCTGGCGATCTCGTTGATGTTCAGGTCCCTCTCGGCAAGCAAACGCAGTATGCGCAGGCGAGTATCCGAAGCGATCGCCTTCAGGAGGTCGGCGCTATCGAACAGGTTACGTTCAAGAATGGTTTGTGGCATGGGTCTCACCACAGAGAAATATATTTCTTCTATCGGAAATTATAATACACGAATACGACGAAAATGTCAAGGGGGTGAGGAGAGGGCTTTTGAAATCTCATACTCGTAGCACGGGCGTCCCCGCCCATACGCCCTGACATTCATGTCAACCGACCCCATTGTGTCATCAGAGGTGGATGAACAGTGTCTTCATCATGGGCAGGATGCCCGTGCTACGGGTTTTCACACACCCTCAGGGGGTGAGGATGGCACGTGGATAGAACATCCTGACCGTGCTGGAAAAGCGGAGTCCCCATCGACGACGGCAAAACGTGGTCAGCTGAGACAGATCTCAGGATAGCACGGGCGAGGACGCCCGTGTCGCCAACCTGAGATGCCAGCTGCGCTCAAAGGATACGCACGGGTTCTTACCTTATCTTCGGCGCGGGTTTCGGCTCGGTGCTGGGACCGTCCACGAACGGCTTGCCGTCCTTCCACAGCAGTCTGTCCAGCCTCAGCGTGCGCCCCAGCGGATTGGAGCCGTACAACGGCTCGTTCTGGTTGTCCCAGGCGTGATACAGCATCCACATCTCGCCGGAGGGCAGGCTCACAATGCACTGATGACCGGGGCTGTACACCTTGCCGGGCACTGTCTGTAGCAGAACTTCCCGCTTGGTGTACGGTCCTTTCAGCGAGGAGGCGGTGGCGTAGGCAACAGCGTAACAGGCATCGCGCTTGTAGCTCTGGAACCAGCCGCCGGAGTAGAACAGGTAGTAGGTGCCATTGCGGTAAAGCATGGTGGGCGCTTCCACGATGCCCTTCTCCCAGTCGCGATCGGGGCGCAGAAGCACCGTCTTCTCCTCGCTCACGCGCAGAAGGTCGGGCGACATCCGCCTCATCACGATGGCACGCGGGTCCTCCTCCGAATAGAGCAGATAGGGCGTGCGGTCGCGATCGAAGAAGATGTGGGTATCGATCACCCCCACGCGGTTGTCGTCCCCGCGCACCAGGATTGCCCGGTCGGTGAAGGGACCCAATGGGTTGGTGCTGGTGGCGATGCCGATATCGTGTTTGCCGGTCTGCGGGTTGCGTGCGGAGTAGGTCATGTACAGCGTGCCGCGGTACGCAATCACCTCCGGTGCCCACAGATGCTCTCTGGACCATGGCGGACGGAAGGCGCTACCTTTGTGCGTCCAGTGCACGAGGTCGGTCGATTCCATCACCTGAAAGTCATGACCGGACGAGTGGGTAGCGTAGGCGTAGAACTTGCCGCGCCAGGTCAGCACATGCGGGTCGGGGAAATCGCGTGCGTAGACCGGATTGGTGTAAGTTGCCATGATGCCCTCCACGAGATAAAGAGGGCGGGGGGAGTTCCCCCCCACCCTCGTTGTGCGGTTAGCGGTTCTGTCCCTCGCGGTAGTTACAGCGGTCGTCCCAGCCGGAGAAGTTCTGGCGCCAGGGCGTCGGGGTGACGATCTGTCCACCCTTCTGCACATCGTCGCCGATACGCCGCCAGGTCTGTCCCCAGGTCATGTACTTGGCGTGCCCGTCGGCGAACACATAGTTGGAGCCGCCCTGATTGCGCTGGGCGATGGTGCCGGTGCTGGTCTTGTTGTGGCGGTTGAAGGCGACGTTATCGGTGAAGTCGATGCACACGTAGCCCTCATTCGCCTCCCACGTTGCGACCTGGTGCCACTGAGCGTTATTGACGCCCGGCAGGCTCTCCACGATCTGGATAGCTTCCGCCGGCTTCTCCAGCGCCGCCAGCTTCAGCGCATTCCACGGACCGTTAGGATAGTCGCTGATGTTGATGCGATAGGAGCCGGGGATGTTGTCCGCATCGGGTCTGTCGGGCAGGTTGCTCCACTCATCGTTCCACAAGCCGCGGGGCCAGCTCTGCGAGTCGGACGGGCACTGATAGATCTGCTTGTTCTTCACGTAGGGCAGGAGCACATAGTCCCAACCCCACATGGGGTCCCTGTAGCCCCAGCACTGCGGGCACGAAGTGTCAGGCTCGTCGTTGAACCATGCCTTGGGCAGGTACTCGTCGTGGTCCTGGGCGAACATCTGCAGTGCCAGACCCAGCTGCTTCATGTTGGACAGACAGGATGTCGCCCGCGCCTTTTCCCGCGCCTGGGCGAACACCGGGAACAGGATCGCCGCCAGTATCGCGATGATGGCGATCACGACGAGCAACTCGATCAGCGTGAACGCTTTGCGCCTTTGCATTTTTTCCGAAACCTCCTCTGGTTTTTGATGTTTTGATGATCGTAGCAGATGCTACGGGATTGGGCGATCGCCACGGTCGCCCGTGATAATGCCACCAATGGCGTCTACCTTCCGCCGGTCGTTGCACCCGGCGTCTGCGAAGGCTGAACATACCCGGGCGGCTGGTACGCCTCTGGCGGGTAATCCCCGGGTTTGCGCGCCGCGCCTGAGGTGAAGTAGCGATATCCAGCAAACGCCAGTACCGCCAGAATCACCACGATCACCAGCGCGGCAACCCAGCCGGGAATCTCCCGCTTCATGGATGAACTCACCGTCTCTCACCTCCTTCCTGCCCAGCGGTAACCTCCGTACGTCCGCCTACCGACCTTGTCACGTAATGCAGGCGTAAGACCAGGTCCTGCTCGTAGTTGCCGAAACCACGCCCGAACAGATTGAACCCCCCGATATGCTCAGCATCTGGCTTCACCCCGATGCGCACCACGATCGGGTGGTGTGGGGAGAGCATCAGGTCGGCAATGGTGGTTTCGGATACGGGTGTGCCATCCACATAACTGCCCTCCGCATCCACCGACCAGATCTTCAACATGCCGTACTGCGTCATGCAGTCGCTCCACCAAGTGGGGTTCAAGCGTCCCCTCCTGCCGCCGAAGTCGCCGGGCGATGTCCATGTGCCGACCTCCACGCCGTTGATCCACAGGGTAATGTCGGAGGGGTAGTCGTTGTTGTGGTTGGGCGCCTCGGAGCAGACTTCCATCATCAGCTCCAGACGATGTATTTCCGCCCCTGCCCCCAGTGTGCAGGGGAAGACGTACTCCACGAAACCCTCTGCCATCCACAGTAGTTGCGCAGTAGCCCGTTCAGGTTCGAAGAAGGACTGAGGGTCGTCCAGAAAGCCGATGATGCGCTCGCTGTTCGCCAGTCCGCAGGTGGGCGTGGGGTTCACCAGTGTATACAGCCCGACCGGCATGGCGATCTCTTCCACACGATGCTCCGGCACCTGCTGGGATTCGAAAGAGATGATGAAGCGGTCGTAGGCGAGCCGACAGCGCTTCTGCATCCCCTGCACGCCGGGGCGGTATTCGGTGTGGATCAGCCCCATCTGCTCCAGAATCTGGGTATGCTTGGTGACGGCAGGCTGAGAGATACCAAGCGCCTGCCCCAGTTCGTTGATGTTTTTGTCGCCCTCGGCAAGGAGCTCTAAGATGCGCACCCTCGTTTCCGAAGACAGCGCCTTGAACAGCTCCACGCTGTTGGGACCGTGCACTTCCAGGATATGCGCCCGCATGGCACACCTCAAAAGCATAACATCATGGCTATTATTATAACGCCTTGTCTATGATTATGCAAGCTTCCGCATGGTTTTTTTTCGCAGGGATGCAGAGAAACCCGTGTTTTCACGGGTTTATTCGCGCCGCGCAGATGCTGAGGGTATTTGAAAACCCGTAGCACGGGCATCTTGCCCATGATGAAGGCACTGCTCACCCGTCTCTGGCGACACGATGGGGTCAGTTGATGTGGATTTCTGGGCGTATGGGCGAGGACGCCCGTGCCACGAGTATGAGATTCCAAACACCCTCCGCGGAGATGCTTGACATTTTCGGGAAGATGCGATACACTATATGCAAACGTTTGCATCATGCACATACGTTTGCATAAAGGCAATAGCACATGCGCGTAACCATCCGGAAAATAGCGGAAGAGGCTGGCGTGTCGCCTTCTACCGTCTCCCGCGTGCTCAGCGGGTCGGGGGCGCACCTCATCTCGCAGGAAACGAGGAAACGGGTGCTGGAGGCTGCTGAACGGCTGGAGTACTCCCCGAACCTGGCGGCGCGATCGCTGGTGACCGGGCGCACGCGGATGGTCGCGCTGTGGATGCCGTTCGTTCGCACCAGCCTGCACGCGCGGGTGATCCAGATGGTGGAAGAGTCCCTGCGGGAGAGTGGTTACCGCACGCTGATGCAACAGGTGGCACATCTTCCGCCAGGCACCCGACCGGAGCTGGGCGACGTGGATGGCATCATTGCCTGGGAATGTCCGGTCTACCTGCAATCGGTCAGTCACTACCTCCAGAAACGCGGGACACCGTTCGTCGGCATGGGAGCGTTCTACTGGGAAGGAGCGGATCGCGTGGGGGTGGACCTGTACGCAGGTGGGCAGATGGCTACGCGTCACCTGCTGGAAAGCGGCTGTCGTCGTGTTGCATATCTGGCGAACACCAACTCGTGCTATGGACGCGACGCGCGACGTGCTGGCTACAACAAGGTCATCCAGGAGGCGGGGCTTCCCCCGGAGTACATCGAGGTACCAGACCAGTCACGGTCTGCATCCAGCCACACCATTCAGGAGTACGTTCGCACCTACGGACTGCCCGACGGCATCTTCTGCCACAACGATGAGATGGCTATCGGGACATATCATGGACTGCGGAAGCTGGGCGTACGTGTGCCCGATGATGTGGCTCTGATTGGATGCGACGGTATCGAGGACACGGAGTACCTGGAGGTACCTCTGAGCACTCTCCGCCAGCCGCTGGAGGAGATGTGCCAGCAGGCATGGCAGATGCTCCGCCACCGGATGAACCATCCGGATGCTGAAGTGCAAAGCGCCCTCCTTCAGCCCCAGCTGGTGGTACGGACATCTTCATTGCGCCAACACAAGGGAGGTGAGAGAGGAACAGAAAACTAGACCCGCCCCAATCCGTTGGTTTTCGAGGTCAATCGCCGACCTCTTGGTGCAAAAACAAGCCATCTCTTAGTTCAGAAGGAGGTCTCAAGATGAAACGCAACGCTTTCACGCTGATTGAGTTGCTGGTGGTTATCGCGATTATCGCGATACTGGCGGCGATCCTGTTCCCTGTGTTCTCACAGGCACGCACCAAGGCACGCCAGGCATCTGACATCAGCAACATGAAACAGCAGGGTCTTGCGCTGATGATGTACTCGCAGGACTATGACGAGGTGATGCTGGGCTACGGTCTGCCCTACGAAGGCGACCCACGCTGTTCGCAGGGGTCGTGGGTGTACTGGCCCGCGCTCCTTCAGCCCTACGTGAAGAGCGAGAAGGTGTTTCTCTCGCCTCAGCTCAAAGCCTACCTGGACGTCACGGAGTCGCCGTGGATCTGTCCGGAGCTCAACATTAACCGCGAAGGTAACCGCCTCTACTTCTCCTACATGCTCAACGGGCTCTTCTCCTGGGATATCACCCCCTGGCTCGACGGTGGTCAGAGTGTGTTCATGGCACACAACGGCATCGTCTGGTGGGGAGCCGTTAATCAGGGCAGTTTGGCGGAACCTTCCAATACCATCTACGTGGTGAACGGGCATTGTCCGGACTCCTGGTCCGACTCCGATGTGGACTATGCCCTGCGAATGGGACTGAGCAGTTACACCTGCACCGGCATGGACTGGCATTCGCGAGACCCCAACGTGCAGGGGTTCTTCAACAGCATGCAAAACATCATCTGGACAGACGGCCACGTGTCCTCGCGCAAGTGGGGATACACCCTGCCGCATGAATGGACGGTGCAGGCGGACCGTGACGCAGACCCATTCCTCAACCAGTAGGCAACCAGCGCCCCCGCACTGCCGGGGGCGCTCTGTGGAGGTGTGATGTGAAGCGCGAGATACCAACAGCAGTGGTTCTGATTCTGATAGCCGTGGTGCTGGCTGTCATCGGGTTCTTCTACGGTCGCACATGGTTTCAGGGACCGAAAGAGATGTCCGCCAAGCGACCAACCAACGTAAACCGCCCGGCTCCCCCAGCCCAGCCTCCAGCAGGCGGTGACTATCGGCGGTAAGGAGTCTGGGGCAGCGCTGGAAGAACGTGAGGATGTTGATCGCAACGGAGGTACCTCAGCGGGAGGTACCTCCGTGCTTTATTCTCCAGCTGACGAAGGAGATATACCGGCTGACAGCGTAGATATGCTCCAGCAAGATAAGGAGGGCATCTTATACTTTCGAAGGAGGTCTCCCGATGAAACACAAAGGCTTTACGCTCATCGAACTGCTGGTGGTTATCGCGATTATTGCGATACTGGCAGCGATCCTGTTCCCCGTGTTCTCACAGGCACGCACCAAGGCACGTCAGGCATCCGACATCAGCAACATGAAACAGCAGGGTCTCGCCTTGATGATGTACTCGCAGGACTATGACGAGAAACTGCTGGGCTTCGGACTGCCCTACGAAGGTGATCCGCGCTGTTCACCAGGGCCCTGGGTCTACTGGCCCGCGCTCCTTCAGCCGTACGTGAAAAACACGCGCGTGTTCCTTTCACCGCAGCTTGAGGCGGAGTACGATGCCAACGCACCGTGGGTGTGCAAGGCGCTGAACATCAACCTCAGCCCCGACGGCAACACCCTCTACTTCTCCTACATGCTGAACGGCGTCGGAACGTGGAACTTCACCCCCTGGCGCGATAACAACCCGGGCGCGCATTATGGCATCGTCTGGGATCGCTTCCTCAGTCAGGCAGCTCTGCAAGAGCCCGCGGGAACCATCTATGTAGTGAACGGACACTGCCCCGACTCGTGGCAGGACGGACACCTGGACTATCCCCTGCGGTTGGGCTGGAACACCTGGACCTGCACCGGCACCGACTGGAGTTCACGCGATCCTGCCATACAGGGCTTCTTCAACAGCATGCAGAACATCATCTGGACGGACGGTCACGTGTCCACCCGCAAGTGGGGACATACTTTCCCCCATGAGTGGACGGTGCAGGCTGACCGTGACGCCGATCCCGTGCTGAATCCGTAAATCACTGGCGCTCCCGGCAATGCCGGGAGCGCCATCTGGAGGTGTGAAATGAAGCGCGAGATACCGCCTGCAGTGGCTATCATCGTGATTGTCGTGGTGCTGGTCATCGCCGGTTTCTTCTATGCCCGCACGTGGTTCGCCGGGCCAAAGCGTGTCTCCGGCACACCACCACCGGGAGTGAACCTGGCACCTCCTGGGCCCGGGCAGTCCCGAACGCCTATGGCGCCGCCACCAGCACCTGGCGGTTACGGCAGGTAGGTTGGCAAACACTGGAGGGCGAACCTCGCGGTGAGCTGACCCCTCTCCCAACCTTTCCCCGAAACGGGGAGAGGCGTCTGTTCCCCTTCCCTCGCAGGGAAGGGGCGGTGGGGTTAGGTCAACAATCGGCTCGGCAGGGGGTTCCTCGCCCTCCAATTCTGCTGTCATGCTGAGCCGCCAGGCGAAGCATCTCGTTTCCCCGTGTGGCAGAGATTCTTCGCTTTGCTCAGAATGACACTAATTACATCACAATGACACAAAACTCGTGTCATTGCGAGCCTTCGCCAGAAGGCGAAGCAATCCCCATGCGTATCGCGGCAGCTGGAAGAGATTGCTTCGTCGTTGCCCCCTCGTAATGACATGGGTACCCCGGTCATTCCGCTTCGAGCGATGAGCAACACCAGAGCTGTTTACGGCTTCACAGAATCTCGCTATAATGGTGATGCACCTAATCTGCCTGTGAGGGAGGGCAATCAACGATGCGTCACCTCAAAGCCTTCACGTTGATCGAGCTGCTCGTGGTGATCGCCATCATCGCCATTCTGGCAGCGATCCTGTTTCCCGTGTTTGCTCAAGCCCGCGAGAAGGCACGGCAGGCGACCTGCCTCGCAAACACCCGCCAGCTGGGGCTGGCGCTGGTCATGTACCGCACCGACTACGACGGACGAAACCCCGGCAACGGCGACGGTAACTGCATGGGCGGATGGGTGGATTCGGCATGGCCTCCGTGGATGCGCAACTTCCTCTGGACCTCCGGCGCCCAGTGGGTGCCCTGTATCTACGCCGTTCCCGTTGGACAGGAGACCACCGCCCCCGTCAACCCCGATTGGCTGGCAGTGAAGGGACCGGTCAGCGGCGTGCTTTACCCCTACGTGAAGAACGCCGGACTATATGTATGCCCTTCCGACCCACGCGAGGAGAAACTGCTGAGCTACTCGATGAATGCGGGCGCGGCATTCATCCCCGAAACGGCAGTGGAGCGTCCGGCGCGTTTCGCCCTGCTGATTGATGAACAGATCACTCTCAACGATGGCGCGTATCATCCCGTCAATGCCGACTGTCCGTCGGTGGTGCATCATGGTGGGGCGGTGTTCCTGTTCTTCGACGGACACTCGAAATGGCTCAAGGCGAACCAGCCCGCGGTTATCTGGAACTGCCCGGAGAGCGTGCCTGATGAGGTGTTCTGCTGGAAGATTCCTATCCCGGATAGCGAATCCAGTCGCTACAGCTGGTTCTGTCAGCATGAGTGAGGACACTGTAAGGTATAATGGGAGATGCACGCCAGCTTACAACCGGAGGATAGCCCATGAGTGCTCTGCTTTGCCCTGACTGCGGAATCGAGATGCAGGTTCAGCGTTACTATGGTGTCAACGTCGACGTCTGCCCCGCCTGTGCAGGAGTCTGGTTTGATGAGGCTGAATTGCGCGCTCTGATGCAGGTAGACCCGCTGATCCTGCTATCGATAGAGGAAAACGCCGTACCTGACGTGGTCTACTCTCCTGAGGAGACTGTAGACCGACGCTGTCCGCGCTGTGCCATCCGACTGCACCCCTATCGCTACCTCTACGACTCACCGATAGAACTGGACGGGTGCGATCAGTGTCATGGTTTCTGGGTGGAGAACGGCGAACTGCGGCATGTCCACGAGGAACTGCTCGCCCGACGCCACTCCACACCGCGCGAGGAAGAACAGCGCCGCTTGGCGATTGCCCGTTACGCTATCGAGAGCCAGGAGCAGGTAGAGCGGGCGAATATGCTGGCTTCGCTCTTCACGCTGTTGCGCAAGCGCGTGCCGCCGTTCTCCGGATTCGGCAAGTAGACCGGATGAGCAAAAGAGCATGGCTGAGTCTGGGTTCGAATCAGGGCGACCGCCTGCGTCACCTGCGCGAGGCGATTGCCCGGCTTTGCACGCCACAGGTAGAGGTAGTACAGTGCGCCAGCGTGTACGAGACCGAACCGGTGGGCTACGATACGCCTCAGCCCATGTACCTGAACACGGTGGTCGAGATACGCACCACGCTGGAGCCGACTGACCTGTTACAGCACGTGCTGGCGGTGGAACAGGCGGGTGGGCGCGTGCGGACGCACTACGGCAACCCACGAACCATCGACATCGACATCGTGCTGTACGAGGGCGTGCAGATGCAGACCGAACAGCTCACCCTGCCTCATCCGCGCATGCACTGTAGAGCATTTGTGCTGATTCCTCTGCTGGAGATTGCGCCCGACCTGACCCTGCCAGACGGCACGCCCGTCCGACAACTGCTCGAACAGCCCGAGGTGCGGGCGCAGAAGGTGTGGAAACTGCAAGATGCCGACCTATCGCTTCGAGGCGGTTGACGAAACCACCGGCAGACCGGTTCACGGCACCCTGCAGGCGAACGACGAGGCAAGCCTCCAGCAAATCCTGCAGGCAAGGGGGTTTGCCGTCCGGCGTATCGTCTCGGTAGCAGATACGCCCCCACCATCGCAGGCGCGAAGCCAGCCCACAGACCGCCGCGCCGAACGCGCCACCGCCAGCCTGCATGCACGCGCCGTATTCTTCCGCCAGCTGGCTGCGCTCCTTCGCGCGGGCAACAATCCGGTCAGCGCCCTGAGCCAGATGTGCAACCAGCCCTCCATGCCCGAATCCCTGCAGGCAGTAGCGCGTGCGATGCTGGCAAACGCGCATCTCGGACAGTCACTGTCGCAGGCACTGGAGCAGTTCCCGCGCCTGTTCGCGCCCCATGTGGTGGGCATGTTCCGCGCAGGCGAGCTGGGCGGATCGCTGGACATTATCTGCGACGAAATCGCCACGCACTATGAGCAGGAACATGCCCTGTGGCGCAGGCTGTGGATACCGCGCCTCCTGCTGTTGAACGGCGTGGCGATGTTGATGCTGGTGATACCGCTCTTCCCCGCGTTCTACTATGGCATGGCGCGGGGCGACTTCTCGCTGTTCGGCGGGCGGTATCTGGAACTGCTCCTGACCCGCTCCCTGCCCGTGTTTCTGGCAATCGCGCTGGTGGCAGGGGGAATCTGGTGGTTCCTCGACCTGCCCGCCAACCGCCGATGGAAAGACGCGGTGGTGATGCGCCTGCCCGTGTTTGGTGCGCTCAATCGCCAGCGTGCGTTGACCGCTTTCCTGCGTACCCTGCACAGGATGTTTGCGGCGGGTGTACCTGCCGTCAGCGCGTGGGAGGCGGCGGCTCCTTCCGCCGGCAACGTCTTCGTGCGAGAGAAGCTCATCGAAGCCCTCCCTATCATCCGGCAGGGGCAGAGCGTGGACAAGGCTCTGCAGGCGACCGGTCTGTTTGACTGGGAGACCATCAGCCTGGTGTCGGCGGGTCAGCAGAGCGGGGAGATTGCCGGGATGCTTGACCGCGCGGCGGGCTACCACGAGGAGACCCTGCGCGAGCGGTACCAGAGGGCGTCGCTGGCGCTGGTGCGGCTCGGTTGCCTCGCGACGCTGGTGCTGGGGGGTGCCGCGCTGATATGGCTGGTGCACTCGTACTTTACCGGCATGTTCCGGTTCGTGGACGAGTTCTTCCAGACGCCCTGAGAGGTGAGAGCCATGCCCCTGTACCGCTATACCGCAAAAAACCAGCAGGGTGGCACGGTGACCGGCGTGGTGGAAGCAGAAGACACGCGCCGAGCGGCAGGCATCGTGCGCGAGATGGGACTGCTCCTGCTGGATGTGCACCCCGAACGCGCCCTGAGCACTGAGCAGGCGCAATCTGCCGTGATGAACAGGGTGGTCTACCCCGTGCACTCTGGCGTTTCGGTGCGCGACCTCGCTATCTTCTACCGCCAGCTGGCGACGGCAGTGCGGGCTGGTATTCCCGTGCATCGTGCGCTCATGTCCGTTGCCGAGAACACCGGCAAGCCGCGCCTGCGACGGGTGGTACAGGCGGTGGTGAACGACCTGATGCAGGGCAAGTCACTGGTGTCAGCGTTACGCAAGCATCCGCACGTGTTTGATGAACTGCAGATTGCGCTCATTCAGGCGGGCGAGGAGGGCGGACTGCTGGACACCATGCTCGACCGCCTTGCCGACTATCTGGAACGCGATTACAAGCTGCGCCTCAAAATCCGTGCGGGCACTTTCTATCCAAAGGTGTTGCTGGTGGCAGGCATCTTCATCCCCAAGATACCGATACTGGTGGTGGGCGGGGGACTGGTTCCCTACCTGCGGGAGACGGTCGGCTGGGCGGGTCCCATCCTGCTGGCGGTGCTGGTGATAGTCGCCGTGTTCCGTATCGCCCTGCAGGTAGAGGCGATCCGCGAGGCATACGACTGGCTCAAGCTGACCATTCCCGGCATTGGCGGGCTGGTGAGGCAACTGGCGATGGCGCGATTCAGCCGGGCGATGGCGGCGCTCTTCTCGGCGGGCGTGCCTCTTCAGCGTGCGATGAACATCTCCGCCCTCGCCACAGACAACTATTACCTGACCAAACGCCTCCGCACGGCGGTCACTGCTGTGGAGCACGGGCAATCGCTGTCCAGCGCGTTCCGGCAGACGGGCGTGATGCCTCCGCTGGTGCTAGACATGCTGAGCACGGGCGAGAGCACCGGCAACGTGGATGCGATGATGGACAAAGTTGCCGAATATTATGAGCAGGAGACCGACGTGAAGAGCCATCAGGCGGTGATTGCGCTGAGCGTCGGGGTGTATCTGCTGATTGCGCTGTGGATTGCCAGCATGATTATCGGCTTCTGGCAGGGATACGCCGCCGGAGGCGGCGCGCTTCTGGGGGAATGACCGCATGTTGCGCATGCCGGAACGGGACTATTACGAGGTGCTGGGCGTATCGCCCAACGCCACCGACGAGCAGATTCGCCGTCGGTTCCGCGAGCTCGCCCGCAAGTACCACCCCGACGTGAACCGCTCGCCGGATGCGGAACATCGCTTCAAGGAGATTACGGAGGCGTATCGGGTGCTTTCCAGCCCTTCCCTGCGCGCCGATTATGACCTGATGCGGCGGAGCGCCCAGAGCGCACGCTCCGGCACGGGGAACACCACTACTACCCCACCGCCCCGCTCGCGCCCCTCTTCCCATCAACGCGCCACAGGAGGGTTTTCCTCCACCACAACGGGGCGCACTTCCGAAATCGAAGCACAGCAGCTCCTGCAGAGCGCCATGCTGGCTTATGCACGAGGCAACCTGCACGAGGCGCAATCGCTGGCAAAGAGGGTGCTTCGCCTCCAGCGCCACAACGCGCAGGCGTACGAGATACTGGGCGACGTGTACCGCCAGGAGCGACGCATCGAGGAGGCTATTGCCATGTTCACCTGCGCCCTGCAGTGCAACCCCCGCTCCGCCAGCGCACAGTCCAAGCTGGACGCCCTCCTGCGCCAGCGCTACTTCGCGGGCACGTCGCCCCCTCGCGCCACGCCGATGCACACGCTATGGGCACGCTACGGACTGATGTTCGGCTGGATGGTGGTGGCTATGCTGGTGCTGGCGCCCTGGTATCTCGGGCTGGAGGCGGACGGCGTCTTTCAGGGCATCGGCTTCGTCAGCCGGTGGAGCGGCGCGCTGGTGCTGTTGATGCTGACCGCCAGCATGTTCGCGGGCGCGTTGCTCGCTCTCAGCGGCAGGATTGAGCCGATTGCGCAGGTGGTGTGGTGGCCCCATCGGCAGGGCGTTCCACAGGCTCGTCTGCCCGTGGCGGGTCTGCTGGGTGTGCTGGGGCTGTTTGCCTTCTACGCGGCGGCGTTCCTGTATCTGCTGATAGCCGCTACCCAGAACGCCTTTCACCGTACCCTGACGCGGGTGGTGGGCGCGGTGGTTGGGCTGACGCTCGGCTTTGTGCTGAGTTACCTGCCGGGGCGGGACCAGGTGGTGCTGTTTGCGCCCAATCTGTTGTGGTTTGGCTTCCTGTGCGGGTGGGCGTTCGGCGACTCGGTGCGCACCCAGCAAGGAAGGTAGGCTGAGGGCAATCAGTTCAGTCCGTCGCGCTGGCGTCTCCGCGCGTGCGGGTGTGCTGGATATCGAAGAAGGTCTCCAGAATGTGCCGGGCGATGGGCGCCGCCACCGCGCCGCCGTGTCCCCCCTGCTCCACCACCACCGCCAGCGCGATACGCGGGTTCTCCATCGGCGCGTAGCAGATGAACCAGGCGTGAGGCTTGGGGCGAGGCGGGTCTTCGGCAGTGCCCGTCTTGCCCGCAACAGCAATGCCCGGCAGGTTGGCGGCGTGCGCCGTTCCCCCGCGTCCCACCACCGCGTCGCGCATTCCCCGCGCCAGCCACTCCCAGTACTGCGGGGCGAGAGGCACCTGCTTCAGCACGGTCGGCTCCGTCTGCAACACGGTTCCGTCTGACCGGATAATCTGCTTGACCACAAACGGCTTCATGATGGTGCCCCGGTTCGCTACCGCCGCGGCGACCTGCGCCATCTGCAAGGGCGTGCACTGCACAAAGCCCTGACCGATGGAGGCGTTCACCGTATCGCCGTCGTACCACCCCTCTTTGTAGCGCTTTCGCTTCCACTCCGGAGTGGGGATGTTACCCTTGCTTTCGCCTATCAGGTCGATGCCGGTCGTCTCCCCCAGCCCGAAGGCATGAGCCATCTCCGCCAGCGCGGTGATACCCATCCTCAGACCCACCTGATAGAAGTACACGTCGCACGACTCGCCGATGGCTTTGACGAAGCCGGTCGCCCCATGCCTGCGGTGACAGCGGAATCGCCACTTGCCCAGTTGCAGGGCACCCGGGCAGTAGAAGCTGGTGTACGGCGTGATGACTCCCGTATGGAGCCCTGCCGCCGCGGTGACCATCTTGAACGTGGAGCCGGGCGGATAGCGGCTGCCGATGGCGCGGTTTTGCAGAGGATGGTACGGATGGCTGGAAATCTCTCTCCACACGGCAGGCTTCACCCCACGTGCGAAGGCGTTGGGGTCGAAGCGCGGAAAGCTGGCTAACAACAGCACCTCGCCCGTACGCGGGTCCAGTGCGACCACCGCCCCCACACGGTTGCCGAAAGCCTCTTCTGCCGCCCTCTGCAACCGCTTGTCGATGGTCAGCATAACCGTCGCGCCCTGCTCTGCGGGCGTCTCCTCGATTTCCCGTCGCTGGCGCCCGCGTGCGTCCACTTCCACCCACTTGCCCCCCGCGCGACCGTGCAGCCACCGCTCCTGCGCGCGCTCCACACCCATCTTGCCCACATACTCACCCTGCGCCACCCCTGCCGAACGCAGCTCCTTCAGCTCGTCGGCGTTCACTTCGCCCAGCATTCCCAGCACGTGCGACGCCAGCTTGCCATCGGGATACCAGCGCACCGGCTGAGGGTTGACGCTGACCCCCGGCAACCAGAGGCGGTTCTCCTCCACGCGCGTCACCACGTCCAACGGCACGCCCACCGCCAGAGGAACCGGATAGAAACGCTGGGCACGCTGTTTCCTGTCTCCCACCGCCTCCAGCACCTGCTCGAAGGGCATGTCCAGAATCTCGCTCAGCCGCCGCAGAACCGAATCGTCGTCGCCCACCTCTGCCGGGTAGACGCTGACCACGAACTCGGGGCGGTTCATCGCCAGCGTGCGCCCGGCGCGGTCGACAATCATCCCTCTCGGCGCGAACAGACGCACGAACCGCTTGCGGTTGCTTTCCGACTGCGCCAGCAACTGCTCGCCCAGCGCCACCTGCAGATACCACAGGCGCAGTACCAACGCCGTAAAGCCCAGCACGATGAGTGCCACATACACCTTGAAGCCGGGCACCTGCGGAGTTTCTGGCTTTTCCACCCCATAGCGTCCGCGCATGGCTACTCCTCTCCTGGGGGCGGACGGTGCAGGTTGCATCGGCGCCGGGGAGCCTTGCCCGCCGTGAAGGTCTTGATAATCACCTCTGGACAGTAGCGCGTTGCCAGCAAGCCGGAGTCCGCGCAGATTCGCACGCGCTCGATGGCGGGCGGAGGCGTCACCCGCGGCTCGGAAAGGCGGGGCGCAGACGGCAATCCCGCCGGCGATGGCTCACTGACGCGCGGCGATAACCCTGCTGGCTCACCGCTGGGAACGGTGGGAGGTGCGGTTGGCGATGGAGGCGGCACAGCTTCTGGAGACGGCGGCGGTGCAGTGGGCGCAGGCTGGTCGTCGGTGGATGGCGTGGTATCGGGGGTGGTTTCTACGCCAGCCGGGGGTTGAACCGCGTGCAGGGTACATCGCTCGGTGGGTTCTTCGCCGCGGCGGAAGGTGAATTTGTGCGTGCGCGGGCAGCTGGGTGTGGCAATCATCCCGCTGTCGTCGCACAGCGTCAGGGTGACGGTGTCCACGTTCTCCGGCTTCTGCTCCTTGACCGGAACCTCGCCCGGCTGAAGCTTCTGCAACCACGCCTTCTGCAGGGGCACCGCCTGCACCATGAACTCCTTCCAGATGGGGGCGCACACCGTACCTCCGAACACGCGCGGCATCGGCAGGTACACCTTCTGATTCTTCGCGGGATCTACTACCTCACGCGCCACCCATACCGCCGTGGTCAGGTCTGGCGTGTAGCCCACGAACCAGGCGTCGCGCCCCTCGTCGGTGGTGCCCGTCTTGCCTCGTGCCTCCTCGAAATCGTGCAGGACGCGATAGGCGGTTCCGCCAGGCATGTGCACGGGCCCCTTCAACAGGTCATCCATGGTCTTAGCAGTGCTTTCCGCAATCACGCCGTAGGTGATGACCGGAGCGTTTTCCTGAATCACCTTGCCGTCGCGGTCTTTCACCCGCACGATCGCCATCGGTTCCGGACGGTTCCCGCCAGAAGCAAACACGCTGTAGGCAACCGCCATCTCGATGGGGCTAACCGCCGACGACCCCAGCGCCAGCGAAAGATTCGGCTCCAGCGGCGACTGGATACCCAGCTTGCGGGCATATTCGATCACCGTCTGCGGACCAATCTCGGCAATGGTCTTCACCGCGGGAATATTGATGGAGTAAGCAATCGCCTGGCGTACCGTCACCCAGCCACGATAACGCCCGTCAGCATTCTGCGGACGATAGGGTTTGGGATGAGAGCGATAGCTTACGGGAGCATCCAGAATGCGCGAGTCGGGAGTGAGCTTCCCCATGTCGATAGCCGCACAGTACACGATGGGCTTGAACGCCGACCCCGGCTGGCGCCTGCCCTGCGTGGTGGCGTTGTACTGCGACTTGCTGAACTCCACCCCTCCCACCATCGCACGGATGTAGCCGGTGCGAGGGTCGATCGCGATCAGCGCGCCCTGTGTCACACTGCCTCTGCCGTACTTTGCGATGCCCTCTCGTAACGCCTTTTCTGCCGCCTGTTGCATCTGCCAGTTGAGGGTAGTTTCTACTGTCAGCCCCGCTTTGTATATCTGCTCCTCGCCGTAGTCTTCGCGCAACTGCTTCAGCACATGGAACACGAAATAGGGCGCCTTGAAAGCAATGCCTTCCCGACGGCGGGGCACGATGCGTATCTTCTCGCGCTTCGCCGCCTCATACTCCTCAGCGGAGATGAAGCCCAGCACTCGCATCCGATCCAGCACTACATCCCGCCGACGCAGGGCAAGCTCCATATTGTCATGTGGAGAGTAGACCGAGGGACGGCGTATCAACCCTGCCAGCAAAGCGCATTCCGACAGGGTAAGCTGGTTCAGATTCTTGTTGAAGTACACGCGCGCCGCCGTCTTCGCGCCGTACGCGCCGCTGCCGAAGTACACCTCATTGAGGTAGGTCTCCATGATCTGCTCTTTGGTGAGGTGCTGTTCGATCTGCACTGCCAGCAGAGCTTCCTGAATCTTGCGCGAGAAGGTCTTTTTCTGGGTGAGGAAAGCGTTGCGTGCCAACTGCATGGTGATGGTGCTTCCGCCCTGTGCATACCGCCCTGCCCGCAGGTTCGCCCACACAGCGCGAGCGACCGCACGGGGACTGACGCCCCGATGCTTCCAGAACTGGCTGTCCTCCACCGCGACGATCGCGTCGATGAGCGCTTTGGGAAACTCCGACAGCTTCGCCAGCTCACGGCGCTCGTTGGTGAGCGTCGCCAGCACCACCCCATCCTGCGACACGATGCGGGTGCCCTCATAGGGCTTCAGGTTAGCAATCTGCTCACTGCTGGGCAACATCTCGCGCACCTGCAGGAGCATCCATATCAGAGAGCCTCCGCCCACCACAATGCCCAGCAATACCAGTAGCAGAAGATATATCAGCAGGCGTTGCCAGATAGGACGACGACGCCTGCGGAGTGGACGAGTCACCGTTCGTTTGCGAGGTCGAGAACGCATAATGGCTCCGTTTTCAAGTACTGCCCTTCACATTATATCCTACCTGCAGGCAACAGGCTACCGACAGCCTTCCAACGGCGAACCTTCCGATGGGCCACTCCCTCTCCCAACCGAGAGAACGCTACCCGTCGTGCGTTTCGTATATAATGAAGATAGCAAAAGCCAAGCAGAGGAGGGTAAGACCGGTGATAAGAACTCTGGCCGCGGTCGCTGTTACTGCAGTCTTTGTGATAACCAGCGGAGCGCTCGCTCACGAAGAGCCGCCCAAGCCCGTCGCCAAGCCGCCTACCATCATGAAGAAAGAGCTGAACCTGCCTCCGGGTGCGCAGGTTCCGACCAAGCCGAAGCAGTCCAAACCCAGCCCCAAAGAGAAGGCGCTGGCAGAGCAGCTGGCGGCGCTGGAGAAGCGCAGAGACCAGTTGATCGAGCAATCGCGCCAGCTGGACCAGAAGCGGTTCGCGACGACGGACCCTGCCGAGCGCAAACGGCTCGACCAGCGGAAACTCGCGCTGGTGAAAGAGCTCGACGCGGTGGTAAGCAAACGCGCGGAGGTCTACAAAGCGTGGCAGAAGGCGGCTATGGAGCGGTGGCGGCGCGATAACCCCGAGGCTTTCCAGACACCACCAGGTATGCCTCCTGGAATGCCGCCCGGCACAAGCATGCCGCCGCAGATCATCGCCAAGCAGATCGAAATCGCCAAAGAGCAACTGGCGAAGCTGAAGAAAGAGGGCAAGCCGGACACCGACCCGCAGGTGAAGATGTATCAGGAGCGCATCCAGCGCTACACCCAGATGCTCAAGTCGGCGGCAGCAAAACCGCCAGCACCGCCCAAACCGGCTGAACCAAAGAAGTGAACGAAACGGGAACGAACGATAATACTCCTACACGCATTCACCTGCTGGGCGAGCAAACGGTCAACCGAATCGCCGCAGGAGAGGTGGTAGAGCGCCCCGCATCGGTGGTGAAGGAGCTGGTGGAAAACAGCATCGATGCGGGGGCGCGCACTATTGTCGTGGAGGTGGAACAGGGCGGCAAACGGCTGATTCGCGTCGCAGACGACGGTGAAGGCATGAGCCCTGCCGATGCCCTGCTCAGCCTGCAACGCCACGCTACCTCCAAAATCCGCGATGCCGACGACCTGCAATCCATCGTCACGCTGGGGTTTCGCGGTGAGGCGTTGCCCAGTATCGCCGCCGTCAGCCGGTTCGAAATGGTGACCAGGCGCGCCGACCTCGATACCGGAATGCGCCTGCTGGTGGAGAACGGACAGGTGGTGGAGGCGGAAGAGTGCGCCGCGCGCGTCGGTACGACCGTTACCGTGCGAGACCTGTTCTACAACACTCCCGCCCGCCTGAAGTTTCTGAAAACCGTCGCCACCGAGCTGTCGCATATCACTGAGCTGATGACCCGCTTTGCGCTGGCGTTTCCCGAAATCTCTTTCCGCCTGCTTCACAATGGGCAGGAGATATTCGCCTCGCAGGGTAGCAGCGACCCTCGCCATGCGCTGATAGCCGTGTTCGGCAGGGATGTGGCACGCGAACTGCGCACCATCGACTACAGCGAGGGATACCTGCATATCACCGGCTACGTCTCGCCACCCCACCTCACCCGCCCTACTCGCGCCATGCAGAGCTTTTTCGTGAACCGCCGCCTGGTGCGGCACCGGGTGTTGTCGCGTGCGCTGGATGACGCCTATCGCTCGCTCACGCCAGAAGGACGCCATCCCATCGCCGCCATCTTCCTGCAGGTGCCACCCTACAGCGTGGATGTGAACGTCCACCCTACCAAAGCGGAGGTGAAGTTCTCGCACGAGGGCGAGGTGTACCACGCCGTGCTGAACGCCGTCCGACAGGCTCTCCTCCAGCAGGGGATGATTCCCTCTGCCCTGCCCGGCTTGCAGACCGGTCTGGAAATGCCTGCGGGCACAACGCCTCCTGCTTCCGCCCCATCCATCTGGCAACCGCCTGCACCGCCACCGCAGGAGGTGCTCCACGCCGAGCTGATGCGCCGCGCAGGCATCGACCTCACCGAAACACCCCCTGCCGAAGTTCAAACAACCATTCGACCCTACGCGGAAATGCTGGAAGGGTTTCAGGTGCTGGGGCAGATGAATCGCACCTACATCATCGCGATCTCTCTGCGCGGTCTGCTCATTGTCGACCAGCACGTCGCACACGAGCGGGTGCTTTACGAGAAGCTCACCGTCCTGCGCCAGAAGGAGCCGGTGCCCGTTCAACACCTGCTCACTCCGCTGGTGTTTCATATCGACCGACGCACCGCCGCGCTGGTGAACGAACATCTGCAGGAACTGCACGCGATGGGATTTCTGCTGGAACCGTTTGGTGCGGACAGTTTGCTTCTGCGCGGCGCGCCCGCCTGGCTGGGACAGCGGAATGTGGAAGCACTGGTGCGCGACCTGCTGGACGAAATCGCCGAGCTGGGCATCCAGAGGCGTCTTCCCCTCACCGACGAAACGCTGATTGCCACCACCGCCTGCAAGATGGCGGTGAAAGCGGGCGACGCCCTGTCGCATGTGGAGATGACCCACCTGCTTCAGGAGCTGGCGGATACAGAGAACCCCTACCTGTGCCCGCACGGACGCCCCGTCGTGCTCGTCTTGAGCAACGAGGAGCTGGAAAGACGGTTCAAACGCACGTGACGCGACGAGCTTACTCAGCATGGGATAGACTGCAGGCACAGAGACCAGTTTCTGAGCAACTACTGACAAGGTTATTAGCCAGACCTGCGGCGCTGAGCAACCATGAAACGACAGCCAACCGCGCTCCTGTGGTGCATATTGCTTATCCTCGTCGCGAACCTGCCGGGGCTGAGGCAGGTGCTGGCGAACGCACCCCTGCGCACCGATACCGATACCGTTGCCATGCTCGACGCCATGCGCAATACCGGCGGACTGCAGGGCTGGTGGCAGTGGTTTACAGGTGACTGG
>FWPV01003332.1_pt1 | contig 36702 bp, 38 predicted proteins | sample 2228371 | NCBI WGS metagenome assembly FWPV01 (sample SAMEA103939776, study PRJEB20133) | metagenome | reverse complement strand
ACTTTTCATAGATGGACCTAGAACGGGAGGTATTATTCTTGCTTCAAGATAAAAAGTATTATTCTAGCTTCTTGACAACAGTCTTGCATATAGCAAGTGTCCAGCGATGCTTAGTGGAGGTCTGTTTTTGATAGATGTTGCTACAGACTTCGAGTCTATTTTTCTACAACGGTCAAGTTGTGCTAGACTGGAAGAAAAACAAGCTCAGCTGCCATAACTAACACAGAGGTCAACAGGGGGGTGACGAATGGAGAGCGGTGGATTAATCCTTTATGAAAAGCCTGCACTTCAACGCCCTCAATTAGTAGCCGCGTTTGCCGGCTGGGCTGATGCTGCTCGAGTCGCCACCGGCACCGTTGCTTATCTGGCAAGAAAGCTACATGGCATAAGGTTTGCTGAAGTATCAGCCGACGAGTTCTACGACTTTTCCACCTCACGCCCCACGGTAACCATTGCTAGGGGTTTGATTTCATCCTTGAAGCTGCCACACAACACCTTCTTCTATTGGCGAAGTGAATTAGACTATGACCTGATCCTGCTGGATGGCACCGAGCCTGAGCTGCACTGGCAGAAATTTACTGACCTAATTCTGGACTTCGCTGCTCAGCTAAATATCAATAGAATATATACCCTGGGTGGGCTCTACGACAGGGTACCTCACACCAGAGAGCCAAGAGTATCCGGGGTAGTTAACAAACCAGACCTTCTTGCCACACTCGAAAGGCACGGCATCACGCCCATAGATTACCAGGGTCCAAGCAGCGTCCATAGTCTACTGTTGACTGAGTGCGCCAGGAGGAAGATAGAGGCTATCAGCCTATGGGGACACGCGCCCTTTTACATCCGGGTCGAGACCAACCCCATTGTCTGCCTTGCGCTGGTCAAGAAACTGACAGAACTATTAAGGATTGAAATCGATTTGACAGAACTCGCAAGAGCCGGGGACTGTCTGAAAGCTACGTTGAACCGGCTCCTTGCTGAGAGCGGTAACCTGCGCGACTACGTCCGAAAGCTGGAAGAGCAATGTGAGCATGAAGGTATCGCTCCACAAGAGCCAGCGGGGGACACGGACAGAATCATCGAGGAAGTAGAGAATTTCCTCAGAAACCAGCGCCACAGGGGGGAAACATAGCCACTGCCATCTACCAAGCGATGCAGCACTCCTTCTGCAAAGCCATATTAAGTGTTACCCACCCTTGTGACGCCCGAAATAGTGAGAATAATTTGATAGCTGCCGTATTTATGTTTCACCACGTGACCTCTCCCCACAATCCCTCCCCATACAGCCTTACCAGCCGCACGGGCAAGAGCTGATTGGTCAATGGCTTAAAGCTGTGGGTGAATACTCTCATATAGTTATATGTAAGCCCAGAATATATGCCGCTGCCCTGGGACACCTCCTTTTCCCACAAGACCACCACGTTTTGCCCCAAGAATTGTTCACGAAACCTATGAGAGCTATGCTGCGCCAACTCTAGCATCCGCAAACTGCGCCCTTTCTTTATCCTATCGTTGACCTGCCCAGACATCCGAGCTGCCATAGTCCCGGGGCGAGGAGAGTAGCTGAAGACGTGAATATTGGCGAATTCCATTTTTTGGCAAAAGCAATATGTCTCCTCAAACTCCACATCGCTCTCACCGGGAAAGCCCACCATAATATCTGTGGTGATAGCGGCATCTGGCACTATCTTTCTAATTAAGGACACCGCCTGCTCGTAGTCTGCCACTGAGTAACGCCGCCTCATACGCCTGAGCACAGCATCGCTGCCGCTCTGTAATGCTACATGAAAGTGACGACATAACCTATGGTCTTTCCATAGCATTATAAGCTCAGAGGAGATCTCCTGTGGCTGTAAGGAGGAGAGACGAAGCCGTTCAACAGCCGTATCCGTGAGAATTATCTCAATTAAATCTCTGAGAGCAGCCATGTTGTGACTATAGGTGCCAATTTTGCTTCCAGTGAGTACGACCTCTTTATAGCCAGCAGAAACTCTTGCCCTGACCTCGTTGACCACGTCTGCTATCGGCAAACAATATTCCCGCCCACGCACCTGAGGAACAATACAGTAAGCGCAGTGATCATTACAGCCGTCCTGAATTTTTATGAAACTACGAACACGACTCACATTATGAGACACAGTTTGTCCAGATGGGCAATAAGCCGCAGGCTTATATTTCTCTCCTATTATATCCACCAGACGCATCTTCAGCTCATTGCCAACAACGAGGTCAGCGCCAGCCTGAGCCAGCTCCTCAGGGGCTCTCCCAGCGTAGCAGCCTATGGCGATAATCAAAGCTCCCGGATTTACCTTACGCCACAGCCTCAATAGGCGCCTAGATTTACGATCGGCAACGTGGGTCACCGTGCAGGTGTTGAGGACATAGATATCGGCGCTATCTTCGGCACAGACAAAATAACCAGCCTCACTAAGTTGCCGAACTAGAAGCTCAGTCTCTGCCTGATTGAGCTTACAACCCAGGGTGTGAAAGGCAATCTTCGGCTTACCCGTCATGGGGCTTACCCTTGTTTCCATAACAATGGTCTGGTAAGAATAATCACTCCGTGTCGCTGCGTCACTTTTTCAGGATGGCATGCATTGGGACAACTATGAGGCTAGAGCCTCGTCACCACAAATTCAATAAACATCACGTAGCATTATATTTGCCCTGAGGTTGTTTGGTCAATAAGACTTTTCAATTTCTACTTGCAGGCGAGGACAACCTGTGGTATAAATCAAGAAATCGGGTGTTCAAGGCGTAGGCTTGAGCCATATCCACTGGAGATTATCACCTTCAGCCGAACAAGCGCTTGCTATGTCCGGCTTACATCCACTGGTGGCTCAGTTGCTCCATAACCGAGGCATCTGTGACTCATACCAGGCTGAACTTTTTCTAGCAAATGACAGGCGGTTGGAAGGTGACCCCTTCCTCCTTCCCGACATGCACTTGGCGGTAAGCAGGACTTATCAAGCCCTGCTTTCCGGAGAAGAGATAGCTATCTACGGTGACCTGGATGCAGATGGCATCACAGCCACTGTACTATTAGTCCAGGGGCTTTCGGCGCTAGGTGGCAGGGTAATCCCTTACATTCCCCATCGCCATCATGAGGGCTACGGATTACAGCTGACAGCTCTGGAGAGGCTCCGCAAGCAGGGTGTTAGCCTTGTCATCACAGCCGACACAGGCATCACCGCCCTTACTGAGATCGAAAAGGCTAAGAGGCTGGGACTGGACATAATTGTCACCGACCATCACCTGCCACCAGCTTCTTTGCCGCCTGCCCTAGCAGTGATTGATCCAAAGCGGAATGATTCCACCTACTGCCACTGCGAACTTGCTGGTGTAGGTGTGGCTTTCAAGCTTTTGCAGGCACTATTCAAAGGCAGTGGGAGAGAGGAACTGCTGAGCAGAGCTTTAGACCTGGTAGCCTTGGGCACCGTGACTGACATGGTGCCCCTGACAGGCGACAACCGCTACTGGGTGAAGAAAGGGCTTGAACTGCTCAATAACACAGAGCGTCCGGGGCTTCAAGAAATGATGCGCTGTGCCGGCCTAAGACCCGGCAATCTGGATACTGAAAGCATCTCTTGGATATTGGGCCCCCGTTTAAACGCTGCTGGCAGACTGGACGATGCCACCATCAGCTACCGGCTCCTCATGACCCAGGATCCGCAGGAGGCCAGTTCATTAGCTTCAGAACTTGAGGACAAGAATGCCAAGCGCCAGCGACTAACCAATGAGCAACTAGAAAGGGTCAGAGAAAAAATAGTTGCCATGGGGGTTGACCTCCCACTATTAATTGCAAGTGACGAAGATTATCCTCCAGGCATCATGGGACTTGTTGCCGGCAAACTGGCAGATGAATTCTACCGTCCGGTAATCCTGATCAAAATTGGGCCGGAAACTTGTCGCGGCAGCGGACGGAGCATTCCTGAGTTTGACCTTATGGCTGCTCTAAGAGATTGCCGTGAACTATTGACCAACTTTGGTGGACATACCAAGGCTGCTGGTTTCACTGCACCCACCACTAACCTTGTAAAACTGCAACAAAAACTGCTCAATATAGCCCAAACGAGGTTAGCTGGGCTCGACCTCCGTCCTCACTTGGACGTTGACGCAGAGGTGCCTCTGTCTGCCTTTATCGGTGACGCCTTCAAGCAGATACAGCAATTGGCTCCATTTGGCTGCGGTAATCCGACGCCCACATTTATCAGCCGCCACGTTGAAGTAATAGAAGAGCGTCACATGGGAAACCAGGGTGAGCATCTTAAGCTGAAACTCAGACAGGCAGGTATAGTCTGGGATGCGGTTGCCTTCAGGTTTAGCAATCACGCTCAACACGTGACTCACTGTCTAGATATCGCCTACAATTTAGACTTAGACCGCTGGAACGGTGAAGAGAGACTGCGACTCAAACTCCTCGATTTTGCTCCAGCCCACTGACACGTGCTAGAGCCCGTTGTTTCATCCGATAACGCCACATCCTGACAATAAGCCATGGCACTGTTATTATCAATATGGCTAAACCGATCAGCTGAGCCTGTTGCATCCCGAAAAGGAAGACATCTCCTTCCCGCACAAACCTTATGCCCATGTCACCTACTGCATAAAGGGCGAGGTAGGCGAGAAATAACGAGCCCATTGGCTTAAGTCGGATCCGTGATGACCAGATTATAGCAAACGCTACCAGGTTCCACAGCAAGTGGTAAACTGGCGCTGGGTGGACAGGCTCACCAATCGGAGCATAGCTTCTTGGATGGGTATATATTATCGCCCAGGGAACAGAGGAGCATAAACCATAGCAGCAACCGTTCAAAAGGCAACCAATCCTGCCTATTGCCTGTCCAACGAGTGCCCCTGGTGCCGCGATGTCACCTATCTGCCAGAAAGAGACCTTCTTAAGTCGGGCATAAGCCAACACCGCTACCACAGCACCTATAACTGCACCATAAACGGTTAAACCTTCAAAACGTACAATTTGCTCCGGGTGAGCTGTATAATAGTCCCACTTATCAATCACGTGGAAGAGTCTGGATGTTATTATCCCACCGATGACCGCCCACAGACCGACATTATAAATATGTTCGGTGGGCATACCTACTCTCTTAGCCTCCTGCAACGATATGCAGATTATAGCTACCACAGCCAAGACCACCATGATCCCGTACCATCTTACCTCTAAAGCTCCGATGCTAAAAGCAACTGGATCGATACCGATCGTGACCATATCCGTCATTCCTAATTATGCAAACATCGCCTCGACAAAGGCATTAGCGTCGAAAACTGCCAGATCATCGAGTTGTTCCCCAGTCCCAATGTAGAGTATAGGAATCCTCAATTCATCACAGATCGCCAAAACTATTCCACCCTTGGCAGTGCCATCAAGCTTAGCCAAAAATACTCCGCTGACTCCCACAGCAGCGGTGAAATGTCTGGCTTGAGCCAGCCCGTTTTGACCCGTGGTGGCATCGATCACCAAAAGAACCGCCTGAGAGACATCATGCCTATCGACCACACGCTTTATCTTTTTGAGTTCCTCCATTAGGTTGAACTTGGTATGCAGACGACCCGCAGTATCGACGATGACTATTTGGGCTTGGCGACTTTTGGCTGCCTGGATAGCATCAAAGACCACAGCACCAGGGTCGCCGCCGGGCTGATGAGCGATGATTTCTACCGCCACCCTTTCACCCCAGCGCTTAAGCTGCTCAATAGCCGCAGCTCTGAAAGTATCGGCAGCAGCTAAAATGACCCGTTTGCCCTGACACTTAAAACTGTAAGCCAGCTTGGCAATGCTCGTCGTTTTGCCTGAACCATTGACTCCTACCACGAGTATAACTTGCGGCTTTCCCTCATCCAAGACATCTCTGGTCCCAGCATCGACCCTGAGCAGCTTCACCATCTCTTCTTTTAGGGCAGCGCGTATCTGCCCTCCTTGGCTCAGCTTCTCTTCTCTAGCTCGTCCTCTCACTCTATCGATGAGCTTATTCGCAGTAGCTATGCCAACATCCGCCGATATTAGCAACTCCTGCAGCTCATCCCAAGTCTCATCCCCTATAGCGGTCCTGTCGAAAAGCTTGACGATTCTGCCAAACCAAGTTTCCCGACTACGTTTTACAGCCTGCTGAGTCTTATCCATAAAATCCACCGTATCAGTTCAAAATCAAAAACTCCAGCCATATTAGCACAGCGCTACATGCAGAGCAAAACATCTAGCCCAATGTTGCCAGGATGTGCCGCACATACATGGAATTAATGGTCAGTTTCACCATGATGATCCTCGGCATTACCAAGGAACAGGTGAGCCCACACTATGTCGCTGAAGCAGCAGGGAATCCAAACCGCCAGAAATAGAAACAAAAACACAAAAGGTAGCAGGGGAAGCCACTTCGCCACAGCAAATGCGGTGAAATAGAACAAAGACGCCCACGTGCTCAGAAAGATATGTGCCGCATGTGGGAGTTTGGTCATAGGACGCAGATAACCTATGGCGACACCCAGAAATGCCAAAGGGTTTACCAGCCACCACTGTTCAATAAAAGGTGCATGAAATTCTATCCTGATTCTAATTGATTCCCCACACAGATAGGGGATTATAGCATCGCTCAACGTGGCTACACCTACCGAGCCTGTGTATCCGACTAAGACCGCTGCCCAGAGCTTGCCAGCACTATACCGCTTATACATCGCCGTGGTAACAATGGCGCTGAATAGAATATGGGCTGGGTGTAACACAGAGAAAACAAGCTCCGAGATATTAGGTAGGACATTGGCAAATACCACAATTGCCATTATAACAATGCCAGAGGCTGCTCCAGCAGCGGTGAAAGGAGCATGGCGAGTTAGTTCAATTCCTATTCTTTTCAGCATGGCTGGCTTCAAACAGGATCGTAGCGAGAGGTTACGGCTAACTACCTACGGCAGCTAGAGCAAAGACCAAAGAACTCAGAGAAGTGCTGTTCGGCATTGAACCCAAGACCGTGCGCCAGCTTATCTTCCGCCTCACACAATGACTTATCAGCAAATTCTCGCAATGTCCCGCATTGGTGACAGAGCATAAAGCGGTGACATCCCTCCTTATCGCCCAAAGTGCATCGCACAAAGCCACCCCCCAGTAGCACCCTATGAGCTAAATTGAGCAAGCAGAACAAATTGAGCACACGGTAAATGGTGACATGGTTTATTTGTTCCCCTTCCTCTCCTAGAATCCGCTGTATCTCATATGGTGACACAGGCCTCTGCACCTGTTCCAATACCTTAAGTACCTGCTTCCGCTGTCGGGTCACCCTGTAGCCCTTGGCGCGCAATAGTTTCACCGAATCCTGATACTGCGACATTAAGGCACTATATATTTTACATAGTCCGTAGGGTTAATGCAATATTATTGCATTAACCGACTAGTCGCAGATTCAATGCCCGTGTCAATCCCTTTGCACGCTAGGATTTCAGTCTCCTCCAGCACTATCCTGGAAAGTAAGAACGCCAAACAAAGGTTCGTTTGCGGATCTGGAGGATATGGTCAAATCCCCACCAGCCCTTGAAGCAATATCAGGGCGGCTTTCTTGTCCAGAGGCTCATTGTTGTTGCCACACTTGGGCGACTGTATACAGCTGGGACATCCCTGCGGACACGAGCACTCCTCAATCGCCTGTAAAGTAGCTGACCATAGTTCGGTCACCACCTCAAAGCCCTTCTCAGCAATGCCGATCCCACCCGGATAGGCATCATAAATAAATATCTGAGGCTTCCCCGTGTCGGCATGCAGGGGGGTAGACACACCGCCTATATCGTTGCGGTCACATAGAGCAAACAGGGGTAGCATGGCAATAGCTGCATGTTCAACGGCATGAAGACCTCCGGCGAGGTCAAGCCCGGCTTCAGCAACCTGTCCCACAGACGCTTTCGGCAAGTCAAACCACAAAGCCTGAGTGACAAAGCGCAATGGGGGCAGGTCAAGAGGCTCGTCACCGATAACCTCCTCGGTGAACTGCATCTTTTTCTTAAAACCCACCACCGTATTGGTAACATCCACTTCACCAAAGCACACTTTTGTGCCCAGACAGCTTTTTTCACGCTCAACTTTCAGTACCCTAATGTCAGTTAATTCCTTGGTCTGAGTATAATAGGGAACATCGGTCGGGGTGACAATAGCCACACGCTGCTCGAGGTCAAGTTCCTTTACCAAATAGGCCTCGCCTTGGTGTAGATAGATAGCTCCAGGATGTATCTGGAAGAAGGCAACACTATCTTCCACAGTCTCTAACAACTGATAGCCTCTAGAAGCGTCGATGACCGCATAATTTTTACCCGATGTAGACCTGATGTTGATATCCTGGGCGGGATGGGCAATCCTGGGTGAGAGATACCAACTCCCATCATGTTTTCTGATCCTGCCTTGTGCCTCCAGCACAGAGATCGCATCTCCAAAAGCTGCACCGAAAAACTCACCATCACCTTCAGATAAAGGCATTTCCCAAGCAGCACAGAGCAAATGAGGAGCCAAAATATTAAGATTTTCCCAGTTTATCAATGCATTCTCAGCACTCTTTCCGAAGAAATATTCGGGGTGATGCATGAAGTACTGGTCAAGTGGATTGTCCTGACCAATAAGAAAACTCAATGAGCTAGCACTGCCTCTACCGCTTCGACCTGCCTGCTGCCAAGTGCTGGCGATACTTCCCGGGTAGCCCACAAGCACCGTGGCTTCAAGATCACCTATGTCAATCCCAAGCTCCAGAGCAGAAGTAGCCACAACACCGAGTAGATGACCGCTGAATAGCTCACGCTCAATTTGCCGCCGCTCTTCTGGAAGATAGCCCGCCCGATAAGGCTTGACCAGGTGAGCCAAAGAGATACCTAGTTGCTCCCGGGTATAGATGTAAATAAGCTCAGTCAGCTTTCGAGTACGGGCAAAGACCAAGCTGCGGATGCCCTTCCGGATAAGTTCGGCGAAAAGAAAGGTGGCCTCACTATTAGGACTGCGTCGGGCTGCAGTAGCCTCATCGATAATCGGCGGGTTCCAAAAGACAAAAAGCTTGCCCCCGTGAGGCGATCCGTCCACATCAATGAGTTTAAAAGGCAGTCCAACAAGCCTCTCCACATGTTCCCTGGGATTAGCTATAGTTGCTGAGCAGCAGATAAATTGCGGACTGGAGCCATAGAAAGCACAGAGACGGCGTAGCCGGCGCATAACGTTGGCTACATGGGAGCCGAAAACCCCACGATAAACGTGAGCTTCATCTATCACCACATATTTTAGACTTCGAAACAGCCGCGACCATGACTTATGATTGGGCAAAATGCCCAGATGAAGCATATCAGGGTTAGTAAGCACGATCCTGGCTTTCTTTTTTATTTCAGCTCGTTCCTGCTGTGGTGTGTCCCCGTCAAAGGTGGCAAATTCCCCCAGAGACATCATTTCAGGGCAAGCTAACTGGTTCAAGCTTCGTAGCTGATCCTGGGCTAATGCCTTTGTTGGGAAAAGATACAATGCTCTACTGCTGCGGTCGTTCACAATCGCCTCCAAGACCGCCAGGTTATAGCATAATGTCTTTCCGCTGGCACTGGCGGTGGCTACCATCACATTCTCGCCACGGCGCGCTGCGTTTATAGCCTCTGCCTGATGAGTATACAAACGAGATATGCCCAAAGATTCGAGGCGCGATTTCAGGACACTGTGACCAGGTTCGTCTAGTTCGCTGAAACTAGCGTCACGGGGAGAGATATGTTGGATATGGACAATCTGCTGCTTGTAATCAGATAGCGTCGTGATGTAGTGGAGAAAGGCATCAACATACATGCAATGCGATTCTATACCCTAAGGACCAGACAGGATCTCCGTTTCCTGCTCAACTATTTCTAGCTCCGGATAATTACTGGTGATGAAGTTTATCACCCTGGATAAAGTCTCACCCACATGCTGCTTATGGTTACTGACACAGGCTATGCCCAGCGTCACCAGCTGCCACAAGTCCTGATCCTCCACCTCAGCTATGGAAACGTTATACTGACTCCGGAGCCGGGAGATGATAGATTTCACGGTTCGCCGCTTGTCTTTCAACGAACGGCTCTCTGAAAGATGGAGTTTCAGCTTGCAAATACCTGTGTTCATTTGCAAGAATAGCTGAAAAGACAATTATCAAAATTGAAAACCCTCTCAGTGGGGAGACTGCTGAGAGGGATAATCGGTTATCTTAACGCCTTTGCTTTGTCTCTTATCTCTGTGTAACAGTGACTACAATAGACAGGTCGGTCTTCTCTGGGCTCAAAAGGCACCTCGCACTCAGTGCCACATTTGGCACATGTGGCAACATGCATTTCCCGAGATTGTCCATGACCCTTGTTACGACCTCGACGCCTAGCTGCCCGACACTCTGGGCAGCGACCAGGTTCATTTTGTAGCCCTCGAGACTTGTAGAACTCCTGCTCACCCGTAGTGAAAGTGAAGCTACTGCCACAATCCTTACAGGTTAAGGTCTTGTCCGCTAGAGCCATCTGCACCTCCTTATTGCAAAGATAAATGTGCCCTGTTTCTGCTGCAGTCTCTACGGCTCAAGACCTCTATATACATATTGCCAAGAACAATGTTCCCGGCGAATTGGTCTCCCCAATAATAATAGAGGATGCCGAACTAGAAAACGGCACCAGCCAGGTTTTGCATACAGTATTAGTGTAGTTTATAATTTATAAGTCGTCAAGTCCGTTATATTAATGAGAGGGTTGGGAACAGCAGGTCCCTCAATGTAGCTTCCATGCTCCAGGTTTTAGCACAGCGAAGCTATAGCCTCGCCCCCACATTTTTAAATAGTTTTTCTGCTCCATAGCACGTCAATAATCGGCGAAAAGAGGCAACAAGTGAGGTCAGCAGTAAGCCTGATAGCCAGTATCTTGGTAGGACTGACGCTCCTAGTGGCTGGCAGTGGCAAGGCATCTGGCTTCGGGGAGATGCCGGGACAGACGATGCAATTTATAGGCTCAATTCTGCCAGACTCACTCCTTACCCCCGGTGTAGCTTTTTTTATAGGTGACATCTTTTTCCCCTACATTATCCCCTGGAGTGAGATATGCCTGGGTACCCTTCTTATCTTGCGTATCTGCCCACGTCTCGTGGCCACCCTTTGCCTGCCGCTTATTGCCGCCTTCATGGCAAATAATTCTTGGCTCATCAGCCATGGAAAAACCGAATTCACCTCTTGCGAATGCTTTGGTATATGGAAGAAGCTGCTTGGTACATTAACACCCTTTCAGGCACTATCCATTGACATTGGACTATTCGCCCTCGCGTTGACTATAATATTTGTAAATCCTGGAGGTTTCTTATCATCGCCGCCATGGCTGGCTAAATTTGGTAAAATGATTAGGTGGCAAGCCAAAGCGACAACGTAGATCAACAAGGTAGATGAGACTGAACAAACCACGGCTTTACTCCCCGGTCAAGCAGGCAATCCTATTAATCGCTGTAGCAATGCTTTTCAGCGGTGCCTGCACGCTTTTGCCTCAACCTACACCACCTCCAACAACTCCACCACCACCAAATCTACCTCCGGTCATCGAGTCCGTAACTGCCGAAAAGGAAACAGAAGCCTTATCGCAGTTTCGAGTTACCTGCAAAGCCAGCGATGTTGACGGCGATATCTTGAGCTACCATTGGTCAGCCGACGGCGGGGTGATTAAAGATGGAGGCAGCAGCATCACCTGGGTAGCGCCTGAAGTGCCCGGTAGCTATACTATTAAAGTTGTGGTGACTGATGGTAGGGGTGGTGAGGCTATCGAGTCAACAACGATATCGGTCGCCTCCAAGCCCAACCAGCCACCGCTCATCAAGGGTCTAACAATAGACGGAACCCCTCCCGGCGAGGAGAATCGAGTCAGGGAATGGAGAACTGTCACCATCCAATGTCATGCCGAGGATCCTGATGGAGATAAGTTGAACTACCTATGGACAAAGACAGGTGGTGGATTTAGTGGAGACAAAGAGGGAAGCCAATTTGTGGGAAATCCCATTGGCTGGACAGCCCCCGGTGTCACTGGTGAATACACGGTCACTGTCATTGTTACCGATGGTAGAGGGGGGCAGGCTGAACAGTCTGTGACGTTCAAAGTGCTCTGCTGCGGTCGTTAAGCGGAAAAAATGCTGCCCAGACTAGCCATTTTCATAAAGTTACAAGCTTTACTCTACCCCACACCCCCATTTTGTCACCTTTTATAACCACCACGCCAGCCAGTCCATCTATAGCATGAGCCTGCTCAATTGCCACGACGATATCATCAGCGGTCTTGACCTTATTGCCTATGGCTGTAGCAGCAGCATCGGCCAGCGCTGTAGAACGTGACAGCACAATCACTGCGTCAGCGGTGCCAAGACTCAGAGAATGCCCCACAGTCCCAGAAGAAGCGCATATCCCTAAAGGCGTCTCGTCGGGATTTACCTCCAGGGCAATTCTTCCAGTAAGCGGAGACTCACCGGCATAGACCCCGACCAACCTGACCTTCAAAATTTTCATAAAAATATCGCCACCGTTTTCCACAATCACCTCTGGCACGTAGGCAAGCAGGTCTCTCCCTACAGACTCAGCGATGGCTCCAGCTACAGCTGCCATGGGACCAACACCAGCCTTCTCAGCAGCTTTCGCCATATTTATGACGATGTCCGGGGCATTCGCTTCCACACGATATGGCTCTAGGCTGTGGAGAAAAAGCGGATGACTCTTAATATATTCTTCCAGCGGTGTGCGATGCTTTATGACCGCTGCCAATGCCTCCATCCTGAGGTTGCGAGATGCCCGGATATAGAGGTCAGTCTCCTTAACGGTAACGTTGAAGGAAAACATATCGTCATCTTTAACCCAGCAGCGATAGGTCCTTGGCTCGTACATAGCCTTCGTCTTCTTTGCTCGCTTTCTAACCCTGTTTTCAGTCTCCTTTCCTATTAATGCACCACTTGCCACGTCCAGAAAGTTTAAATCTAAAGCCTCCCCTCAGCCTCGCTGCGCTTTCAATGACAGGGTAAACAAAGTATCGCCGACTAGAAATACAGTTCCATAGCTCGAGGCGGGCAAGCTTTAATGCATAGCTCGCAGAGAACGCACCTAGCATGGTCGAAAGCCACCTTTCGGGTATCTGGATCCACTGAGAAGGCACCAGTGGGGCAAAGGGCAACACAGGCACCACAGTGGGTACACCTGACCTCGTTGCGAACCACATCCTGACTCAGCGACTGGATCTTCACCCCTGCTTCAGTCAGGTATTTCACCCCTTTATCGTAGTTCCTTTGCTCCCCGGTCAGTTCCATCACCAAAAGCCCCTCCTCCCCAGGAGTAACCGAAGCCTTGATAATGTTGAATTCAAGGTCAAAATTCTTCACCAGCTTATAGACTATGGGCTGGCTTGTTATGCGCCGGGGAAAATGTAAAACTATCCTTCTGGAAACGGTAGCCATGGTCTTCCTCCTTCGCTACAGAATCGGTCGTTCTTCAAGCGGCTTGAAGATGATACCGGACTCGACGCCGGGTAAAGGCGCTACCGGCTCGGTCAGCAGAAAGTCACCATTCTTTATCCACTCCTTCAAAATGTTGGCGATTTCCACCGCCCTGGGATAACTGGAGAGGGAAGCCGTGGGCACCTCTTGTCCCTGGATCCATATCTTTCCGCTCTTTAGTTCAGCATAGCTGACCTCAGCTAGAACATCCGCTTTTCTCTGGGGATAAGCATCGGAATAGTCGACCACAGGGGCAAAAATATCGCTATCGGTTACTAGGGTGTAGCGAAGTATCTCCTCAGACAAGATGGGGATGGGAACGCCGATGCCCACGGTCAGGGTACATCCGTAGCCCAAAAAACTGGTACCAACCAGCCACTTAGGGCTCATCTGCTTTAAGTCACCGATAACAGCCAGTGTGCCCGCTGCTCTTTTCGGCACTCCATTGTCGCTACGCAATACATTGGGATTGTGTTGCGTGCCTTGCCAGGCAACATAGCCGATGCCACCACCGAGGAATATCCTAGTGCCAATCCCAACAGTCTTATAATAAGGGTCATTGAGCAAAGGAGAAAGCTGACCGGCAGAGCAGTAATTGGCATTGCCAAGCTTCGGCTTGAGGACACCCATGTAAGTATAAAGTATGCGGTCGGACATATTCACCGCCACGTTATAATTCTGATAGGAATTTCGTACATTGAACATAACCGCCTCATTTACGTCCTTGATATTGATTAAAGTTTCCAGCTTCCGCCTGGGATAACAATCCGTGCCATAAGCGGTAGCAACCAGCCTGATGTCCTTTCCCGCTACCAGCTCCTCAATCACATGGCCACCGCCATACCTAAACTCACCAGGATATATCCTATTCTTTGGGTCATCATCGGGTAAGGCGGTTGCCCCTAAAAATATGTCCACAGCGGCTATCCCTGTATAGGCAGGGACATCATTGAGGTAGACCTTGCCACCACCCAGCTTTATCCTTGGCTTGGTATGCCCCACATTAAGGTAGACGCCAGAGGAGCACATTGGTCCGAAGGTGCCAGTAGTCACCACATCAACCTCCTTAGCCGTCTGGCTAACTCCTTTCTTCTTGGCAATTTCAATGACCTCCTCCGCTGTAACCACAACCACCTGCCCTTTCTTGATTTTCTCGTTGATCTCAGCAATTGTCTTTGTCACACTAGCCTCACTTCCAGCATTTATTTGTTGCTCCTTAATAAGTCCATAGCCAGTTCAGCAGCCTTTTTACCTGAGAGAAACATACCACCAAATATAGCCCCCATGCGGGGAAGGCCAAAGACGGCATTGACTGCCATACCGGCAACAAGGAGTCCGGGGCATACTTGCCTCGTGTTTTCCACAATTACCCTCTCTCCCACCTCAGCCCACATGGATTTCTCACCGTGGATCTCCAATTTGACTCCTGTCTTCCTAGCTACTATGCGGCAAACTTCGGCATCATGACCTGTAGCATCTATAACCAGCTTAGCCTTTATGCCCAGTGGGTCAACATGCAAGTTCGCCAAAGACGCAGCGCTCCAGTTAAGCACTAGACCAGCAATCCTGTCATCATCACGAATCACCACGTCTTCAACGCTGAGCAAATTGAATATTTTAGCCCCAGCCTTTACCGCTCGTGAGCAAAGAGTTGACACTGCTTCCACAGCATCAGCAATATAATATCCCTCTTTGTACTGTTTACAAGAGATGCCAAGCTCATCAAGCATCCTTTTCACTTCGCTTTGGATGACAATGCGATTAAACATCATGCCACCACCCCACATCCCCCCACCAATGCTCAGCTTCCTCTCAAAGATAGCTACCTTCACCCTGTTCTTTGCCAGATAGTAACTAGCCACCATACCTGCTGGCCCAGCACCAGCTATGGCTACATCCACCTCCATCACCTCAAGCAAGTCCTTGAGGTAACTTTCAGCTATCGCCCTAGAAATGATTACTTCATCCATGCTTTTCCTCCGTAAATAATCCTGAGGATAGGTAGCGTTCCCCGGTATCAGGGAGAATTACCACTAACAATCTGCCGTGGTTTCTCTTTCCTTGCAGCCAGATAAAGGGCTGCCCAAGTAGCAGCACCCGATGATGTTCCAGCCAATATGCCTTCTTCACAAGCCGACCTCCGACTCATTTCGGCTGCATCCTCGTCACCGATCCTGATGACCTCATTAACCAGCTCCAGACTAAGGACATCCAGGACAGACCCAGCACCAATGCCGGCGACCCCATGAACTCCGGGATTACCACCGGACAGAAGAGGTATATTACCTATCAATCGGGCGATGTCACTGGCTATCTTATCTCTGCCTTCCACCATGTGCTATTCCTTAAGCAACCTTTTCAACTGTACTGGTGAGACAACCTGTTGCTCCCCGGTGCTCATATTACGTAGAGTAACAGCTTGGCTCTTCACCTCCTCCTCGCCGACAATCGCCACATAACTGGTGCCTATGCTGTTAGCCTGCCGCAACTGAGCTTTCAAGCTTTTATCCCCTGTAGCCATTAGCACAGCCACACCATCTTTGCGCAGAGCTGAAGCGAGTCTTATTGCTTCCAACTTAGCCTCATTTCCCAGATAAGCAACGAACACCTTCGGGGCGGGCACATGCGGCACTAGGATTTTCCGCCGCTTTAGATTGAGCACCACTCGCTCCATACCGGCAGCGAAGCCGACAGCTGGGGTGGGCTTACCGCCGAGCTCCTGGATAAGGTCATCATACCGACCACCACCCCCGACAGCGTTTTGCGCGCCCTGGTCCAGAGGCTGGAACTCAAAAACGGTTTTGGTGTAGTAATCCAAGCCTCGCACCAGCCTATGGTTAACCTCAAAGGGAAGCTTCAAAATGTCCAGATATTTTCTCACAGCTTCAAAATGTGTTCCGCAGTCCTGACAGAGATGTTCCAGGCTTTTTGGCGCCGCTGCGGCAACATCATGGCAAGAAGGCTTCTTACAATCAAGCAAACGCAGGGGATTTCTTTCCACCCTCGTTTTGCAATCCAAACACAGTCCAGCAATATGAGCAGAATAGTAACTTTTCAAACTATTCAGATATCCGCGGCGGCACACCTTACATCCAATGCTGTTAATATAAAGGAAAAGATGGTCAAGTCCCAAAGACTTAAAAAACTGCCATGCCATTTCAATAACCTCGGCATCAAGAGCCGGATCTGCATCGCCAATAGCCTCAAAACCGAACTGATAGTGTTGCCGGTATCGGCCTGCCTGCGGTCGCTCATATCTGAAAATAGCAGCCAGGTAATACAGCTTTACTGGCTGAGGTAGATTGTCCAGACCGTGCTCCAGGTAGGCGCGACATACTGGTGCTGTCCCTTCAGGCCTCAGAGCCAGGGTATTACCACTACGATCCTTAAAGGTATACATCTCCTTGGTGACGATATCCGTGCTCTCACCTATACTGCGGGCAAACAGCCCGGCATCCTCGAATGCAGGGGTATCCAAACGCTGGTACCCATAAAGCCGACATAGGGCAACTGCTTTGTCCTCAATATACCTCCAGTAGCCCTGCTCTTCGGGTAGAATATCTGCGGTACCTCGAGGTGCTTTATACAACAGAATTTCCCCTCCTTCAGAAGCTACATTATAACAGATTAGGTTCAGCAAAGACATTTCGCCGCACACAAAGGTCCTATCCCTGCCAAGCTAGATGACATTGGTGAATACCGGCTGGCACAAGGGATGGATTTATTTCCTACCCGTTACTCATGTAGGCGTTGACAATTCCCAACGGCGGGTGTATAATCGCAAATAGATGCAATTACAAAGTATTGCATCACCATACTTATGCTTGGTTTAAGGAGGAACTCATGCATATTCCAGATGGCTTTATCAGCACGCCAGTGGCGGCTGCCGGCATTGCCCTAGCTGCCGGTAGCGTATCCTATGCAGTCAAAGCAACAAACAGAAGGCTGGGGGAAAAGCAAGTGCCTATGATGGGCATATTGGCAGCTTTCATATTCGCTGCCCAGATGTTGAATTTTCCAGTGGCTGGGGGTACTTCCGGACACTTCGTGGGTGCGGCACTAGCAGCCATTATATTGGGTCCGTGGTCAGCGGTCCTGATAATGAGCTGCGTACTGATAGTCCAGTGCCTAATATTTCAAGATGGTGGTCTGCTTGCATTAGGTACAAATATACTCAATATGGGTATCATCGCTGTCTTTGTCAGCCATGTCACTTATAAAGGTATAGCCGGAATTACGAGGAGCAGCAAGACAATACGGCTGATCGCTTGTGGAATAGCCGGGTGGCTATCGGTTGTAGCATCAGCTGTGGCTTGTGCTGCTGAACTCGCTATATCTGGCACCGTACCATGGCAAGTAGCCATCCCTGCCATGGGAATAGTCCATATGGCAATCGGGGTTGGTGAAGGGCTTATAACAGTCGCCGTGCTCGCTCTGATTATGGGTACACGTCCTGACTTGCTCGAATTGCAGCAGGCTACTTAAGGAGGTAAGCACAAAATGAAATTCAAGTGGTGGCATGGAGTCCTGCTTTTAGCCTTGATTTTGGCAGTATTATCGCCTCTGGCTTCGCCAGCACCTGATGGCTTGGAAAGGGTAGCTGAGGATAAGGGTTTTATTGACAAAGCCCTTGCTCCTGTCTTCAGCATTTTCCCTGACTACATGATACCCGGTGTGACTAGCGAGGCTTTGAGCACAATCTTGGCGGGTATAGTGGGCACTCTGATCCTTTTCGGCATCGCCTATGGCATAGCCAGATTGTTGATGGCGAAAAGCGAATGATAAGTGTCTAGCATGTACTTTGCTCTATTGGTCAATGGTAATACGCCAGGCGAATCTCGCCTAATCTGTGCATCACCGGCTCTGGACAAATTCTCACGGAGGACAGTGTGACAATTTCCCATATAAGCGTAAATCATAAATCAGGGGCGGTAACTATATCCATGGAAGCGCCCTGCGGCTTAAGATCCGTGAAACATAGCTCAATTGACCAAGGCAATGTCAGACTAAACCGAATGGCTTCGCTCAATATGACTGGAGGTAACCTCTTAAAGCTGGGCGTCCGTGATTACTAACGCTAACCTAGGCCGGTATCTGGCAGGGCACAGGAAGTTGACCTCTGCTGGGAGCAACTCTGCTTGGCTACTAAGTATGATATTGAAATAAGCAAAGACGAGGACTTTACTTTGCGTGTGATTGACACCGCAGACGGTAGTTGTGAGGGGGTACAGCCAACTGATGTCACCAAGCCCTGTATCTATTTCCCTGCCGGAGGGCAATCCTCAGCATATGCAGGTTCAGCTATAGCCATTAATGGCAAACTGGAATGCGGACATACATATTACTGGCGTATCCAGGTTCGCCAATGTGCTACTGGTCAGTGGATTACAAGCCCATGGTCTGAGACTAGAAGCTTCACCGTCAAGGCTGGTCTACGGGTGAGCACTCCATACTACGGGCCGCAACTCCTGTCACCAAACAATGGCTGCCTTGGTCATCCCATAAAGCCACTGTCCCTTTCCTGGTCGCCGTTCAAGGAGACCACGAAATATAAAGTCATCTTAGCTAAGGATGCAGCTATGACCCAGATTATAGCTGATGCAGATGTAACTGATACTTCATTTGAGTATGACGGAACACTGGATTACAGCACCAACTACTTCTGGCGTGTGAAAGCTTTAGAACCGGTGCCTAGTGATTGGTCTGCTACCTTCAGTTTCCAGACTGAGACAGCACTACCACACACCAGTAGCACCTACAGCAACTCCGCTGTGGGTCTGGTTGGCCATTGCTATCGGCACAATACTGGTGGTCGTTACTCTCGTCCTGCTCTTCAAGTCCAGCGAAGCATAATCTTTGCCCTGTCTGGGTGAAACATGCCCAAAAGGCGGGCTAACTATTCGACAACAATTTTCACGTGTCGACTGGACATACCTGACAATATGGCAAATTGCTCAGCTCTCTCTAACCACAGCGTTTATCCACTCGAGATAATCTTCGTTGCCACCGATTACAGGTATGGCAATTATCTCGGGAACTTTGTAACTGTGCACCTGTTTGACCAGGTCAATAATTTGCCTGAGTAGGGATGCACGTGTCTTAATAATCAGAAGGCTCTCCCTGGCTGAATCGACCTTGCCTTGCCACCAAAAAAAGGAGCCCACTTTAGGCACGATATTGATACAAGCAGCTTTCCTCTGCTCAAGCAGCAGTGCAGCTAGTCTGCGAGCCTCTTCCTCGGTGCTGGTAGTGATAAAGATGACTATCGCGTCAGTCTCCTTCACCCACTTCTCCCTACCTCAAGCATTTTGTCTACAGCTTCCTTCGCTCTCAGGCGTATTGCCTCTGGCACTTTTACCTCAGGTGTCAGATCTTCTAATGAGTACAGGACCTTCTCCAAAGTTATCAGCTTCATATTGGGACACACAGCCTGCTCGGAGACAGGGATAAACCGCTTTCCTGGATTTTCTTTTCTAAGCCTGTATATAATCCCTATCTCCGTACCCACGATCATTTCCTGAACATCTTCCCTTCTGGCAAACCTTATCATTCCGCTGGTGCTCAACACCTCATCAGCAAGAGCTATCACCTGTGGTCGGCACTCTGGATGAACCACCACCTTAGCAGCTGGATAATCCCGCTTCAGTTCCATTATGCGCTCGGGTAATATCCTGGCATGGGTCGGGCAGAAACCAGGCCATAGCAACACCTTCTTATTGGTTTTTGTAGAGACATAATGCCCCAGGTACTGGTCAGGTACAAATAATACTTCATCCGCAGATAAGCCTTCCACAACTTTAACCGCATTAGCCGAAGTGCAGCAAATGTCTGATTCCGCCTTGACCTCAGCCGATGAATTAATGTAACAGACAATCGTAGCCTTAGGATGTTGCCGCTTTTTTGCCCGTAATTGGACAGCAGTTATCATATCAGCCATAGGGCACCCAGCATTCATATCTGGAAGCAGGACGATTTTATCAGGACATAAAATAGAGGCAGTCTCCGCCATAAAGTGGACTCCACAGAACACTATCACCTTGGCGTCCGTACTGGCGGCGTTTTGGCTCAAATCCAGAGAGTCACCAACAAAATCGCCTATATCTTGAACCTCACCCAGCTGATAATTATGGACGAGTATAATGGCATTTCTCTCTTTCTTAAGTTTCAGGATTTTTTCCACCAGTTCTGCATCCCTATTCTCCATCAGCCACTATCCTCCAATCGTTAGTATAAATGTTCATCCTTTTTCCCCTGACAAAGCCAACAAGGGTCATGCCCAAACTCTCAGCTAGTTTCACCCCAAGACTGGTGGGGGCTGACTTAGAGATAAGCACTGGGATATTCCTTTTGCTTACCTTAAGCAGCACCTCTGATGAGACTCGCCCGCTGGTGAGCACTATGCGATCTTCAGTTGGTATATCCTTCAGAATGCATTCCCCGAAGATTTTATCGATCGCGTTGTGCCTGCCTATGTCCTCACTAAAAACTAATATATTTTTTTTATCGCACAAGGCAGCACTATGAACACCGCCAGTTGTCCTATAAATTCGACAGTGATATTGGAACGCCTTGACCAGGGCAAAAACTTCCAAGGGTGATATCCTAGTCTTAGATTCTAACTTTACCTTGCCTTGAACATCAGCAATGCTGTAATATGAGCCTCCTTTGCCACCACCGGAAGTTATCAATCGTTTAAATGAGAGAGCATCAGTCGGCTTTTTATCGACTGCAGTTTGAACACGCACTATGCCCCTCTGGCTATCAACCACTATGTCCCTGACATCGTCTTTACCATGTATCAGCCCCTCAGAAAGCAAAAAGCCAACGGCTAGATATTTCAGATTCGTTGGTGAGCAGAGTAAAGTCACCATCTCCAGCTCATTCAAGAAAATGGTTACGGGTAACTCTGTAGCAACTACGTCTTTAACTTTCTCTCTCGTTTGCTCAGTAACCCTAAGCACCGATAGACTCACCGTCTCAATTTCCATCATTTTCTATCCTTATCTCATCTCCTGCGGTGACGCGTCCGCCCCGAATCACCTGGGCAAATACGCCCTCTTTGGGCATAATGCACTTGCCCACCTGACGGAAAACAGCGCACCCGGCGTGACATTCTTTCCCGATCTGAGTAATCTCCAAAATAGCTTCCTCTCCCACGGAAATACGAGTGCCCACTGGCAGTGATACCAGGTCTATACCTTCGGTGGTCAAATTCTCAGCAAAATCACCAGGGTTAACATCTAGTCCGAGACTGCGCATCTTGTTAATGCTTTCTATAGCAAGCAGGCTTACCTGTCTGTGGGTGCAACAATCGGCATGTGCATCACCGACAAGACCAAAGTCTTCCTTCAGAAGCCCCTCTTTTATCAGTTGCTTCTTGGTCCCTTTTTTGTCGCTTCTACAGACAGCAATGATGGTCGCCATGTCCGAACGTTTCCCTCCTTTTCTGGCACTTTTCAGTGTAGCACATTTTTACCGGGCAGTGTAGAAAGCTCGCCAGAAAAGGGCAACTACAGGCATCTAAAGCTCTCTATCCCAGGACTTACCAGGCACGCAAATAGCCTCCGCGCGTTGTTCAACTTCTTTATGTCTATGAAGAGCATGTCGTAGCACACCCCCGACTCCCAAAGTGCCTTCCTCGTGGTGCCTCCATAGCATCATAAAACTCCAGAGCTAACATTTGCATCAATTGTGGTGTTTGCATTATCATACTAGCGTAGTGGGGTTGGAATGGATGCCAATATCCTCATAGCAAAAGCAACAGGTTATCTACCTCCAGATAAAGTGGCTTTGGTCAAAGCCGCATACGAGTTTGCTCTGAACGCTCACCAGGGGCAGGTTCGCAAGTCCGGTGACCCTTATCTGGACCACCCACTGCAGACAGCCGTGATGCTGGCAGACCTCCAGTTAGATGCTGCCACTCTGGCTGCAGCTCTCCTCCATGACGTTCCTGAGGACTGCAATGTGCCTTTGGCTGACATTGAGGCTAAATTTGGCCCAGAGATAGCCAAGCTTGTCGATGGTACCACCAAATTGAGCAAACTATCCTGGCGGAGGGACGAAGTCAGCAAAAGGGAAACAGAGGCGCAGAATTTGAGGAAGATGTTAATTGCTATGGCTGAAGACCTACGGGTAGTTTTCATAAAGCTAGCCGACAGGCTGCACAATATGCATACCTTAGGAGCCTTATCGCCTGAAAAACGGCGCAGTATTGCCCAGGAGACACTGGAAATTTATGCCCCCTTGGCTCACCGCTTGGGCATTTGGCAATTGAAATGGCAACTGGAGGACCTAGCCTTCCGCTACTTGGAGCCACGGCAGTATCATAAAGTGGCTCGCCTCATAGCCAGCCGTCGAGCACAGCGTGAGGCCTTCATAACCGAGGTCACACAAATTATTAAGCAAGAACTAGATAAAGCAGAGATAAAGGCAGAGGTCTCAGGGAGGCCAAAACATATCTATAGCATATACAACAAGATGAACCGATATGCAGTTCAAGGCAAGGACTTCGACGACATCCACGACCTGTTCGCTATTCGGGTGCTGGTAGCCACAGTCACGGACTGCTATAAGGCACTAGGAGTTATCCACAACCTGTGGCATCCTTTGCCCGAAGAGTTTAACGATTTTATCGCTAATCCTAAAGATAACGGCTACCAGTCATTACACACCACGGTGCTATGTCAGGGAGCCACCCCTTTAGAAATACAAATTCGCACATATGACATGCACCGGACTGCCGATTTCGGGGTGGCTGCACACTGGCGCTACAAAGAGGGCGCCAAGCAGGATACCAGTTTCGAGGACAAGATAGCCTGGTTACGTCAGCTCATCGAATGGCAAAGCGAGCTTGGCAGTGAGGAGTTCCTCGAATCACTAAAAACAGAGGTCTTTATTGACCAGGTTTTTGTCTTTACACCAATGGGTGAATTAAAAGCGCTGCCTAAAGGTGCCACACCTCTGGACTTTGCCTATCGCATCCATACAGAGCTCGGACATCGCTGTATAGGGGCTAAAGTAAACGGTAGACTTGTCCCACTAAACTATGAACTAAAGAACGGCGAAATAGTAGAGATTATGACAGCAAAAGCTGGGAAAGGACCGAGTCTTGACTGGCTCAATCCTGACCTGGGGTTTATTAAGACCTCTCATGCCCGCGAGAAAATTCGGCAGTGGTTCAAGAAGCAAGAGCGAACACAGAACATAGAACGCGGTAGACAGATTCTAGACAGAGAGCTCAAGCGGCTGGGCATAAATTTGGTTAATTTGGAAAAAACAGCAGAATCATTCAACTGCGAGAGTATCGACGATTTCCTAGCAGCCATTGGCTATGGTGGTATTACACCACACCAAATAGCACTCAAGCTAGCCGTCGAACCAGACTCAGCCCCTGCTATCGCCAAAACACTACGACCGAAAAAGACGACCAGAGCGGGAATTCAAGTTTTAGGGGTAGGTGACCTCCTTACCCACCTAGCTATTTGCTGCCACCCCTTGCCTGGAGACCAAATTATCGGTTACATTACTCGCAGTCACGGGATTACCGTGCATCGCAAGGACTGCCGCAATGTGATTAACGTGGAGGATAAGAGGCGGCTCATCGAGGTAAGCTGGGGGGAAATACAAGACGTTTACCCTGTGGATATTCAGGTCGATGCCTGGGACAGAGTAGGCTTGCTCAGAGATATCACCGCCATTATCGCTGAGGCGAAGGTGAACATAGCCAGTATGAGTACCACTTACCATGACGATATCACTTCGGTGTTCGCCACGCTCGAAATCACCGATATGGCGCAGTTAACACAACTATTAGCTAGAATCCAAGGCGTGCGTGGCGTCATAAGCGCCACAAGGAGCACCCAAACCAAAGTCAGCCTTGGCTCTTAAGAAAGGAGATACAATATTGCCCAGAAGCAAATCAGCTGAGAAAGCAGCACGAGCGGCTGAAAGAAAGCGGCTACGAAACAAGGCAGTCAAAAGTGCCATGAAAACCTATATGACTCGGGCGGAGAAGCTTATTGCTAGCAAAGACCTTGAATCGGCCCAGAAGGCGGTGGTCACCGCGATAAGTGCACTCGACAGGGCTGCCAAAAAAGGAGTCATCCACCCCAATACAGCTGCCAGACACAAATCACGATTGATGAGAAAGTTCAATCAAGCCAAGTCTTCCAGCGCAACCTGAAAAAATTGAATTAGTCATGATTCGCAACCAATTATCACCGAAACAAAAGCGCATCCTAAGGTTTATTGAGAAGTTTCTCGAAACTACAGGGTACCCCCCCACGGTCAGAGACATCCTCAACGGATGTAGAATAAGCTCAACTTCGGTTGTGGCTTACAACCTAGCCAAACTAGAAGCGGCAGGCTATATACGTCGGCATGCCGATATATCACGTGGTATCGAGCTTCTATCAAACCAGCAAAGGCGTCACCATATCATCTCCGTGCCCATAATAGGCGAAATAGCCGCAGGCGAACCAATTCCAGTTCCGCAGTCAGACACCTGGGATATTGTCGCTTTCGAAGAGTTGGAGGTCACTGATGGATTGATACAAGGCAAACACAGAGTCTACGGACTCAAAGTGAAAGGCGATTCGATGATTGACGCCCTGATAAAGGACGGTGATATAGTTTTGATGGAATATGTGACCAATGCGGAAAACGGAGACATGGTAGCTGTTTGGCTCAAGGCGGAAAAAGAAGTTACCCTAAAGAGATTGTTCAGGGAAGCTGACCGTGTTCGCTTAGAACCGGCAAATACTCAAATGCAACCTATCTACACCAGCCCAGATAATATAGAGATTCAGGGCAAAGTTATTACGGTGATCCGTCAGTTAGTCCGATAATAAGCAGCTTCGGCTATTTCTTCTTCGTAGTGGCTTTCTTCGCCGGCTTGTCGGTTTTCTTGGCATGGGCAGCACACGTCTTACACATAGTCTGAACCCTCCTTGAATAACGAAACTCTTCCTCCTTTATATCACTTTCACAACGCAATAGTCAAATCAGTGCAATCCGACAATACCGGAGCGTTCATGGACAATTTATTTCCCCTCGCGATAGCCGTCACAAAGCCTATCTCGCCATTTCAGACGAGGGTCTTTGAAAAAGTTGCTAAGCAATCTCTCGTCTAATCAAACTTGAAAACAAAGTCCAACAATAGACGTCAACTACAACAATTCGCCATTTAGCCGGCAACACTGAGGGCTAGCTACGACCGGTCTATACCAGTTTGGAATATGCTGGGGTGCACCAATGAAGGTACTTGGGATTGTTACCCTTTATCACATCAAAGTAGAGGCGCTGCAATTCCTTGGTCACCTTCCCTACCTTCCCGTCTCCTACTGGACGGTGGTCGATCTCAAGGACCGGACTTACGTGGGCAGCCGTCCCGGTGAAAAACACCTCATCAGCAAGATAAAGCTCAGAGCGGTCCACCGACATTTCCACTGTTTCTATACCCAGTTCATTTCTAGCTAGCTGTATTATTGTATCCCTTGTTATGCCCAACAGGATATTATCTGAGCTCGGCGGTGTTACCAGCTTGCCTTCAAAGACTAAGAATATATTCTCACCGCTTCCTTCGGAAACGTGACCATCCTGGTTAAGCAAAATGGCCTCGTCGAATCCACGTTCGTTAGCTTCAGTCTTGGCTAGGGCACTGTTCACGTAGATGCCGGTAATCTTACCCCTCGCCGGAATCATAGTGTCATCAACACGCCGCCAAGATGAGGTACAGCAGCGGACTCCTTTCTCAGCATCAAGATATGCAGGCAGAGTGGCAACGATGATGAAGAAATCATCCTCTAAATCGTGTAGGCGAACTCCAATCGCTTCAGAACTTTTGTAAGCCATTGGACGGATGTAAACATCCTCACGGTAGCCGCTTTCCTGCACCAACTTTACTGTCAACTGACAGAGCTCATTAACCGAATAAGGTAGTCTTATTTTCAAAATACGGCAGCCTTTAAGCATGCGTTCATAATGTTCCTTTACGCGAAACAAAAATAACTCCTGTTGCTCATCATTCCAGTTACCACGAATACCCTCAAAACACGCAGTGCCGTAATGCAAGGCATGGGTCAAAATACCAATTTTGGCTTCGGCAAGGGGTATAAACTGCTTACGGAAATACGCATAGGGAGGCATCACACACTCCTTCCTTTGAGTTAAAAAACTGGAACTAATTATAGCCTCGACTTTTGCTAAAAAACAAGCGTTTGAACTGTAAATCGACGATTAATAGGAAAGCCTAACGGGAAAGCGAAGGTATCTCCAGTATACAGTCACCATCGCGGCTTGCGAATATTTCCCCTAGACACAAGGTGCGCCCGGTCTGGATCGAGGTGAAACCATACTTCTTGCGAATCCGGTCAACGGCTTTATTGAGATATTCCAAACGCTGCGGCATTAAATCAAGCAGATGGAGCTGCTTACCGAAGCAGACTAGGTTTGACACACCGACTCCGATGAGACGCACTGGCTTGCGATTGCCGGCAAGAGCTCGCTCAAGCAGCTTAAAAGCTGCATTAAAGATAATTTCATCAGTATCAGTAGCTTCTTTCAAACTGAGGCGACGCGTAACGGTCTCAAAATCAGCATATCTCAGTTTCAGACCTACGCACCTGGCTTGCCTGCCTTGGGAACGCAGCTCAGCACCTATTCGTTCACAAAAGTAACGCACAACAGCCTGAAGAAAGCCTCGATCCAGAGTATCTTGTGACAAAGTAGTCTCCCGACTAATAGACTTTGCCTCGCCGGGCGGTTCCACCTTCCTCTCATCTATAGCATTAGCATAGCGATGCATCGCCAACCCGGCAGCACCAAAGTGGCTCCTGACTAACTCAGGGGACAGGGCTGCCAATTGACCAATAGTGGTTATTCCCATCGCCTTTAACACCACCTCCGTTTTTTTACCAACGCCGGGTAATCTGGCTATGGGCAATGGTGCCAAGAAATCCTTCTCCTCTCCTAGCGCCACTTCGACCAGACCATCTGGTTTGCCCAAGTCAGAAGCAATCTTAGCTACCACTTTACAACTGGCAATGCCCACCGAAGCGACCAGACCAAGTTCCTTTCTAACACGCTCTTTTATTTTGACAGCTAGCTGGCGGGGTAAGCCATAAAATCCACAGCCAGTAACATCGAGATAAGCCTCATCAAGCCCCACTGGCTCTAAATAGGGTGAAAAATCTGCCAGAATCGTCATGAATTTGTCTGACGCATCCCGATAGCGAGGAAAACTACCCTCAATGAAAACAGCTTGGGGACAGAGACGGTAGGCTTGAGCCAAAGGCATGCCAGCACGGATGCCAAAGGCACGGGCTTCGTATGATGCTGAAGCTACCACACCGCGCCGGTCAGGTCTACCTCCGACGACCACAGGTTTACCACATAGCTCTGGGGCGAGTAGCTGCTCTACAGAAACGAAGAAAGCGTCTAGGTCGATGTGAAAGACACAGCGAATCATGGTATAGAATAGATACGATTATAGACCACAGGCGAGAAGCTTACAAGAGACCGTGTTTAAGGTATGATGCCAAGCTTCACACTCACTACCATGAAGAGACCATGAACTTTGCATCATGTCAAGGACGTTGGAGAATCAATTGCTCGCAAACAGTCGCTTATACAACAAACTTTTAGTAAAGAGCAGCCCGGGTACACCCGCCCCTAAACGAATTTCGGGAATGGCACTTTCTTGGGGTCCAGTCCGAGTTCTTTGAGCCCCCTATTCCGCAGTGCTTCTAAAAGGGACTTCAGCTTTTGCTGCTCGCCTTCGGACAAGGATGACATTACCCGCTGGATAGCCTTTCTTTTCAGTGCCTTTTTGTAAGCCTGTTCCCCTTTCTCGGTAAGGGTAACTCTCACCAAATTCTTTTTGTGCAAGTTTCTGGTCTTCCTGATCAGCTTGGCTCTCTCCATCCTGCTCAGAATGCCGGAAACCGAGTGAGGTCGCCTTAACAGCAACCGCGATAGCTCAGCTGGCGTTACCGTCTTACCCTCCTTAGCAATAGCTTTAATAGCAAACAAGACCTCACCCTGCATGCCGGGGATACCGTACTGCAACAGCTCCGCTTCCCTGGCATTAAATATTATGTCACTAACTTGATGCAGCAACGCCCATAGATTGTACTGCCGGTCTAGCTCCGAAATTTGCCGCATATCCTTTACTCTGTCAAACTCAAAAGAAACAAATGAGACATCATTATATCAACAATGGCTGGCAAAAAACAAACCAAGAGAAGAGGGAGTGTTTAGCAACACCGAGCCCGAGGTAGACATTCCTTACGGTTTCCGCTTGCCCCCGATCAACAGAAAAAAGGTTACCTCCGCCGTTCTACCGATTACGCCAAGCAATGACGAGCCCGAAGGCCACGCACCAAACATTTATAAAAGCGTTCAAGACCAGATCCCATGTAGAGGCAAGATAGACGCCATTCTGAATGTTGAAGCTAATGTCCAACAGCCCAAGAAAGATAAGCGCGCCGGCAGCCACCAAGGACAGAGATCTTCCCAGCGGATTTTGCCTAAGCAAGAAAACCCCTGAGGCAAGCAGAAGCAGGCTAAGACATGCATCAGGCAATGGGAAGGCATACTCGTAGGCAAAATAGCAGTGCGGGGCATTTTCCGGAGCCAGTCCCACAGTGAAAAACACTACCCAGAAGAGAATAAAGCCAAGTGCAGTAACTATCTCTAATATCGGCACTATCCTGTCTTTCCTATCATTGCTCACTTGATATACCCCATGGCTGTTAGTTAATGCTAAAGCTTCTTTGCCTGCACTTTCTTTATAGTTCTATCTATCACAAACTCAACCAATCCCGGAAACAGACGCTTTAGCAGGAAGACCATTCTGCCGTCGAAACCCGGGATGATATACATTTTCTCACTCCGCATACCATCCAGCAAAGCACGAGCTACTTCCTCCGGCTGCTTCAGCTTAGCAGTAGCTGAAATAGCTTTGGTCTCTTCCGGCTTAGTCTTGTTCTCTTCACGCAAGCCAGGTGTATCGGTATCCGGTGGGCAGAGCACAGAAACTATAATGCCGTAAGGCTTTAGCTCGCTCCTCAAAGCTTCGGAAAAGCCTATTATGGCAAACTTTGAGGCGCTGTAATCAGTATAGCCAAAAAGTCCGACGAAACCTCCTATGGACGAAACATTCACGATGTAACCACCGCGCTCCTTCATATATGGTACGAGCACGGAAGTTGTATGCCATATCCCATAGAAATTTATCTTCATGGTCTCATCAAACTGTTGGTACGTGACATCTTCAAAAATGCGAGGATAAGCTCTGCCGGCACAATTAATGAGCACATCCGGCACGCCGAATTCAGTCACAGCTCGTGACATAACTTCTCTAACCTCACCCCAAACAGAAACATCCATTTGCTTGCAGGAAAATCGCTGCCAGCTGCAAACCCTTTTGCTCTGAATTTCCTGCAAGGCTTGCTCAAGCTGGTCTTTACGCCTAGCGAAGATGATTACGTGAGCGCCTTCCGCAGCCAGTGCTTTTGCTATAGCAAGGCCAATACCGCTAGAGCCACCCACGACATAGGCGATCTTTCCATCAAAATCTTTCATATACAGACATACCTTTGACGTTCTATTTTTGTTTCAGCATTGTAAGGTCGAGGGTCTTCAGCCATTCCATGGTCCGACTGAATCCTTCATTGAACGGGATCTTCGGTCTCCACCCCAGCTCACGCTCAGCTTTAGCTATGGAGAACTTGAGCCTTGACCCGAGGTTTTTCACTGCATACGTCGTGAGAAGTGGTCGCATCTGCCTCCGTAGCAGCCTCCAAATAAATTCCATCGTTACTGCTGTAGCGTAAGCCACCCAATATGGAATATATCTGGCGGCAGGAGAGACACCCAGCGACCTGGCAATTCCAGCACAAAATTCCTCCAGCGTTATAGATTCGCCATCGTGCACCAGATAGCCATTGCCAACAGCACGTTGGTCTTCTGCGACCAACATCAACAGGTCTACAAGGTTTTCTATATACGTAGGCCAGACGATTACATCCTTGCGCCAAAAAACGAGCTCCCGCTTCAATATGGCATCGGCAAGCAGTGGCACAAATGTCTTGTCGCCCTTGCCAAAAACCCAGCAGGGATAGACCATCGTCACCGGCAGCCCGTGTTCTCTATGATACCGCCAGCAAATCTTCTCAGCCTCAATCTTAGAATCGGGATATGGTTCATTCCAAGTCCTCAAGGGGAAGGTTTCGTCCATAACCTCAGATTCATCCAAGCCGAAGACATCGTTGGTGCTCATATCCACCAATCGCAAAATGCCAGCTTCCAAACCCGCTTTACAGATATTTTCCGTGCCGCCCACCGTGACCTCATGGAAAAGTTTCTTTGGTGCCCAGTCTGTAACCACCGCAGCACAGTGGAAGACTATGTCTACACCAGAGGCAGCCTTACTAACCACTTCGTAATCACGGATATCCCCTGTTACAATGTCCACACCCTTAGACCTAAGAACAGAATCTTCAGGGTCACCCGGTAGCACCAAAGCACGAACCTTATACCCCTTAGAGAGGCTTGCCGCAACAAGATGTCCGCCAATGAACCCTGTAGCCCCGGTGATCAGTACTCGCTTCACCTTGACCACCCCAAAAGAGCTATAATCCCGTTATCCTTTCTTCGACGGTAACCGGCGAACGCTGTTCGACTTACATTTAGGGCAGACCCTCTCCCGAAGCCCATTTTTGGGATCAGAAGTCATGCTATACTCAAAGCCACAGCGAAGGCACTTAAGATGTTCTTCCATCTCATTCAAACTTTTGCAGCATCTCCGAATTCGTCCTCGGCTTCCACTTCTTCTGCCGCCTTTCTTTGCAAGAGCACCTTTCGCGCATAAGCTATCTCTTCAGGCGTGACTTTCTGGCGCAATTCCTCGAGTTGCCGCATCACGTGTGCAAACCGAGGTCCTTCAGCAGCACTGATCCACTCAAGCTGCAACCGCTCCGGGCGAATGCCAAGTTTTTCTAGTTTATCCCACAACTTATCAGCTCTACGCATAGTCCAGTGATTGGCATTAATATAGTGACAATCTCCAAGGTGACACCCAGAGAGCAGCACCAAGGGAGCCCCCTTCTCGAAGGCGTGGAGAATAAAGCTCTCGTCCACACGACCGCTGCACATAGTGCGGATGAAACGATTATTCGGAGGATACTGCAGTCTGGATACACCAGCCAAGTCGCTAGCTGCATAGCTACACCAGTTACAGAGGAAAGTGATGATCTTCTGCTCAGGATCATTTTCCAGCGCTGCGTCTATCTGAGCAATTATCTGATCATCGTCGAAGTGCTGCATAGTTATGGCGTGGAAACGGCATTCCGCAGCACAGGTACCACAGCCAGCACAGGCTGCAGCTATCAAATGTGCACCTGACTTAGCCTTGACATCGACTTTTATCGCCCCGTAGGGGCAGCAACGGGCACAGACGCCGCATGAAGTACACTTGCTAAGGTCTATAACCGCTTTAATAGCTTCAGCCTTGAGAGCACCAGCATTCAGGATGATGGAACTCCGGGCAGCAGCCGCTCCCGCCTGGGTAACGCTGTCCTTTATGTCCTTGGGGGCTTCCACACAGCCGGCGAAAAAGATACCCGGTGTGGGCGCATCTACTGGCTTTAGCTTCGGATGCGACTCCATTAAGAAACCATCACTGGTCTGAGCTAGGTTCATCATATTGACAAGCTGCTTCAGGTCAGCTTTGGGCTGGAATCCTACAGAAAGAATCACCAGGTCAAGCTCGTACTCTTCCACCCGTGCAGTTGTCGTGTTTTCCACTCTAACTCGCAGGTTTTTTGTGGCGGTGTCCTCTGTTACCTCACCAGGAAAGCCCCGGATATAGCGGACGCCAGCTTCCCTGGAACGGCGTACCAGATCCTCGAACCCTTTGCCGAAGGCACGAATATCCATGTAGAAAACAACTATCTCGGCATCCGGATAATGCTCTTTGATGAGCAAACTGTCTTTAACCGTGTTCATACAGCATACATTTGAGCAGTAGGGATAGCCACGGTTCTCAGTTCGTGAGCCAACACATTGTATAAAGCCAATGCGCTTGGGCGTTTTTCGGTCCGAGGGACGCACCAGATGACCTTCTGTTGGTCCGCCACCACAAATCAACCTTTCGAATTCCATACTAGTGATCACATTTTCATAGCGTGTATAGCCGTACTCATCTAGCGGAGTTGGGTCGTAGACATCCATGCCTGTAGCTACAACTATTGTGCCCACTTCAACTTCAAATACACTGTCTTGCATGTGCAAGTCAATACACTTCTTCTCGCAGGCATCCACACACTTGACGCAGGCGACCGGGTTATTTCCCAGACAATTCTCCATGTCTATAAGGAAAGCCGAAGGCACTGCCTGAGGAAAAGCCATGTAGACCGCTTTACGCGATGAGAAGCCCAGCTGAAACTCGTCGGGCACTATTACAGGACAGGCTTCAGCACATTTGCCACAGGCGTTACAAAGTGCCTCGTCTACGTAACGGGCTTTCTTACGGATGCGGACTTTGAAATTGCCCACATAGCCTGACACTGCCTCGACGGTGCTATAGGCAAAGAGTTTGACTCTTGGATGGCGACCTATGTCCATCATCTTAGGTCCTAGAACACATATGGAGCAGTCCATCGTAGGGAAAGTCTTGTCCAGCTGAGCCATGATGCCCCCTATGGAAGGCTGCTTTTCCACCAGATAGACCTGATGCCCAGCATCGGCAAGGTCGAGTGCCGTCTGTATCCCGGCTACTCCACCCCCGATGACCAAGGCAGCGTCAGTTACCGGAATGTCGAACTCCTGCTGCGGTCTGAGGAGACGCGCCCGGGCTACTGCCATCTTCACGATATCCTTAGCTTTATTCGTAGCTGCCTCACGGTCATAAAGATGCACCCAACTGCAGTGTTCCCTGATATTAGCCATCTCAAAAAGATAAGGATTAAGCCCAGCTTCAGCAACACACATACGAAAGGTAGACTCGTGAAGCCGAGGGGTGCAAGAAGCCACCACTACACGGTTCAATTTGTGCTCATCAATGCACCTTTTGACTTCCGCTTGACCAGGGTCAGCACAGGTATATTTGTTCCGCACGGACACCACCACACCATGAAGGTCTTCTGCAAAGCGTCTCACCTCCTCAGTATCAACGGAGCCTGCGATGTTTAGTCCACAATCGCAAACAAATACGCCTATCCTGAGTTCCTCTCCAACAGCCAATTAATATCCTCCTATTTCAGTGAGCCAGCGACTAAACTAGCCAAGTCTTGTATATCAACATTGGATATTTTTTCGCTCCGACTCTGTTGAGCACACTTCAAATGTATCTGGCACTTGGGACAGGATGTCACCAGTATTTCAGCCCCAGTAGCTTCTGCCTGAGTAAGCCGCTCCTCTTGTATTTTTCGATTGGTGGCTCCACAATGCACCCATGAGCTTGCCCCACAACATAGCGACCTCTCTCTGCAATACTCCATCTCCACAAGTTCTAGACCACCCACTGCACTCAATATCTGACGAGGACTGTCAAAAATCCTTGAGCCTCTGCCCAAAGTACAGGGGTCATGGTAAGTCACCTTTCCCTTACGTTCGCCATGTTGAACTTCGCCAGTCCGCAGCAACGGAGCTATGGCCTCAGTCCAGTATATAATCTCGGTGCCTATATCGCCCAGCATTTTGGGATAATAGATTTTCAGTGAATAGTAGCATTCCGGACAGACAGTGATAGCTACCTTAACGCCACGTCGGGCAAACTCAGCTAAATTAGCCTGAGCTACAGCCATAAAACCTTCCCTATCTCCACAAAGAAGTAAATCCCGCCCGCAGCAACGCTCATTGTCCAGAAGGTTAAAGGGTACATGTGCATGGTTTAGCAACTTGAGTACCCCTCTCACCCCATCCAGAATATTCACATTTATATCACTAAACAAGATATCAAAATAGGGAGCACAGCCTACAAAGACCACCGTCTCATATTCTTTTGACAGCTCAATATCTGGTGATATCCAGTCCGTCCGTCTCTGGTGCAGGTCCTGGCGAGCCATAAGGTGCATCAAAGACTGCATTGCCCCACCATGACTGCACCACATCTCAGCACCCTTAGTAAATGCTACAGTCCTCAAGATGCGTATAAACTCAGAAAACTCTACTCGGTAGTTACAACGCTCCAGACACATATTGCAATTAAGACAGTCCCAAATAGATTCATCGCAGACCTCAAAGCCATTATCCCCCACATTTCGCTGCACTATCAGGCGTGGATTAAACCGCGGATTGTACCGAGCCACCGGGCAGACCACTGTGCATTTGCCACAATCAAGACAAAGATGCACCCTGGTATCCTTTATATCTTCCTTATTGTTGTTGAACATAAGAACAAACCTGCTGTATCCGGGTCATGAACTTTGCTATTTGCCTCACGAAGGCAGCGCCGTGGCCCCGAGGTAAACGTGTAAGCTGCAGCCTTTCTCCTCCCAGACCCAGCAACTCCAATAATCCGCGTGTCTTTTCATACTCCTTGATGATCAGTCTGCTGTCCTTCCCAAAGTAGCAACTGCCCGATTCGCACCCCAAGAGCATTACCCCCCCTGCCCCCAATTCGAAAGCCTTGAGGATCAAGCCTGAATGCACTCGTGAAAGACAGCTCACTCTGACCACCTTCACCGATGCAGGGTAAACAATCCGGCTTTGTGCCGCTGCTTCGATGCAACTCAGACCATCCCAATTACAGACAAAGACCACAACATCCACGTTAGCTTTGCTCATACAGTCACGCTCACCCTTCCCGTTTTCTCTAGCAGAGCTCCCAGCGTAGAGACCACGGTGTAATCACTGCAGATAGGCTGCGTTATGGCGCCTGTAGGACAGCAGGTAATACAGGCACCGCAACCCAGACACAAGAGTGGGTCGACATAGGCAACAGCAGTACCTGTATCATCGACTTTCATCTCTATATAAGGGCAAACTGCTACACAATCGCCACAGCCGCGGCAGAGCTGGCTATTGACAACAACAGCGTTCGCTGGTTGCCTCAACATGGAGTTATTTAAAAAACACATGACCCTCGTTGCCACCGCTTGCCCTCTAATAACCTGCTTTTCAGGTGGCTCCTCCACGCCTGCCGAAATAATGAAAACACCAGCCCTGTCCTCACCTGTGAACCCTGGCAGCATATAATCGAAAGTTGCCTTGCCTTCCCAACGTTTGCTCCAGTCAAGAATGCGCCCGAAAGGGCTCGACTTTAAGGTACAATCAGCTCGAGCAAGCAAGACATCCCTTGCCCCAGGGTCCACTATGAGCGCGCCTGCTCTGACGCTGACTTTCTCAGCTGGATATTTCAGCACAGCCTCATATTCTCCAGGTATGCCATAAAGCTCTATTGCCTGTGGCCATGCCCTGACAGAGACACCGTGCTTGCCAATTTCTGCAAGGAGATCCGCCTCTTTTTCGCTGAAGGCAGAACAGCGCTGCTTAGTCCCCTTCGACACCGATTTATGGACAATTGTCACAGGATAAGCCAGAGAGACCAGACCTGCTGCTGCAGCCAGACCGAAAACTCCGGCGCTTAATACCACCACACCCTGACCCACTGGATACGCCTTTTGCGCCAGCGGCAAGGCACTTCGAACTCGGGCTACCCCGGAACTGATTATATCTATAGCCTTGCTGGTAGCTTCCGCAGGGCTATCTCCATGCACCCAAGCACATTGCTCGCGTATATTTACAAATTCTACAGTTATATTCATGTCCGCGGGTAAATAGCTGTTCACATATTGTTGACACCTTATCCGCTGTTCCGTGCAGCTGAAACAGACCTGATCCAGATTGCAGCACCGACAAGCAGCTATCACCAGCTTCCCCAGTCCTGCTTCTGTAACCATAGCCCGGATGTCTTGTGCTCCGCGCTCACTGCATGCCTGGGTCACCTCTTGCACAGCAAAGACGCCAGGAAGTTGCCGCACTTTCTTAGCTACCTCCGCATAATCTATCACCAAGTTGATGCTGCCACCACAACGGCACAAGGCTACGCCCACATGCTCATTGCCAGCGAAGGTTGACCTTGTCACTCCCAGTTCCAAACTCCAGCGGCTATTATAGTCAGGTGGGAGATTTCCACCAGCCGGGATCTTCTTCTTTCCTAGCTTCAATAACTGGGCTACCTTTAAAGCAATTGCCGAGGCATAGTCAAGTTTACAACTCAA
>FWPV01003331.1_pt1 | contig 36721 bp, 28 predicted proteins | sample 2228371 | NCBI WGS metagenome assembly FWPV01 (sample SAMEA103939776, study PRJEB20133) | metagenome | reverse complement strand
CAACGCCCTGGCGAGCGCGGAAGAGGGCATGGCCGAGTGGGAGATCGAAGCGGTGGCCCATGCCACAATGCGGTCTCTGGGCGCCGAGGGCACGTCATACCCGATCTGGGTCTGTTCCGGCCCCAACACGCGTCAGAGCCTGTGCCGTTCGACGAACCGGCGCATCCGCAGCAACGAGTTGGTGCAGCTCACGTTCGGCGCCCGCCACATGGGCTACTGCGGGAACATGTGCCGGCCGTTCGCCATCGGCAGGATGCCTGAGCGAGCGCGAGTGCTCGCAAGCGTGGCGCTGGAGGGCGTCTGGGGCGCTCTGCGGGACATCCGACCCGGCGTGCCGGCGAAGGTCGTCTTCCAGAACTACTATGACACGCTGGCCAGGCACGGCTTCGAGCAGTTCACGCTGTACGGGCCAGCCCACGGCACCGGCACCTCCGAGGTGGAAGGCCTGTGGCTTGGCGCAGGCAGCGACCTGATCATCCAGCCGGGGATGCAGTTCAACGTAGATATCTGGCTTAACGACGGCGAGTACGGCCTGCGCTACGAAGATGGGATCGTGGTGACTGAGGACGGCGTCGAGGAACTGACGTCCTTCCGGCGCGAAATTATCGAACTGTGAGGGCCCTGCGCGGCGTCGGCCCATAGGAGGATCACGCATGGATCTTGGAACATATGCCCACGAGTTGCGGGTGAAATACCAGGAGGAGATCCTGCAGGTCACGCGTGACCTGCTGCGCATCCCATCGCCGAACCACCCGCCCACCGGCGAGGAGAAGATCTGCCAGGAGTATGTCGCCGAGTACCTGACGCGCGCGGGACTCCCAGCCGAGATGTACGAGCCGGACCAGGTCCCCGGACTGGTGGAGCACCCGGAGTACTGGCCCGGCCGCGGCAACCGCCCCAACGTGAACTCGATCCGTCCAGGGCTGGGCGGCGGCCGGTCACTGCTGATCACCGGCCACATGGACACGGTCGTGCTGGGCGAGAACATCTGGTCTCATCCGCCCTTCGGAGCCGAGATCCACGATGGCCGGCTCTACGGGCTGGGCGCCATTGACATGAAGGGGCAGATGGGGGCAGCCCTGGTGCTCTACAAGGCCATCCACGAGCAGGGCATTCCGCTGCTCGGGACGCTATCTTACGAGAGCGTGGTGGACGAAGAAGAGGGCGGCGTCAACGGCACCTTCGCGGGCCGGCTGCGCTACGGCCCGATGGACGGAGCCGTGTTGCTCGAAGGCACCAACCTCCAGATCTATCCGGCGGCACGCGGCGCCCTGATCACCGACTTCATCTTCTCCAGCACCGAGGGGACATGGCTCGAGGTAGGCATGGCCGGCGAGAAGGAGGAGCGTTCCGACGCGGTGGAGCAGATCGGCATCTTCCTGTACCACCTGGACGAGTTCCGCGCCGTCCGACGGGCCGTCCCTGTCCACCCGCTGTATCAGGTCTATCCCGACCCCGTGCCGGCGCAGATCACGAAGGTATATGCCGGCGGGTGGGGCCCCCAGGTGCCCATCGCCGTGCCTACTGAGGGCCGGATCGAGTTCATCGTCCAGACGCTCCCGGGCGAGACCGAGGCCGAGGTGCAGAAGCAGCAGGACGACTGGCTGGAGAGCGTGATCGCGAGACACGCCCATGCGTTTGCCGTTCGGCCGAAGACCCGCAGACGCATCCGCTGGATGCGGCCGACAGCGATTGACCCGGCGCATCCGCTCGTCGCGACGATGGCCCAGAGTGCAGAACGGGTGATGGGCAAGGCGCCGGCGATCGTCGGCGCGCCCTACGCGTGCGACATGTTCGCGCTGCACCAGTTCTTCAACATGCCGGCGCTGCTCTTCGGCCCGACGGGCGCCAACGCACATGCCGCAGATGAGTATGTCGAGGTGGAAAGCCTCTTCACGTTCTGGGAGAGCCTGCTGGTATTCGTGATGCAATGGTGTGGGCTGGCTGAGAAGTAGCGGTGGCCGGCCAGCGGGGACGGCGGGTGGCCGGCGATGCCGGGGGGCTCTCCCCGGCTCGCCAGCCATCCACGTCGAGGTTGCTGCGGCAGGAGGTGAGCAGACCATGTCAGCACAAACGGAAGGTCACGCGGGCGAGACGGCACGGCAAGGCTCGCGTCGAGCAGCGCTGCTCAGGCTGCTGAGAGAGCATAGCCTGGAGTATGTGCCGGCGTCAACCTACGGCGTAGATCGCTACAGCCACGCCTGGATGGCGCGCGACCCCTCCTATGCGCGGGTCCTCGATCACAGCGACCGTTACGAGCACATCTTCGTGCTGCACCTGTCGTACTATGCCTCCTTCGGCGTCACCGATGTCTTGGGCGTGTGGGACCCGCAGGCCCTCGAACAGGACGTGCGCCAGGAGGAGGATGGCTCGACGCACTACCACCTGACGCTGCACACGCCGCGCGGCGACCTGACCGCCAACTACACGGAGAACCCGGGCATGCGCACAGTCTGGCGGCATGACCCGCTGATGAAGACCGATGCCGACGTGGAGCGGTTCCTCGCCGCGCCCTTCGTGCCCAACCTGCCCGACATTGAGGCCTTCGAGCAGACGCGGCGTGCGCTTGGCGAGCGGGGACTGATGGAGATCGAGACGCCAACCCCGCTCTGCCTGGTGGTGGAGAACATGGCCTACGACGATTTCATGGTGCGGTCGGTGGAGGCCCCCGCCATGATCGGGGCGCTGCTGGACAAGGCCTCGGAACTGATTGCCCGCTGGCTGCAGGCGCTACTGGCTGCCGGCTTCGGCCCGGTCTTCCGCTTCTTCGGCCCGGAATACGCGGCGCCTCCCATGATGTCGCCGAGGGCATTCAGGACATTGGTGGTCGAGCGCGACCGCCCGCTCATCGAGATGATCCACCGGCACGGGGGTTTCGTCCGCTATCACTGCCACGGCCCCATCGCGCGCATCATTGACGATATGCTGGCCATGGGCGTTGACATGACCGACCCCTGCGAAGCGCCCCCCAGCGGAGATATCACCCTCCGCGAACTGGCCGCTCGCGTAGGGCGGCAGATGATCTTGATGGGCAACATCCAGTTGGATGCCATCGAGCGCGCGGAGGCAGACGAGATAGACCGCTTGGTAGGAGAAGCCGTCGAGGCTGTAGGAGGGCGAGCGCCGCTCATCCTCTGCCCGACGGCCTTCCCGATCACCTCGCCGCTGCCCGCTGTCACCGAGCGCAACTTGATCCAGTTCCTGGATTCAGCGCGGAAGTACGGCGGCGACCCGAACTGACGGCCTGCCGCCCCCTCCCTCGTGAGGCGCTCGGGTCACCAGAGGAGCAGGCCGGGATGCTCCAGCGCCTCCACAACATCCCGCAGGAAACGGGCCGCCACGGCGCCGTCCACCACGCGGTGATCGGCCGCCAGCGTCATGTGCATCATCGGGCGGATCACAACCTGGTCGCCATCCGGGCCCTCCAGCACAATCGCCCGCTTGGCGACGCGCCCGACGGCCAGAATCGCGCTCTGAGGTGGGTTGATGATCGCGGTGAACTGCTTGATGCCGAACATGCCGAGGTTGCTGACTGTGAACGTGCCGCCTGCCACATCGTCCGGCGTGAGGCGTCCCTGGCGGGCCCGCTCGGTCAGGTCCTGTACCTGGCGCGCGATCTCGCGCAGCCCCAGCCGCCCCGCATTGCGGATGACCGGCACGATCAGCCCGTCCTCCAGGGCCACCGCCACGCCGATATTCGCCTCTCGGTGCAACAGGATTTCCCCGTCCCTGAAGGAAGCGTTCAGCAGCGGGTGCTGCTCGAGCGCCCAGCCGCAAACGCGCACCAGGATGGCCGTGAGCGAGGCACGTGGGGCGTCTTCAGCGGCAGCGCGCGCGTTCAACTCGCCGCGCAAGGCCTCGGCGGCGGTCATGTCGGCCTCGACGGTGAAGGTGACGTGCGGGGCCGTCTGATAACTGAAGGTCATGCGCTCGGCAATCGTCCGGCGCATGCCCAGCAGCGGGACGACCTCGGCCGCGCCTTCCGCCGGGGCGGCGAGCGGCTTCGCCTCGGGCCGAGGCGCGGGCGCAGCCGCCACGGCCATGCCCGGGGCCTCCCGGGGCCGCTCAATGGCTGCTCGCTCGACATCAGCCGCCTGCACGCGTCCCTGCGGCCCGCTGCCGCGGATCGCCGCCAGGTCGAGGCCTTCCTCGCGTGCGCGGCGCCGGGCAGCTGGGGTGGCGCGCGGTCTTCCCGACGCGGCAACGCGCTCGGGGGGTGGCGGCTGAGGGGCGGTCACCTGCGCGGCAGGACCCCGGCTGCGCAGGTACTGCTCGACGTCCTCCCGCGTGACCCTCCCGCCTGGCACGGACGGCGGCACCTGGGCGATGTCCACACCAGCCTCGGCGGCGATCCGCTGCGCGACAGGCGTCGCGCGCGGGGCTTCGGGAGCGGGCGCTTCCGCCGCGGCCTCACCGGGCTGCAGGATGACGGCGATGACCTCCGTCACCGGAACGACCTGGCCCTCATGCGCCCGAATGCCTGCCAGCACTCCGGCAGCGGGCGCCTCGACTTCCATGACTACCTTATCCGTCTCGACCTCGAGCAGGGGATCGCCCTGCTCCACGGTGTCGCCCTCGCGGTGGAGCCAGCGCACGACTGTCCCGGTCTCCTGGGTCATCCCGAACTTCGGCATGATGACTTCGACGGCCACCTCAGTATTCCCCCTTGGCCAACTTGCGGGCCTCGCGCACGATGTCCTCCACCTGTGGGACCGCCCGGCGTTCCAGTTCCCGGTTGTAAGGAATCGGCACATCCTGCCCTGCCAGGCGCCGGATCGGCGCGTCCAGGTAGTCGAATGCCTCGCTAGCGGCGAGCTGCGCCACGATCTCCCCGCCAAATCCGCCAGTGATCGGCGCCTCGTGGACCACCAGCGCCTTACCGGTCTTGCAGACAGACCTGACCATGGGCTCGATGTCCAGCGGCTTCAGCGTGCGCGGGTCAACCACCTCGAGGCTGATCCCCTCCTCTGCCAGGCGATCGGCCGCCTCGAGCGAGCGGGGCACCATGATAGAGGTCGCGATGACCGTCAGGTCTTTGCCCTCGCGCTTGACCTCGCTCTGCGACAGAGGAATCGTGTACGGCTCCTCGGGCACGTCCCCTTTGATCTTGTACAGGAGTTTGTGCTCCACGAAGATTACCGGGTTGTCGTCGGCGATGGACGCCAGCAACAGACCCTTGGCGTCATACGGCGTGGACGGCATCACGACCTTGAGCCCCGGCACATGGACGAACCACGCTTCCAGGCTCTCGGAGTGCTGAGCAGCAGCACCCGTCCCCGAGCCGGCTGGCGTGCGCAAGACCATCGGCACGCGAGCCTTGCCGCCGAACATGAAGCGAATCTTGGCCGCCTGAAGCACCAGCGTCTCCATGGACAGCGTGATGAAGTCCATGAACTGGATCTCGGCCACGGGCCGCATGCCGGTGACCGCTGCACCGATGGCAGCACCCGCGATGGCTGCTTCCGAGAGAGGCGCGTCCCGGACGCGCTCGGGGCCGAACTCCTCCAGCAGCCCGTCGGTAACCCCGAAGGCACCCCCGTACACACCGATGTCTTCACCGATCAGGAAGACGCGTTCGTCGGCCTGCATGGCCTGCCGCAGCGCCTCGCGCACGGCCTGAGCATAGGTGATCTCTCTCACGCGTAGACTCCATCCAGCAAGGTATCCGGGTCTGGCTCGGCCGCGGCCTCGGCGAAGGCCACGGCATCCTCGATAGCCTGCCGTGCTTCAGCCGCTATCTGGTCGAGAGCCTGTGCGTCAAACAGTCCGGCCTCGACCAGACGCGTTCGCAGCCGCTCGATCGGATCGCGCGCCTGCCACTCCTTGACTTCTTCGCGGGTGCGATAACGCTGGCGGTCGCTCTTGGAGTGGCCGCGGTACCGGTAGGTGAGGCACTCCACCAGCGAGGGGCCCAACCCGGCACGCGCCCGCGCCACCGCCTCCCGCACAGCCCGGTAGACCTCCAGGAGGTCGTTGCCATCCACTGTCACGCCGGGGATGCTGTAGGACGCAGCGCGCATGCTGACGCGCGGGACGGCCATCCCCTTCTGGACAGGCATGGACATGGCGTACTGGTTGTTCTCGCAGACGTAGACGACGGGGAGGCTCCAGATCGCCGACATGTTGAGGGCCTCATGGAACGCGCCTTCATTGGCTGCGCCATCACCGAAGAACGTCAGGCAGACGCGATCCAACCCCTGCATCCGCAGGCTGAGCCCGACGCCCGGCGAGAGCGGCAAGCCACCTCCGACCACGCCGTTGGCCCCCAGGTTGCCACCATCTACGTCGGCAATATGCATGGAACCACCGCGCCCGCGGCAATAGCCCACGGCCTTGCCCATGAACTCGGCCATCATCCGATGCACGTCTGCGCCCTTGGCGATGCAGTGGCCGTGTCCGCGATGGGTGCTCAGGATATAGTCATCCGGGCGCAGGGCCAGGCATGACCCAACCGCCGATGCCTCCTGGCCGATGGACAGGTGCATCGTCCCGTGGATCCTGCCCAGGGCGTAGAGCTGCTCGGCCTTCTCTTCGAAGTAGCGAATCAGGTACATCTTCCGCAGGGCCTGGCGCAGCTCCTCCGGCTGCAATCCGGCCCAGGCATCGTCTTCGTTTGACATAGCAGACTCAACTCTCCTGACCTTCAGGCCAGCGCGTCTTGCTGCCTGCGCAGCCGCACGACGGCGCTGTCCTCATCCAGTTGCACATCATCCCACGTGACGATCGCGCCCGCTGGCACAGGGCGCGTCACGACGGCCCGGGGAGCCAGCCCGACCGGCAGTGCGTTGAGCGTGCGGGCTATCTCCGCCCGGTCTATCGTCCCGTAGAAGGTATAGCCCCCGAAATCATCCAGGCGCTCGCCCCGACGGAGCGCGCGTTTGGCTACCGTCATTACTTCAGCCACCGGCCGATCCAGTGGCGCCAGCCAGACCTCGCGGTAGAGATGAGCGCGCGCCACCGAGATCGGCGCCTCTAGAAACCACAGATGATAGGGCCGGAAGAACGTGCAATACTTGCCCCGGCCCACCTTCAGGTAGGCCAAGTCATCCCGGATGCGCTGATCAGCAATGCGCACGGTGATGAACACTCCCCCCGCCATCGAGGCACCCTGCACGAAGTCCACCACGCCGGGGAACCGGGTGATGCCACCATCCTCCTCCAGGGCAAAAACCTGACTGACCGTCTCCAGTGTGGCCTCTGGCCCGACCATACCCCGCTGCATAGGCACACAGCCCGTGGCGTTCGCCGCGCAGGCCATTTCGAACATCGTCTTGGTGCCGTCTACATAGGAGGCAACCTGGAAGGGGTCCTTGTTCGCCCGACGGGCCGACTCGGCCACCGAGTCCGGCGTGGCAGACCGGTCGAGCGGGTTGTTTTTCCCCTTGCCGATGACGATCGGCTCGTAGCCCAGGGTGCCGACGTACTCCCACAGTTCCGCGATGCAGCCCGGCTCGTCTCCGGAGGAGACAGTGTACAACACTCCCGCCTTTTGCGCCAACTGCTTGAGTATCCGTCCAACGGTCACGTCGGCCTCGATGTTCACCATCACGATGTCCTTGCCATGCCGAATGCATGCCAGGGCAGTTTCCGCACCGATGGCCGGCGAGGGTGTCACGTCGGCGACGATGTCTATGCCTTCCAGTTGCGCTGCCAGCGTGTAGTCGCCAGTGATCACGCGCTTTCCGGCCCGGAGCGCGTCGGAGGCTGCGGCAACCGTGTTGGCCTCATGGATTGCGTCCGGTTCGACGCCGGAGGCGACAAATGCGCTGTGAGCCGCCGCCAGGTCGCTGTCGGCCAACAGAAGGACCGCCATGCCCTTCATGCGGGCCACCTGCGCGACGAAGCCGCTGCCGATCCAACCGGCACCGCTTACGCCGATGCGGATGGGCCTGCCAGCACCGGCGCGCTTCTCCAGTTCTTGACGGAGCATGAGCACACTCCTTAGCCCCTGCCAGCCCTCCGCTTCGCGGCCACCACCTGGCGCGCCGCGTCGGCGATATCGTCTGCTGTCAGGCGGTACTTGCGCAGCAGGTCAAACGGATCCGCCGATTCCGTATAGGTGTCAGCGAGCCCGACGAAGCGCATCGGCACCGGGCAGCCCTCGGCAACCACGCGGGCCACATTGCTGCCCATCCCGCCCTGGAGCAGATGCTCCTCAGCCGTGACGATGCCACCCGTCTCCTCGGCAGCAGCCAGGAGCGCCGCGCGGTCCATTGGGCGAAGGGTGTGCATGTCAAGCACGCGCGCCTGGATGCCCTCCTCTGCCAGCGCCGCTGCGGCGTCAAGGGCCATGGCCACCATCAGGCCACAGGCCACGATCGTGAGGTCGCCCCCCTGGCGCACAACGTTGGCCTTGCCGATCTCGAAGGGGCAGTTGCCGCCCGTGTAGACGTGGGGCATGGCGACGCGGCTGGAGCGCAGGAACACCGGGCCCTGGTGATCTGTTGCAGCACGAACGGCAGCGTGCATGGAGGCGGCGTCGCACGGCACCAGGATCGTCATGGTCGGCAGACCACCCACCAGCGCCAGGTCCTCGATCCCCATCTGCGTGGGGCCGTCCTTGCCCAGCGTGATGCCGCCGTGGCTGCCCAGGATCTTGGCATTGATATTCGAGATGGCAACCGCCAATCGGATCTGATCGTAACCGTTGCACAGCAAGAAGGAGGAGAAACTCGTGATCCACGGTATCAGGTCGCATGCGGCCAGCCCGGCGCCGATGCAGACCAGATTGCTCTCGGCTATGCCGATGTTGAAGAAGCGCTCAGGAAAGGCTCGGCGCACGGTCTCCGCCTTGGTCGAGTTGCCCAGGTCGCCGTCCAGCACAACCACCCTGGGATTCTCGCGGCATACCTCCAGCAGCGCCTCGCCGAAGACATCGCGCATTGGCTTGCCGGGCATCAGGCCGGCCCTTTCACCTAACTGCATAGGATCTCCTCCCGCGCTCGGGCAGCCTGCTCCGGCGTGAGCGCCCGCCCATGGAATGTGTAGTCCGCCTCAACGAAGGAGACGCCCTTGCCCTTGACGGTATGGGCAATCACGATGGAGGGGCGCCCCGTCACATGCCCGGCCTCCTTCAGGGCCGGGATGAGCGCTGCCAGGTCGTGGCCATCCACCTCGCCCACCTGCCAGCCGAAAGCGCGCCACTTATCTGCCAGAGGTTCCAGCGCCATCTCCCGGCTGATTGGGCCTGTTTCCTGGTACTTGTTGTAGTCCAGGATCGCCGTCAGGTTATCTGCCCTGAAGTGCGCAGCGGCCATGGCAGCCTCCCATACCTGCCCCGCCTCACACTCCCCATCGCCGAGCAGGACGTAGACGCGGTAGTTGCGCCCATTGAGACGGCCCCCCAGCACATGGCCGATGCCGAGTGAAAGGCCCTGGCCGAGGGAGCCGGTTGTGGCCTCAACCCCAGGGAGGCAGCCCTGGATCGGGTGGCCCTGCACCGGGCTATCGAGCTGGCGCAGGCGCCAGAGCTCCTCGCGCGGGAAGTAGCCGGCGCGGGCGAGCGCCGCATAGAGGAGCGGCGCCGCGTGCCCCTTGCTCATGATGAAGCGGTCGCGATCCGGCCACCATGGGTCTTGCGGGCGGTAGCGCAGGATGCCGCCGAAGTACAGGGCCACCACAATCTCGACGGCCGAGAAGGAGCTGGACGGATGGCCGGAGCCGGCACGCGTCGTGGCCTCCAGGATGTCAAGCCGCAGGTCGCGCGCGATCGCTTTGAGTGTGGCTAAGTCATGCGTGGTTGTATCCGGCATAAGACCTCCTTGAATGTGATAACATTATAACATTATGACTTACTGCCGTCAAACCAGCGATCGGAGGTCGCATCAGCGCGCCGGGTCACCATCCCGACACGACACCCTGGCTCACCCGCCGCGCCGCCGTTCGGGGCCCGTTCATCCCCCGATCAGGCCAAGGCCAAAATAGGCGGCGCCCAGGAGGGCTGCCTTCGGATTGAGGATGACGTGGACAGGAGTCCGGTCCAGAAGGTCTGCCATGCGACCCTTGCCGCGAAACGCGTCCATGAAGGACCGGTGCTCCAGGAAGGGGATGATTCGCGGAGGAATCCCGCCGCCCAGGTACACGCCGCCCGTGGCCAGCACCTTCAGCGCCAGATTGCCCGCCTCGCCGCCCAGGATGCTGACGAACATCTGCAGGGTGGCGACGCTGATCTCGGCCCTGCGCTCGCCATCCAGCGCGGCACTGACGATGACCGGTGTAGGGTCTGGCGCGTGCGCCAGTTCGGCGGCCAGCCAACCCGGTTCCGAGGCCCGGCCCGTGTCGCGCAGATAGGCATAGATGTTGGGGAGCCCCGAACCTGAGCACACCCGTTCGGAACTGACGTGTGTGTAGCGCCGGAAGAGATAGCGCAGCAAGTCAGCCTGCACGGCATCCACCGGCGCGAAACTTGCGTGCCCACCCTCCGAGGGCTGAGGCTGGTACCCGGTGCCGTTCCAGGTCAGGTAGGCCTCGCCCAGGCCGGTGCCAGGGGCAATGACCGCCAGGGCACCGCCAGGGAGCGGATGGCCGGCGTTCAGCGTATGCAGTTCGGCCGGTTCGAGGAAGGGGACCGCGCAAGCCAGGGAGGTCAGGTCGTTGAGCAAACGTACGGACGGGATGCCTAAGGCCTGTGCAAGGTTGCGCTCTTCCAGCACCCACGGAAGATTGGTGATCGTAGCCTTGCCCGCCACCACCGGGCCGGCGACCCCGAAGCACGCGCTCGCTATGACGCAGTCGTGCTCGCGCATGAACTCGCGGACGATCGCTTCGAGGCTTGGGTAGCGCGTGCTGAGGTAGAAACCCTCGGCCACGGGCCGGCGCGGGCCGGCTTCCGCCGAGACGAGCGCCAGATGTGTCTTCGTTCCTCCGATGTCACCGATCAAGAACATGGGTTCAGACCTCCGGGTGAATGCCGCTCGACCGCAGGATTGCCTCCACCTCACGCCGCACGGGGTCAGGCAGCGGCCGGGGCACGTGCGACTCCATCAGGGCAACCGTCTTGTCGCGCAACCGGGCGTCGAGGGTGGTGGCGCCGCGCCTCATCCAGTCCTCCAGCCGCCTGCGGTTGAAGAGCGTCGGCTGCCAGACCTCCCGGAAATGAGCCAGCGTGTGTTCGTGCGCGACAAAGGCGCCGCCCGGGCCAACGGAATGGATCACCTCCAGGGCCAGGGACTCCGGGTCAAGCGAGAGGCCCGCCGCGAAAGCCTCGAGCATTGCGATGATTTCCGCGCAGAAAACAATCAGTTCCGGTGACGTGGTCAGCCCGGCTTCGAGATAGCCCACATCGTGGGCCAGGTTTGTGCCGGACAGCCGCGCCACCATGATCGAGAAGGTCGCGTCGGCGGCTGCCTGTTCGTCCAGCGTCAGGCTGTCCGACATGCCCGCGTTGCCCCAGGTCGGCAGCCCGTAGAAGCGGCCCAGTTCTGCGGACGCCAGGCGCGCCAGTTCATACTCGGGCGCGCCGTAGACGCTGATGGTGGTGCGCATGTCCATGTGATGCGCCTGCAGGCCGTAGATGAAGGGAGCGCCCGGCCGCTGGAGTTGCTGGATCACAAGGCCCGAGAGCACTTCGGCGTTGCCGAGTGCCAGGCCCCCGGCCAGCGTGACCGGCGCCGTGCCGCCCATCATCGGTGCCGGCGAATAGACGACGGGCAGGCCGTGGCGCGCCATGCACAGCAACTTGCCGGTGGCGCTCTCGGAGTGCACCAGCGGCGTAGTCGGCTCGGCGTAGAGCATGATGGTCGGGTTGAGGCGCAGTCCCTCCGGGCCACCTGCCGCAGCGGCCGCCATACCTGCGATTGTCTCGCACTCCGCTGCATCGGCACAAACGAACACGACAGGCTTCTCGGTGTGTTCCAGCATGAGCGCATACTGCAGCACGTAATGGCTGCCCGGGCCCCCATCCGATGGAATGCCCATGGACATGCAGAACTGCAGTTCCGGCAGCGCGTCCACCAGGCGAATGCACTCGACGAGATCGCCAGTGGTGAACGGTCGGCGGCGGCCTGAGCGCGGATCGAGGTAGTTCGGGCAGTCCGAACCGGGCCCGTAGGCCACCTTCTCTCCTTCGAGAACGACCGCCGGTTCGGAGGAGCCGCGCCGGCAGAGGACCACGCGCGAGGGGGTCTGGCCGAGCGCCCACTCCACCAGGGCGGCCGGCAGTTTCACCAGATTGCCATCGCTGATATGCGCGCCGCTGCGCCGGAGAAGGTCCAGCGCGCCCTCGTGGTGGACGCGCACACCGGTGCGGCGCAGGATCTCGAGCGAAGCGTCATGGATCGCAGCGCACTGGTCAGGGTCGAGCAGGGTCAGGCGGGGGACGGCAATGGGCAGAGGCGGCACGGTCACCTCATGGACGGGGTGCGAGGGAGGACGTCGCATCAGCAGCCTGTATCGCGCCGATTAGTTCGGACACATGCCCCACATCCTCGAAGTGGCGCAGCATCCTCAGCAGCGCCTCCGCCTTCTCGGGAGGCATAACGTGACCGACCAGCCAGCGGAACTTGGCCTCCAGTGCGGCCCGATCGAAACGGTCCGCCGCGCGCTCCACCATGCCCGAGTCGAAGGCCCTCCCATCGCGCAGTGTGATGACGACGCGGCTGTGCATGCGCAAGTCCAGGCCCCGCGAAGCCTTGTAGAGGGCATCAGCCTCCGGGTCGAGCACGATCCGGACCTTGTCTGCCAGGTCGCGGACGGCGGGATCGCCCAGGCGATGCTCGAGGATCTGGCGCGGCCCGATCTCGCCATCGAGCAGGAGACAGGCCAGCGGCCACTTGACGCTGAACTGCGCTTCCTCCGTGGTGGTGGGATGACGCTGGCAAAGCGCCACCGCCTCGTCAAAAGCGTAGACCGTGATGCTCGCGATCTCCTCCACGGCGATGCTGTGACGCTGCACCAGTTGGCGCGCGGCGGCGCACGCGGCATGCCCCCACGCGCACGAGCACCACTCCTTGTAGAACACCCAGTCTGCCATCCAGTAGACCTGGCCCAGGTCGGCGACCCACTCGCGGTACTCGGCGAGGCCCAGGAGGCTCGGAATCCCGGTGTAGCCGCGGGCAGCCAGTTCGGCTGCAGTGACGCCGGTCATGGCACCCCAACCGATCGCGTGTTTGACCATCGTCGGGTGGGCGATGTCGCGCATCATGGGGGCGTTTGGGGCATGGTACTCGGCGATGCCCAGCGCATGCTGAATCCTCTCTCGATCGAGGCGGAGCAGGCGGGCCGCCGCAGCCGCGCAGGCCAGTGACCCCCATGAGCCATCAGCCTGATAGTCCGGGTGATGAGCGTGCCAGCAACGCCCCGCCCGGATGGCCACCTCGTAGCCGATGACGAGCGCTTCGAGCAGCGCCTGCCCGCCGGCACCGACCTTCTCGGCCACGGCCAGGGCGGCCGGGATCAACTGAGCACCGGGATGGCCGCGCGTGAAGACGGCATCGTCGTCCACGTCGAGCGCGTTGGCGGCGCACGCGTTGGCGAAGGCCGCGCCCGGCGCGCTGACCCGACGGCCGCGCAGCCCGATGTCAGCCGCGTAGGTCCACGCCGTCGCCGCATCACCCCGCCAGGCTTCGCTGGCATAGTCAACAGCCAGGCGGCTGATGGGTGCGAGGGTGCCCGCGAGGGTCGCGCCGAGCGCGTCCATCAGGCAGAGCCCGGCGCGCCGCTGCACGGCAGCCGGCAACGCGCGCCAGTCCAGGCCCAGGATAAAGTCGGCGGCCAGCGCGTTGCCGTCCATGCCACGCCCTACTTGCCGACACGGATGCGCGGATTCAGGACGCCGTAGAGAATATCCGCGGCGAGGTTGGCGAAACAGAAGGCGGCGACGACCACCATGCTGCACGACTGGATGAGGACCAGGTCGCGGCGCTGGATGCCGTAAATCAGCAGGCGCCCCAGCCCCGGATAGCCGTAGACCGCCTCAGTGACGATCAGCCCGCCGATCAGCCAGCCGATGCCCATCGCCACCACCGTGACAGTGGGCAGCAGCGAGTTGCGTAGCACGTGCTTGAACAGCACCTGGCCGCGCGGCAGGCCTTTCAGGTAGGCGGCCCGCACGTAATCGGTCTTGAGCACATCAATCGTGCTCGCCCTGGTCATGCGGGCGACATAGCCCAGGCTGGTCAGGCTCACTGTGATCGCAGGCAGGATGAGAAAGCGAAACGCCTCCGCAAAGGTCGCATCCGGCGGGATGGAGGAGTTGGCGGGCAGAACCTTGAGCGAGAACGCGAACAGGCTGATCAGCAACAAGCCGGAGACGAACTCCGGCAGGCCCACAAAGGCCATTGAGATGCCGGAGATGAGTTGGTCGGCCGCGCGCTCGCGCTTGAGCGCGGCAACCACCCCCAGGAGGATGCCCAGCGGCACATAGATCAGCAGCGCCACGGCACCAAGCATGGCGGAGTTGCGCAGCCGCTGCATGATCATCGGCAGCACCGGCTGACGGCTGACCATCGAATCGCCCCAATGGCCTGTGAGGAAGTGACCGAGCCAATCCAGGTACTGAATGTAGAAGGGGCGGTTGAGGCCGAGCGCTTCGCGCAGATTCGCAACGGCCTGCTCTGTGGCAAACTGGCCGAGGACTACCTGCGCCACGTCACCGGGCAAGAGCTGCGTGGCGGCAAAGATGATGAAAGACGCCAGCAGCATGGTCAGGGCGATCAGGCCCAGCCGGCGGAGAAGGTATGCAAGCACGCCATCCTCCCTTCAATGCGCTCTCAAATAGCCGCTGCCCCAGCGCCCGCCGCCGCAGGGCGGGACGGGCTCTCCTGAAGCGCCTTCAGTTCCGCGATCGGGATGTGACAGCAGATGCGGTGATGGCGCTCGCCCTCCTGCCACGGCGGCTCCTCGCGCTCGCAGATCTCGCCGATCTTGCGAGGGCACCGCGTGTGAAAGCGGCAGCCGGGCGGAATGTCCACCGCACTCGGCACATTCCCGTGCAGGCGTATCCGCTCCTGAACGGCATCCGGGTCGGGGATGGGCAAGGCAGAGAGCAGGGCCTCTGTGTAGGGATGGCGCGGAGGCGAGAAGACATCGTAGGCCGAACCCACCTCCCACAACCGCCCGAGGTAGACCACGGCAATCCAGTCCGACAGATGCCGCACTGCCGCCAGGTCGTGCGACCTGACGAGATACGAGACGCCCCGCATCTCCTGCAGTTCCACCAGCAGGTTCATCAGCGCAGCCTGCACCGAGACGTCCAGCGAAGAGATCGGTTCATCGCAGATCATCAGCGCCGGGCCGGCCGCAAATGCCCGCGCAATTGCCACCCGTTGCTTCTCACCGCCGCTCAGCTCATGGGGCAACCGGTCAACGTATTCCTCCGGCAGGTTCACAGCCCGGAAAAGATCACGCACGCGCACAGCAACCTCAGCGCGCGGCACGCCGCCAAGCAGGATGAGCGGGCGGCCCACGCTCTCCCCGACGGTATGCTGCGGGTTGAGCGAGCCATCCGGATTCTGGAACACCATCTGGATCTTCTTCAGCACCTCGGGAGGCCGCTTTGCGACCGAATAGGCCAGCCGGGCACCACCCAGCTCCATCTCGCCTGCGTTGGCCTCCTCGAGGCCGGCGATGCAGCGGGCAAACGTCGTCTTGCCACACCCGCTCTCGCCCACGATGCCCATCGTCATGCCCTGGCGCACCCGAACCGAGATGTCGTCCACCGCGCGCACCAGGGCGGGCCGGCGCCGCCACAGTGATGCGAGCCCGAGGCGCGACGTCCTGAAGTACTTTCTCACCCCCCGAGCTTCCAGGAGGATCGGAGCCTCGCCACGCCGGACGATATCCCTGCGCTTCTGCTCAGGCGCGAACCGCCCCGGTTCGGCGCGGAGCTCCGGCCAGCGACGACAGGCGGTCATGTGTCCGACCTCGCCATCTGCCTGCACGAGGGGCGGTCGGGCGACGCGGCAGGCTTCCTCGACCATGGGACAGCGTGGCCCGAAGATGCACCCCAACGGGAGTCGGTCCGGGCGCGGGATGTAGCCGGGAATCGTGTTGAGGACGATGTCATGTTTGTCCACGTCCACCCGGGGCACGCAACCCAGCAAGCCCAGGGTGTACGGGTGGAGCATCTGTTTGAAGACCTGCCGCACGGTGCCCTGCTCCATCAGTTCGCCGGCGTACATGACCCCAACGCGGTGGCACAGACGCGCTACAACGCCCAGATTGTGCGTGATGTACAGGACCGCGGCCCGATACTCCGCCAGAAGATCGCGCACCAGATCGAGGATGACGGCCTCGGTGGTCACATCCAGCGCAGTCGTGGGCTCGTCCATGATGAGCAGGCGGGGGTTGGTGGTCAGGGCAATGGCGATCAGGACCCGCTGAAGCTGCCCTCCGCTCAACTGGTGGGCATAGCGCCGGGCAACAACCTCCGGATCGGGCATCCGCACTTTCGCCAGCATTTCGATGGCCTTGGCGTGTGCCTCTTTCCTGCTCATCCCGAGATGCAGCCTGGCCACCTCGGCGATCTGCTCTCCGATGACGATCGCGGGATTGACGGCAGCGGTGGGATCCTGGTGCACCATGGTGATTCGCGCCCCCCACAGGCGTCGCATCTCCGCGGGAGGGAGATCGAGCAGGCTGACGCCGTCCAGGGTGACCGAGCCACTCTTCACGCGGCCGTTGGCCGGCAGGTAGCGCACCACGGCGTTGGCCAGGGTGGTCTTGCCTGAGCCCGACTCACCGACCAGGCCGTAGATCTCGCCCTCAGCAATGCAGAGGCTTACGTTGCGCACGGTGTCCAGGGCACCGCTTTCCGTCTCATAGGTGATCGTGAGGTCGCGGATGTCCAGGATCGGGCGCCGGGCCTCCGGGGAATGCGCGTTCGGGACTGCGGTTGTTGCGGTCATGTCGCCACTCTACCCACTGACCCCACCCGGCAGCAGCATCCGGCGCAGCCCATCGCTCAGGAAGCCGATGCCGACCACGAGCAGGGCGATCGCGCCGGCAGGAAAGAGCAGCGCCCATTGTGCCTGTGAGAAGTAATTGCGCGCCTCACCCACCATGAGCCCCCAGTCCGGCGAGGGCGGCTGAACGCCCAGGCCAAGGAACCCAAGGGATGCAACCAGGAAGATGGCATAGGAGAAGCGCATCGAGGACTCCACTGCAAGGGACGGCAGCACGCTGGGCAGTACTTCGCGGTACATGATATGGAGGCTGCTCTCACCGCGCATTCTGGCAGCCTCAACGAACTGGCGGGTCTTCACATCCAGCACCACACTGCGCACCACGCGCGACACCATCGGGATGTAGAGAACGCCGACAACGAGGATGACATTCAGGCGCGAGGAACCGAGCGTGGCCAGGATAATCATCGCCAGCATGAGGGGCGGAACCGCGAGCAGGACATCCACCAGGCGCATGGATGCCTCGTCAATGAGGCCGCCCCTGTAGCCGGCGATGAGGCCCAGGGCCAGTCCCAACAACACGGCGACAAGGGTGCCGGTGCCTGCTACAACGAACACGTCGCGGCTGCCGACGAGCACCCGGCTGAAGACGTCTCGGCCGAACTGGTCCGTGCCGAAGATGTGCTCGGCGGATGGGGGCTGCAGTCGCGCCTTGAGATCCTGATCGGAGTAGCCATATGGTGCCACCAGCGGCCCGATCACCGCCATCAGCAGAAAGAAGCCGACGATGACCAGGCCAACCAGGGTGGCGGGGTAGCGCCGCAGCCGCCTCAGGCTCTCGACGCGGCGGGACGGCCTGCCGACCACGAGGCTCTGGGCAGTGTCCATCTCGCACCTCAGGGAGTGCCTGCGACGGCGCGCTGGCCGTCGCAGGCAGGGACTACAGAGCGCGCTGGCTGCGCTCTTCGCTACTTCTCGAAGTACACCCGCGTCAGATCCACAGCGGTGCCGAGGTAGCCGGTGGGCACGATGCCCTTCAGTTTGGCGTTGGCAGCCCACAGGCTGTTGCTGAAGTACGGGATGAGCACGGGGCCGCGCTCGATGAAGATCTGCTGGATCTTCTTGTAGATCTCGGCGCGCTTGGCCCGGTCCCCCTCACTTGCAGCGGCCATGGCCAGTTCGTCCAGCTCCTCGTCACACCAGTGGCTCTCATTCCACTTGGCCTTGCAGGTGTAGGCCAGGTCCAGGTAGTTCTGCGGAGCCGCCCGGGCGCCCCAGTCGGTGATGGCGAAGTCCGCTTCCAGCCAGAGATTGTCAGCCCCGTAGTAGACGTCCGACGGCACAAGCTGGATGTCAACGGTGACGCCGGCCTCGGCCAACTGCTCCTTGAGAATCGTGGCCATGGCGGGCACAGGCGAGATCTGCTGGGCCACCAGGGTAACCTTGAGGCCGTCGCCATACCCCGCATCCGCCAGGAGTTGTTTCGCCTTCGCCAGATCGCGCGGCAGTTCCGGGATGTCCAGGTAGAAGTCAGCGTATGCCGGGCCGATGGGCGTATCGCGGCCGGTGACGCCCAGTCCCTCGCCCGCAGTGTCCAGAATGGCCTTGCGATCAATGGCCGCCCGGAAGGCCTGGCGCACGCGCACGTCCCCAAACGGCTTGCGATCGCTGCGCATGTGCACGACGTAGTGCGTGTTGGAGGGCTTCTGGTACACCACGATGTTCGGGTCCGCCGAGAGGGTCTTGACGAACTCGGAAGGCAAATAGATCAGGTAGTCCACCTGGCCGCCGCGCAAGGCCTCGACCTGGGCGGAGGGTTCCGACATGAAGATGAACTCGATGCCGTCCAGGTAGGGCAGTCGGTTGCCCTCAGCGTCCACCCGCCAGTAGTTCGGGTTTCGCTCCAGGACCATGCGGTCCTCGGGCAGGTAGCTCTTGATGATGAAGGCCCCGGTGCCGATCTGCTCGCGCTGGAAGTCCTTCGTGCCGCTCCACACGACGATGGCATGGTAATCGCCCAGGTACGTCAGGAAATCGGGATTCGGCCGGGCGAGAGTGAACACGACCGTGTAGTCATCCGGAGCGGTGATGTCCACGATATTCTCGTAGAGGGCAACAGTGGCCGCGCCAACCTCCTTATCACGCAGCCGGTTGAAGGTGAACAGCACATCCTTCGCGGTGAAGGCCTCGCCGTTGTGGAAAACCACCCCCTTGCGGAGATTGAAGGTCCAGGTCAGGCCGTCCGCGCTCATGTCCCACTTCTCAGCCAGGCTGCGGCTGGGATCAGGACGCAGGTCCTCGTCCACGTATACCAGGAAGTCACCCCAGAACCGGGCGATCTCATCATCGGTGATACTGCTGAGAAACGCCGGATCCAGGTTGGTCGGCGCGAAATACGCATGGCGCAGGATGCCGCCATACTTGTCGCTGACAGGTGCTGCCGGCTCAGGCGCCTCTGTGGGCGCCGGGGCCTCGGTTGGCGGCGGAGCCGCCGTCGGGGGCGGTGGCTGGGTCGGGTCTACCGCCTTGGGCGCCTCAGGTGCCGGTGTCGGCGTCGCAGCAGGGGCGCAGGCCGCGACCATGGCCGCGATGATCAGGATCACTACGGCCAGCCCGAGGACGCGCTGCAGGTTTCCACGATTGTCGCTCATGCTTTTCCTCCTTGGTGGTCTTGGGAGTCACAGTTTACCATTTCTTTCGCAAGCAGCCAAGCCGCCGCAACTTGTCATCGCGCCGCTGGCCGGCCTGCATCCAGATGAGCGGCACAGCCGCCCGCAGGCTCAGCCGGCCTGCGCCACGATCTGGTCAATCTCGCGCTGGACGTCAGCCGGCAACGGTTCGGGCTGGTGCGTCTCCAGGATCTTGAGCGCCCGCTCTCGCGCCCGTTGCCGCAGCGTCTTGGCTCCGGCCGCACTCCAGTCCTCATACGGCCGCCGGTCAAAGAGGGCGGGATACCAGTCCTCGCGGTAGTGCTTGCGCGTGTGATCTGCCGCCATGAAATCGCCGTGCGGCCCGATTTCGTCTATGAGATCCAAGGCCAGTGTTTCTTCACTGACCTCGAGGCCGGCCATGAACCGTCTGGTGTAGGCGATGAGCTCATCGCAGATCACGATCTGCTCAATGGAGTTGCACATGCCGCCTTCGAGATAGCCGATGTCGTGCGCCATTCCTGCGCCGGCCAGCGCCTCCAGGATGATGGAGAACGCGGCCTCGGCCGCGGCCTGCTCGTCGGGCACCTTGGAGTCGCTACAACCCGCCAATCCGAAAATGGGCAGATTGTAGCGATGAGCCAGTTCCACCAGCATGACGCGGTTCTGCGGGTCGCCGTAGGCGTCCACGGCCGTGCGCATGTCCAGCATGTCGTTGACGCCGCCCGTCAGGATGACCGGGGTGCCCTCACGTTTGAGCTGGGCGAGCACCAGCCCGGCCAGTTCGCCGGCGTTCGCCAGCGCAATCGCGCCAGCGGCCGTCACGGGGCCGTTCACTCCGCGCAGGACAACCGGCGTGTAGGTCGTCGGGAGTCCCTTCTCGGCCATGTAGAGCAGTTTCTGGAGCGCCTCCTGGTTGTGGCGCAGCGGGCTCGTGACGTTGATGTAAAGCGCACAGATCGGGTTGCGCCGCAGTTCATCGGCGCCGCCCGCCACGGCTTCGGCCATCCTGATCGCGTCGACACAGCCGGGGAACTCCAGGGTAACAACCAGGATCGGTTTGGTGCTGTTCATCAGCATAGCGCGCATCTGGTAACGATCGTAGACCTGTTGATCCACGTCTGAGGCGATGCAGAAGGACATCAGGAAGTCAATGTTGGGCAACGCGTCGCAGACGCGTGCGGCATCGGCCACGTCCTGAAGGGTGCCGCGGCGACGCTCCCCGGTGCGCACGTCAATCACGTTCGGGCAGTCGGAGCCGGGCCCGAAGAAGACGTTGTTGCGCTCCAGCGGCATCACTCTACGCCCATTGCGGTCGCAGAGCACGGTGCGCTTCGGTGCCATGGCCAGCGCCCACTCCACCAGGCCGGGCGGGATGCGAACCCGATTGCCCTCCTCCGCCTTGATGCCTTTGCGGCGAAGCAATTCGAGCGCCTCTGGCTCGTAGAGACAGACACCGGTGCGCTCCAGGATCTCCAGACTCGCGCAGTGCAGCCGCTCGATCTGGTCGTCGGACAACTTGCGAAAGCGGGGGGTATCAAACGAGGTGTAGTTGCTTTGCAGAATCACGCCTCAGACTCCTTCCTAGGATGATGCTGGGAGGGCCCGTTGCACCGCCGTCGACAGGGCGTCCTCAACCAGCGACGGCAGGACCGCCAGACGGTACTCGCGCGATGCCCGGACGGCGCTCGTGCGCGGGTCTGCGTCGCAGACGGCCAGGCGGCCGCCCTCAGCATAGACCTCGGGACGCGGCGTCTTGCCAGCTAGAAACGCCTCTGCAGCGCGCGCGCGATGGGGACAGGGCGCCACAGGGCCCAGGGCAATCGCAGCCGACGCGATCCGACTGCCATCCCCACTCAGCAGGACCCGGACCGCACAGTTGAGGGTCGGCAGGATCAGTGAGGCGCGGCGGCTGGCCCGCCGCCACGCCGTACCCCATGGTTCTGAGGGTATGCGGAAGCGGATGCGCGTGACCAGTTGTCGCGTCGGATCCACCGCCGATCGGCCTGGGCCGGCGAACAGCCCCTCAACAGGTAGCCACCTTGCGCCGGCGGGGTCGAGCACCTCGACCTCGGCGTCCAGGGCCAGCGCGGCAATTGCACCGTCGGCCGCAGGCATGGCCTGTACCAGGTTGCCGGCCCACGTCGCAGTCGTCTGGATGGCTGCCGCGCCAACCGAGGCGGCTGCCTCCGCCAGCACGTGGACGCGGCCGGCGATGAAGGGATCCTCCCGCAGCCTCGCAAAGGTAACGGCGGCGCCCACTTCGACACAGCCCTCGACCAGACGGATCTCTGCGAGTTCCGCGATCCGGCTGACATCCACCAGGCAGCGAGGAGCACGCCTGCCAGCCCGGATGTCAGGCATCACATCCGTGCCGCCGGCCAGGATCAAGGCCTGGCCGTCATACGCGGCCAGGATGTCCACCGCCTCGGCCGGAGACGTCGGGAACAGGTACTCCGTCATCGCGCGATCTCCCGTCCCGGCTCGCCGCGGATGGCCGCCAGCACACGCTCAGGTGTAGCGGGGATGGTGCGCAAGCGCCGCCCGATCGCACGCGATACGGCGTTGATGATAGCAGGCGTCGCAGGCAACATGGCCGCCTCACCCAGCCCCTTCACGCCGTACGGGCCGTGCAGGCTGGGCACCTCCACGGGGATTACCTTGATCGCAGGCATGGACCGGGCAGTCGGCAGGTAGTAATCGGCAAAGCCTGTCGTGTGGCCGGGCAGGTATTCTTCCATCAGCGCGGCGCCCAGGCCCATGAGAACGGCACCCTCGATCTGCCCCTCGGTATCGAGCCGGTTGACCGCCCGCCCCACATCGTGGGCGGCGACCACGCTGAGGACCTGAACCTGGCCGGTGCTCGTATCCACTTCCACCTCGGCGACCTGCGCGCCCGTGATGAAGAGCGGGACATACTCCGGGCGGGTCTTCTCCGGAAACCGGTCCGTCAGGTCGAAGACGCCGCGCACGCGCCTCGGCACGCCGATGCAGTCGAACTCCGCTGCCACCTCGGCCAGGGTCAGTGTCCGCCCATCCGTCGCCGCGACGAGCCCGCCGTCACGGATGGCAAGCAGATCGGGCGGCAGGTCAAGCATCTCGGCTGCCACGCCGAGGATCTCGCGCTTGAGGCTCGCTGCAGCGGCCGCGACAGCGCCGCCCACGAAATAGACCGCGCGAGATGCCCCCAGGACATCGCTATCGGGAGTCAGAGCGGTGTCCGCGTTGACGACCATGATTTCCTGCTGCGTCACACCGAGGGCCTCCGCGGCCATCTGCGACATAGATGTGTTCGTGCCCTGGCCGTAGTCTGCCGCCGCGCAGTAGATGATCACCCGACCCTCGCGCGCCAGTTCCGCATGAGCCTCGATCCGCAGAGTGCCCGCCTTCCCAAAGCGGTACCACATCGCTGCCAGCCCGACGCCTCGCCTGAGCCGTCCACCGCCGCCATTGAACGCCGCGGCGTCTGCGCAGAGCGCATCGTAGTCCGGCCGGATTGCCTCCAGCACGGCTTCGAGGCCCAGCGATTCGCCGACCGGATAGCCGAGGAAGGAGGTCTCACCCCAACGCAGGCGGTTCTGAAGCCGCAACGCCAGCGGATCCATGCCCAGGCTCTCGGCCAGTTCGTCCAGCGCGCATTCGGTTGCGAAGACGGCCTGCGCCGTGCCGAAACCGCGAAACTGTCCTGCCTTGGGGCCATTCGTGTAGATGGTGCGCGCAAAAGCATCCACTGCCAGCCAGCGGTATGGGCCGCCGCTGGCCGTGACGGCGTAGTTCGGGATGTACTGCCCGTGCGCGTCATAGGCACCCGTGTTGGCGTCCACGCGCACCCGCAGGCCCGTCAGGCGGCCGTCACGCGTCGCGCCAATGCAGTTGCGGACGAGATAGGGGTGCCGCTTCGGTGATGCGGCGAACGACTCCCTCCGCGAATAGGCCAGCCGCACCGGGCGGCGCACGTGGTACACGGCCAGAGCCGTCGCGACAAAAGGCCAGGGGTCCTGCTTGCCGCCGAAGGAACCGCCCGTTGGCGGCACGATGACCCGCACCTGCTCCGGCGGCAGCGCGAGCACGGCGGCGATGTATTTCTGCTGGTGGTGGGCCTGGTGCGTGCCCCCCACGACTGTGACCCTACCGGCCTCGTCGAGATAGCCCAGGCACGCCTCCCGTTCCAGCGCAGCGTGCTCCAGGAAGGCCGTCCGGTACTCCCCTTCGACAATCAGGTCCGAGGCCGCGAAAGCCGCGGACAGGTCGCCGTGCTGGACCCCGTAGGCCGTCAGCAGGTTGTCGCGCCCGGCAATCACCGGCGCGCCCGGATGCAACGCGTCTTCGATCTCGAAGGTGTGGGGCAGCAGATCATAGTCGGCCCGGATGGTTTCCAGCGCCGTCTGGGCCACGCTGCGCGTCTCGGCAACGACGAGGGCTACCGGCGCGCCGACCATGCGCACCGTCGCGCCCAGCGGGGCCAGTACCGGCTCGTCCTGGCTGTACGCTCCCAGCCCGTTCAGGCCCGGGATATCGTCTGCGGTGAGCACGCGGGCCACGCCCGGCAGGCGAGCCGCCGCCGCAACATCGAGCCCGGCCAGACGAGCGTGGTGGTGAGGCGACCGCAGCACGGCTGCGTAGAGCATGCCCGGTACGGTGATGTCCTCCACATACCTGGCTTGACCGGTGACTTTGGCGACTGAGTCGGCTCGCAGTTCACTGCCACCGATCGGCCGCGGCCGGTCCGTGGCCGGGGCGGGGCCTGCCTCGCCCCGCAGCCGCCGTGCTGCCAGCCTCACCGCATCAACGATCTTGACATAGCCCGTGCATCGGCAGAGATTGCCGTCCAGCGCCTCGATGATCTCGGCAGCGGTCGGGTCGGGCCGTCGGGCCAGGAGTGCTTTGGCAGCCAGCAGCATGCCAGGCGTGCAGAAGCCACACTGCACAGCGCCGCGCTCGATGAAGGCAGCCTGCAACGGATGGAGCCCGTCGGGGCCGGCCAGCCCCTCCACTGTCTCCACCCGCAGACCCGAAACCTTGCCCACCGGCGTCAAACAGGAGCGGAGTGGCTGACCCTCCACAAGCACGGTGCATGCGCCGCATTCGCCCTCGTGATCACAGCCCTGTTTGGTGCCCGTGAGGCCCAGATCCTCACGCAACACGTCGAGCAACGGGCGCGCGGGATCTGTGTCCACCACCACGGTTTCGCCGTTGACCTGGAACGAGATCCTTGACAAAGGCAAGTCCCTCTGGGAGAATCGCTCTGCGCTGGCCCGCACCGGCGAGGCCCAAGGGCAGTTCGCGGTGGAGAGCCTAGCATGAAGTCGCCTTTTTCGCAACAAGCCGCACGTCGAAACTGCGTCGCGTCGTTTGACGCCCGCCATAGGCGATGCTACACTTGCTTCCCGTCAATCGGAGGATGCAGCCCGTGAAGAGCTATCGGAAGGAACTCTGGTTCAACGTGCCCGGCCGGCGGGCATTCATCAATATCACGCCACAGGTCGAGGCGTGCCTGCGCGAGAGCGGCATCCAGGAAGGGCTGGCCCTGGTGAATGCCATGCACATCACCGCATCGGTCTTCATCAATGACGACGAGAGCGGCCTGCACCGAGACTACGATGACTGGCTGGAGCAACTCGCGCCGCATGAGCCGATCAGCCGCTACCGTCACAATCGCACCGGCGAGGACAACGCTGACGCACACATGAAGCGACAGGTCATGGGCCGGGAGGTGGTTGTCGCCGTCACGGGAGGGCGGCTGGACTTCGGCCCGTGGGAGCAGATCTTCTACGGTGAGTTCGACGGGGGGCGCAGGAAGCGAGTGCTCGTCAAGATCATCGGCGAGTAGCCCGGCGCCAGAGGAACCGAGGGCAAGCCGCAGTGCGCCCGCCCCGCCGGGCCCCGGAGATCAGCCCCGCCGCGGCACCGGGCATCCGCATCCTGACCCGGCGGGCGCACCTGAAGACCAGAAACGGGGACAAGAGATGCAAGGCATTCGACTGGCCATCTGGCTGTGCGTGGCCTTCTCGATCGGGCTCCTGGCGGCGGGTTGCGCCGTGGGATCAGGCCCCATGATTGCCGTCAAGGACGCTATGGCCCGGCCGGCGCCGGTGGCAGGTGGAACAGGCGGCGCGTTCATGACCATCATCAATCGCTCGGCCGTGGCGGATCGGCTCCTCGCCGCCTCGAGCCCGGCCGCGGCGGTAGTGGAACTGCACGAGACGGTGGATGATGGCGGAGTCATGCGCATGGTGCCGCATCCGGAGGGGTGGGAGATTGCCGCGAAGGGCCGGCTGGAGTTGAAGCCGGGCGGCAAGCACCTCATGCTCATCGGCCTGAAGGAGCCGCTCGAAGCAGGCCAGACGGTGGAAATCACGCTGACCTTCAAGAACGCTGGTGCCGTGACCCTCCAGGTACCGGTCAAGGCGCTGGGCGGCTGACGCCATGGCAGCGGAGCAGGTACTGTGATGCAGCGTCTGATCACCGGAAATGAGGCACTGGCCCTGGGAGCCCTGCGCGCGGGCGTCAAGGTGGTGACCGGATATCCGGGCACGCCTTCGACGGGCGCGCTGGCGAGCCTGCTCGACTTGCAGACGGCCGGCGACCCTGCGTGCCAGGGTCGGTACTTCGAGTGGAGCGTGAACGAGAAGGTTGCCCTCGAGGTGGCAACAGGCGTGGCCTGGGCCGGGCACCGGGCCCTGTGCACCATGAAGATGTCGGGCCTGAATGTGGCCTACGATTCGCTCTGCTCCGTGGCCTATTCGGGGACAGTCGGCGGGCTGGTGATCTACGTCGCCGACGATCCGGGCGCCAGCGCCGGGATGGTCGAGCAGGACACGCGCGGCTTCGCCCAGATGTCCGATCTGCCGATGCTGGAGCCGGCTACCCCTGCTGAAGCCTATCGCTTCGTGCAGGTCGCCTTTGATCTGTCGGAACGGACCGGGGCGCCGGTGTTCGTGCGCATGGTGACCGCGACGGCACTGTCGTACGGGCTAGTGCAGATAGAGGATCCGGTTCCACCGCTCGACAGGTCACCCGTCCTGCAACGGGACATCAACCGGTACACCAAGGCGGGCGCGGCCATCGTCATGGCGCAGCATCGCGAGGCCCTGGCCCGCCTGGAGCAGGCGGGTGCGCTTATCCGGGAGTGGGGCCTGAACGAGCTCCGTCTGTCCGCGCAGGCCGGCGGAACGGGAATCATCGCCGCAGGCGTCACGGCGTCGTACTTGCAGGAGAGTTTCGATCTGCTCGCTCGCAGCGGAGCCGGTTTCGACCCGGATGGTGTCTCACTCCTCACCGTCCGTGCGCCCAACCCGCTGCCTGACCAGGAGATACGCTCCCTGCTTGCGCACTGCCGTTCGGTCCTCGTGCTCGAGGAACTCGAGCCCCACATCGAGCGAGGCGTCTACATCGAGGCGCAGCGACAGGGCTTCGACGGCCCGATCATCGGCAAACTGGACGGCACGCTGAGCCGCGTCGGCGAATACGGGGTGGCTTCGGTCGTTCGGGGGCTGGCTGCGGCCTTGGGGCTGCCCTACCCGGCAGACCTGCTCCAGGGAGACGCGAGCGCCGAGGCCATGGCCGCGCCGCGTCCGATCACGGTGTGCGCGGGCTGCCCACATCGCGGCACATTCATGGCCATCAACCGCGCCATCCGCAAGTTGCGGCTGAAACCGGACCAGGTGATGGTCACCGGCGATATCGGCTGCACCATCCTGGGCATGAACCCGCCGTTCAACACCGTCTGGAATGAGATCTCAATGGGCGCCAGCATCGGGCTGGCCCAGGGATTTGCCCTCAGCGGCCTTGACACGCCGGTGATCGCCACGATCGGCGACTCTACCTTCTTTCACGCCGGACTGCCGGCGCTTGTCAACGTCGTCCAGCACCAGATCCCCATTACGGTGATCATCCTGGACAACGGCTGGACGGCGATGACGGGGATGCAGGTCAATCCGGGCACTCCCATAGAGTGCCTGCCAGGCCGCCAACGGGGCCACAGGGTTGACATCGCAGAGGTCATCCCGGCGCTCGGCGTGCAGCAGTTCTTCATCGTGGACCCGTTCGACCTGGACGGCACGACCGAGACGATCCGGCACGCGCTGACCCTCTCCGGGGTCAAGGTGGTCCTCGCGCGGCAGGAGTGTGCCATCCAGGCGCAGCGGCGGGGCGAGAAGGCGGGAGAGCCGGTCACGGTGGACGATGAGAAGTGCAATCAGTGCAGGCTCTGCATCCAGGCCACCGGTTGCGCTGCCCTCTCGCTGGCCGGCAACAGCATTGCCGTGGACCCCACGCTCTGCTACGGCTGCAACCTGTGCGCAGAAGTGTGCAACCGGGACGCCATTCTGACCCACCAGGCACCGGTCGAGGCCGGGGCGGCGTAGGAGGCGGGAGCATGCCGGACACCGGACAACCCCACGGGACGAAGCGGGCCGCCCCCTATGATGTCCTCCTGGTCGGCGTAGGTGGTCAGGGGGTTCTCACGATTGCCGAAATCATCGCCGAGGCCGCCGCAACAAGTGGGCTGCCCGTGAGTTACTATCCGAGCAAGGGGATGGCACAGCGCGGCGGTTTCGTCAGGGCGCAGGTGCGCCTGGGCCGCGAGCCAACCGGGCCCAACATCCCTGAGCGGGGCGCCGACCTGGTGATCGCTCTGGAACGCTCGGAGGCGCTGCGCGCTGTCCGCTACGCGAAGCCCGACGGCGAGTTCCTGCTCTATGATGACGTTTGGGCGCCCACGGCCGTCATGCTGGGGAAGGCCGCCTATCCGACATCCGAGCAGGTGCAGGACGCCGTGCGCAAGACGGGTGCGCGGCTGCTCTATGCAGGCCCGCAGGATCTGCCCCTCTACAAAGGCCAGCCTGTCAACGACAACGTCTTCGTGCTGGGGCTTGCAGCAGGCCATTCGGCCTTGCGCCAGGTTCTGGACGCCGACGCGATCGCCGGGCTGCTGTGCAGGCGCTGGCCCAAGGCGGCCGACCGGAACCTGTTCGGGTACCAGGCTGGCCTGGCATTCGGCGGAGAGGGGGAGCGGGAGGCGGCGCCTGTCCTGGAGCACACGCCATGACGGGCGAAGCGCTTGATGTCCTACACCGCCTGTTCTACCCGCGCGCGGCCGCTGTCGTCGGTTCGACGGCGGAGGGGAAGCTGGGCTACCACCTGCTGCGGCAGATCGTCTCCGGTGGCTATGAACGGATCTACGCGGTCAACCCGAAGGCGCAGGGCCTGGGCCATGTCCCCGGATTCCCCTCACTGACAGCGGTACCTGAGCCGGTTGATGTGGCCGTCATCGCGTCGCCGGCGGCGACCGTGGCGGACGTACTGGAGGATTGCGGGCGGGCCGGCGTGGGTGTGGCCGTGGTGATCACCGCCGGGTTTTCAGAGGTCGGGAATGCGACGGGGGAGGCGGAAATCGTGAGGGTCGCCCGCCGCCACGGCATCCGGCTGGTTGGCCCGAATTGCGCCGGCCTGCTCAACACCGCACACCGCTTCTGTCCCACACTGGAGGTCATTCCCCCAGCGGGCGCAACTGCGCTCGTTTCTCAGAGCGGCGCGCTTGGCGGCGCCATCCTCTCCTGGGCAGAGGAGCAGGGCCTGGGGTTCTCGAAGTTCGTCAGTTACGGCAATGGCGCTGATCTGGACGAGGCGGCATTCCTGCGCTATCTGGCCGACGACGATGATACCAGGGCCGTGGCCCTCTACATCGAGAGCATTGCCGACGGCCGGGAGTTCATGGCTGCCCTGGAGGCCTGCACCCGGCGCAAGCCGGTGGTGGTCATCAAGGCCGGACGCACCGCCGCGGGCCAGCGGGCCGCGCTCTCGCATACGGGTTCGATGGCCGGCTCCGACGCCGTCTACGACGCAGCCCTTCGCCAGTGTGGCGCATTGCGCGTGAAGACTGTGGAGGAGATGTTCGACCTCTGCAAGGGATTCGTGAGCCTGCCTCCGGTGCGCGGCCGCCGCCTGGTGATCGTGACCAACTGCGGCGGCCCGGGCGTGCTCGCCGCAGATCAGGCCGAGGAAGTTGGCCTGTCCCTTCCCGAACCCGGACCGGACCTGCGCGCGCGGCTGTCGGCCTTGCTTCCGCCATACTGCTCGCTGCGCAATCCCATAGATCTGACGGTCGAAGGCACAGAGTCCGCCTACCGCGAGGCGCTCAGGCTGGCCCTGGAGAGCGGGGAGTACGACGCGGCGCTGGCGCTCAACGTCAACCCGGCGTACCTGGACTCCGGGCCCCTCGCCCGCGGCGTCGCCGATGCGATGGCCTCCGCCGGGCGCCCGGTGGCGGCCACCTTCATGGCCGGCCGCGCAGCACGTCCAGCAGTGGCGCACTTCCGCAGCCGCGGGATTCCCGTCTACCCGACCGGGGAGCGAGCCGTGTCTGTGCTGGCGCGCATGGCGGGGTACCACGAGTGGCAGCAGGCATCCGCCGCCCGCCCGCCGGTCGGCGGCGGGCGATCCGCCCTCGGCCGCACGCCCTCAACGTCGGGCCTCCGGGCGCTTGCGGGTGCCCGAGGAGTGGTGCTGGAGCCGGACGCGATGGCCTGGCTGCGGGAGAAGGGCTACCCGGTGCCGGAGTTTCGGGTGGCGCGCACGCGGGCCGAGGCAGTCAGCGCCTGCCGGGAGGTCGGATACCCGGCCGTGATGAAGGTCGTCTCGCCGGAGATCCTGCACAAGTCCGATGTGGGCGGGGTTGTCGCGGATATCCGCGACGACGCAAGCGCCGAGGCGGCCTTCGAGCAGATCACACGCGCAGCAGCAGGACGGGAACTGCGGGGCGTGGTCGTCTACCCGATGGTGCGAGGGGCGCGCGAGGTGCTCGTGGGGCTCACCCGAGATCCGCAGTTCGGTCCCGTGGTGGCCTTCGGCCTCGGGGGGATCTACACGGAGGTCCTGCGCGACGTGAGCCTGCGCGTCGCCCCGGTGGACGAGGCGGGCGCGCTGGCGATGATCGGCGAAATCAGAGGCGCGCCGCTGCTCCGGGGGGTTCGCGGCGAACCGCCCGCCGACATCACCGCGCTGGCGCGGCTGATACGTGATGTCTCACACCTGCCCGACAGCCACGCCGACCTCGCGGAACTCGACCTGAACCCCGTGTTCGTCCTCCGCGAGGGGGTCACCATCGGGGACGCGCGAATCGTGACGTGTTGAAATCGGGCGCTGCGGCCAGCGCCTTCGGGGGAAATCGGTGCCACCAACGATCAGACAACAGCGAGGGCTGGACGCGATCCGGCCTTATGTGCCCGGCAAGCCGATCGAGGAAGTGCAGCGCGAGTACGGCCTGACCGATGTCGTGAAACTGGCCTCCAACGAGAATCCGCTGGGGGTCTCGCCGGCCGTGATCGCGGCCATGCAGGGCGCGCTGGGGGAAATGAACCTGTACCCGGACGCCGCGGCGTATAGCCTGTCGAGGGAGATCGCGGGCTTCCTCGGCGTGGCGCCCGAGCAGGTGCGGGTCGGCAACGGCGCGGACGGCATCATCCGGGAATTGTGCGTCAGTTACCTGGAAGACAACGATGAAGTGATCGTCAGCCGTTCTTCCTTCCCGGTGTACGACATCAGCGCCAGCGTCATGCGGGCCAAGATCGTCAAGACGCCGCTCAAGGGTTACGGGCTGGACCTGCAGGCCATGGCGGCCGCGGTCACCGACCGCACCAAGATCATCTTCGTCTGCAACCCGAACAACCCTACCGGCACGATCGTCACCAGGGGCGAGGTCGAGGCGTTCATGCGGCAAGTCCCCGAGCAGGTGATTGTGGCCTTCGATGAGGCGTACTACGATTTCGTCGAGTCGGACGAGTACCCGGAAACACTGGGGTATGTCCGCCAGGGCCGGCCCAACGTGATTGTGCTGCGCACCTTCTCCAAGATCTACGGGATGGCGGGGCTGCGGCTGGGATACGGCGTGGCCCAGCCGGAACTGCTGGCGCCACTGCACCGGAGTTCGGAGTCATTTCCCGTGAACCGGATGGCCCAGGTGGCCGGCCAGGCCGCGCTGAACGACCGCGAGTTTCTGCGCGAAACCGTTGTCGTCAACCAGGCAGGGCGCCACTACCTCTACGGGGAGTTCGAGCGCCTCGGGCTGCGGTACGCGCCCAGCCACACGAATTTCGTCCTGGTGCACGTCGGCCCGCGCGCCGACGACGTGTTCCACGGCCTGTTGCGGCGTGGCGTCATCGTCCGCCCGTGCCACAACTACGACCTGCCCGAGTTTCTGCGCATCACCATCGGCACACCCGAACAGAACGCTCGCCTCGTCGCGGCGCTGGAGGCCGTCTTGCGCGAGAGCCCGGCGGTCTGGTGACGGGCGAAGTCGAGGCAACGAGGAGCCGCGCGGTGCCGCTTCGCCTGCATCCGATGGCTGCCTTGCGGCCCCGTCTGGTATAATCCCGGCAAAGTCCGCGCCAGGAGGAGAAAGCGTGCATTTCACTGACCGAGTCAGGCATCTGGCCCCTGAGGGGGCCTACTTCATGCTCGAGCGGGCGCAGGCCCTGGAGGCCGCAGGGCGAGAGATCATCCACCTCGAAATCGGGCAGCCCGACGTCCCGACTTTCGACAACATCGTGCAGGCCGGCATCCAGGCCATCCGCGACGGGCAGACGCGCTACACGCCGCCCGCCGGGCTGCCGCGCCTGCGCCAGGTCATCGCCGATCAGGCGGGACGCCAGCGTGGCATCGAGGTCCGCCCGTCGCAGGTCGTGGTGGGAATGGGCACCAAGCCGGCCCTCTTCTTTCCAACGCTGGCGCTCGTGGAGCCCGGGGATGAGGTGATCTACCCCGATCCCGGCTTTCCGACGTATGAGGCGATGATCGGCGTGGCCGGAGGTGTTCCGGTGCCGGTGCCGCTGCGCGAGGAGACAGGCTTCTCATTCGACCTCGACGCCTTCGACGCGGCGCTCAGCGACAGGACGCGCATGATCGTGCTGAACTCGCCCGGCAATCCGACCGGCGGCGTGCTGCCGATGTCGGCGCTCGAACACATCGCCCGCGCGGCCCTTGAGCGTGATCTCTGGGTGCTCTCCGACGAGATCTACAGCCGCCTGGTGTTCGACGGAGGGTCGGCGCCATCCATCGCCGCGCTGCCGGGCATGGCCGAGCGCAGTGTGATCTGCGACGGTTTCTCCAAGACCTACTCGATGACCGGCTGGCGGCTGGGGTACGGCATCATGCCCGAGGCACTGGCAGAACGCGTCGAACTCCTCATCACGCATTCGACCGGCTGTGCGGCGGCGTTCACGCAATACGCGGGGATTGAGGCCCTTCTGGGCCCGCAAGACCAGGTCGAGGCGGTGGTGGCCGAATACGAGCGCCGGCGCGACCTGCTCGTGGCAGGGCTGAACGCCATACCGGGCGTGCGTTGCCAGGTGCCGCAGGGCGCCTTCTATACCTTCCCGAACGTGACCGCATTCGGGAGGACCTCGGACTGGCTCGCCGAGTACCTGCTCAACGAGGCGGGGGTCGCGACTCTGCCGGGCACCGCTTTCGGAGCCCACGGAGAGGGCTACCTCCGGTTCTGCTTCGCCAACTCGATGGACAATATCCGCCGCGGGATTGACCGAGTGGCTGAAGCGCTGGCCCGGCTCCTGTAGACTACGCCGACGAGAGGTTCCAGTGACATATCCCTCCGTGAACCCACTGAAGTGGGAAACCATCCAGCCCTACGTGGATGACCTTCTTGCAGCACCGCTGACCGCGAACACTGCCGACGCCTGGCTGCAGGAATGGAGCAACTTGTCTGCCGTGCTGCAGGAGGCTTACGCGCAGATCCTGCGCGAGATCACCGAGAACACCGCTGACAGAGACGCCGAGGCGCGTTTCGAGACCTATGTCCGCGAGATCGCGCCCAGGTCGAAGGCTGCCGACCAGGCCCTGCGCGACAGGCTGCTGGCCAGCAACGGCTATACGCCCTCCGACGAGACCCGGCAACTGGTGCAGCGCTTCCGGGCCGAGGCCAGGATCTACCGGCAGGAGAACCTGCCCCTGCTGACCGAACTGGCGATGCTCGAGAACGAGTACAACAAGATCGCGGGCGCCCTCACCGTGGACTGGGAAGGCCAGCCGGAAACGCTCCCCATGATCAGACAGCGGCAGCGCAGTCCGGACCGGCAGGAGCGGGAGCGCGCATGGCGGCTGGAGATGGGGGCGTTTGCCGCACGCCGCGAGGAACTCAACACGCTCTATCTCAAGATGCTTTCCCTGCGCCGCCAGGTGGCCCGGAATGCCGGTTTGCCCGACTTCCGCGCGTACCGGTGGTTGGAACTCCACCGCTTCGACTACAGGCCGGAGGACTGCTTCACCTTTCACCAGGCGATCGAGCGCGAGATTGTGCCGCTGGCCAGCGCACTCGCCCGTGACCTGCGCGAAACGCTGGGGCTGGATGCCGTCAGGCCGTGGGATGTCGAGGCGGATCCCTACGGCAAGCCGCTCCGGCCCTTCTCCGAGGTTGCGGAACTGGAGGAGGGCGCGGCCCGCATCTTCGGGCGTGTCCACCCCGACCTGGCCGCGCATTTCGCGACCCTGCGTGACGGCTATCTCGACCTGGCCTCGCGGCCGAACAAGGCGCCGGGCGGCTATTGCGAGAGCTTCCCCGTATCGGGCAGGGCCTACATCTTCATGAACGCTGTGGGCAGCGAGCAGGACGTCAACACGATCCTGCACGAGGGAGGGCACGCCTTTCACTTCCTGGAATCGCGCCGCCACCCGCTGATCTGGAATCACAACGGCCCAATGGAGTTCTGCGAGGTGGCATCCATGGGCATGGAACTCCTTGCAGCCCCGTATCTGGCGGCCGAGGAGGGCGGCTTCTACAGCGAGCCGGATGCGCGGCGGGCCTATGCCGACGAACTGCGGAGCATCGTGCGCTTCCTGCCCTACATGGCCGTGGTCGACGCGTTTCAGCACTGGGTCTATACGGAAGCGCCGGACCAAGTCACCGCCGCGGACCTGGACGCCAGGTGGGCGGAACTGTGGGATCGCTTCATGCCCTGGGTTGACTACACGGACCTCCAGGCGGAGAAGGAAGCCGGCTGGCACAGGAAGCAACACATCTTTCAGGACCCCTTCTATTATGTCGAGTATGGCCTGGCGCAGGCCGGCGCGCTGCAGGTCTGGCGCAATGCGCTGCGGGATCAGGCGGCCGCCGTCGCTGACTACCGCGCTGCGCTGGCCCTGGGCAACACCCGGTCGCTCTCAGAGCTCTTCCGCGCGGCGGGCGCGCGCTTTGCCTTCGACCGGGGCACCGTGGCCGAACTGGCAACGCTGATCACCGGGCAGTTGTCGCGCCTGACGCCGCGGGAGTGACCCCTTCAACGCGCAGAGACCCCGGCATCTGACATGGAAGCTGCCCTACTGCATCCCGCCCGGGCCGGGGATACAGTAGTGCAAACTCGGCTTGGGGAGCATCGCACACCGTGAAAAACGCTACGCATTCTCTGGAAACCGCCACCCTCGGAGGCGGATGTTTCTGGTGCCTGGAGGCCGTTTTCGACTCGCTGCGCGGTGTCGAGGACGTTGTTTCGGGCTACTCAGGGGGCCACACGCCCCACCCCACCTATGAGATGGTTTGCACGGGGACGACGGGCCACGCCGAGGTGGTCCAGATCACGTTCGACCCGGCCATCATCAGTTACCGGGAGATCCTGGAGGTGTTCTTCGCCATCCACGACCCGACGACGCTCAACCGACAGGGGGCCGACGTGGGGACGCAATATCGCTCCGTGATCTTCTACCACTCGGGTGAGCAGAAGGCCGTGGCGGAGCAGGTGATCGCCGAGGTGAACGCCGCCGGGCTGTGGCCGCGGCCAGTGGTGACGCAGGTGGTTCCCTTCGAGGCTTTCTACCCCGCCGAGGACTATCACCAGGAGTACTTCGCGCGCAATCCCTACCAGGGCTATTGCCAGATCGTGATCGCGCCGAAAGTCGCCAAGTTCCGGAAGCAGTTCCTCCAAAGGCTCAAGAAGTGATCAGCCGGTAGACGGCGCCGCCGTTCAGGTCCACGACGTAGAGTTCACCGGCCTCGTCTTCGCCGAAGGAACTGATGGCGAGGTCGGTATCCAGGAGAAGGCGGCTCTGCCAGGCGCCGCCGCTATCCGCTGCCAGGCCCCAGATCCGCCCGCTGCAGTAGTCCCCGTAGAGGTAGACCCCCTGCAGTGCCTGGATCTCGCTTCCGCGGTAGACATAGCCGCCGGTGACGGAACAGCCGTCAGGGCCGTGCCGGTAGTCGGCCACCGGCAGAACCAGCCCCTCGCGCTGGCACGCTGCGCTATCGGGGAAACAGTGCGTGCCCTCCATGATCGGCCAGCCGAAGTTCAGCCCACCCGTCAGCCGGCCCGCGCCGTCCGTGCGAACCAGATTGATCTCCTCGTAAGCATTCTGGCCGACGTCCGCGATCCACAGGTCGCCGGTGGCCCGATCGAACGCGTAGCGCCAGGGGTTGCGCAAGCCGAACGCCCAGATCTCCGGCCGCACGGGCTGGCCGTTCCAGTCGGCCTGGGCCCAGGGATTATCGGACGGCACGGCATAGGGCACGCCCGCGTCGGCCATGACATCAATGCGCAACATCTTGCCGAGCAGGGTCTGCGGGTTCTGCCCGTTTCGGAAGCGGTCGTTGGCAGCCCCACCGTCGCCGGTGCCGATGAAAAGATAGCCGTCCGGGCCGAACGCCAGCATCCCCCCGTTGTGGTTCGCCGCCGGCTGGTCAATCCGCAGGACAGGAACCTCGCTCGCCGGGTCGGCGAGGTTGGGATCGCCCGTGACGCGGAAGCGGGAGATGACGGTGTCGCCGCCGCGGTCGGTGTAGTTCACGAAGAAGACGCCGCTCGACGCGTAGTCCGGCGCGAACGCCAGCCCGAGCAGCCCCTGCTCCGACCCGCTGCTGCGCACCCGGTCACGGATGTCCAGGTACGGCGTGGCGAGAAGCCGTCCCGCCTCCGAGACCCGGATCACGCCGGCCTTCTCGACCAGGAAGAGCCGACCGCTGCCGTCGCCGGCGTGTGTGACGAAGACCGGCCTCTCCAGGCCCTCGAACGCCGCCTGAAGGGCAAGCCGAGACACCGCGCTCAGGCCGGGGCCCTGGGACGGCGTTGCGGCAGGCGGCTGCATCGTCACCGTGAGGCGCGGGGCTTCCGTTGGGCCGACGGCAGCCGAAGGTGCTGCGCTCGCCGAGGCAGTGGGTTCTGGGGCGCGCGTTGCAGCCCCTGGCGTGGGCGCTGCCGGTGCAGCTGAGACCATAGTCATTCCGCAGGAAGAACG
>FWPV01002592.1_pt1 | contig 36722 bp, 38 predicted proteins | sample 2228371 | NCBI WGS metagenome assembly FWPV01 (sample SAMEA103939776, study PRJEB20133) | metagenome | reverse complement strand
AGCGTGTTCTCCGGGTGCGTGGAGGACGCCCCGCGGTGCGCCACGACGATCGGGAAGGCGTCTTCGGGGAAGCCTCGCGCGGCCATGGCGCCGGAGTCTACCGAGCCGCGCTCGAGGGACAGAGGTGGTTCACCGGGCAGACCTCGCAGCGGGGGTTCCGGGCCGTGCAGATGGCCCGCCCGTGCTCGATGAGGACGTAGGTGAAGGGGAACCACCGCTCCCGGGGGACCAGACGCATCAGGTCCTGCTCGATCTTGTCGGGGTCCGAGGCGGACGAGAAGCCGAGGCGGTTCGCCAGGCGTTTCACGTGGGTGTCCACGGCGATCCCCTCGACCTTCCCGAAGGCGTTGCCGAGCACGATGTTCGCGGTCTTGCGCGCCACCCCCCGGAGCGTGAGCAGGTCCTCCATCCGGTCCGGGACCTTCCCCCCGTAGACCTCCACGATCCGGCGGCAGGCCTCCCGGATCGAGGTCGCCTTCTGGTTGAAGAAGCCGGTGGGACGGATGTCGGCCCGCAGCTCCTCCTCGGGCACGCGGAGGTAGTCCTCGGGCGTCCGGTACTTGCGGAAGAGCGTCTCGGTGACCTCGTTGACCTTCTCGTCCGTGCACTGGGCGGACAGGATCGTCGCGACGAGCAGCTCGAGCGGGTTCGAGAACCGCAGGGCCACCTTCGCGTCCGGGTAGGCCTCGGAGAGCAGCCACACGATCTCCGGCGCCCGTTCCTCGATGGGGCTCTCCCGCGTGAGCCGCCGCCCCCGAGCCCCTCCCCCCGTCGGGGTCGTCCGGCTCGTCCGCCTCGGTGCCCTCCGCCGAGCGACCATCGCCACCTCCTCAGCGTCGCGCCTCGGGCGTCGCGACCGTGAGGGCGAGCTCGAAGGCCTCGCCGGCCGCGGCCCGCGTCCAGCGCCCCCCACGGTACACGCCGACGCTCCCCCGGCCCTGCACCCGCCAGGACCGCCCGTCCCCCACCATGGCCGTCTCCTCGTCGATCGCGACGAGGACCTCGCCGGGCCGCAGCGAGCCCTCGATGAGGGCGTGCGCGCCGGGGCGCCAGCGCTCCACGGTGTCCCAGTGGGGCGCGAACAGGACGCCGCGGAGGTACCCGAGCCCCGGCTTCCAGAGGTCCGCGGCGGTGAGGTCCTGGACGGCCGTGTCGAACGTGGTCTCGGTCAAGCACGCCACCCCCGCGCTGCACCCGATGTACCCGAGACCGGCCTCCAGCCGCTCGCAGATCGCCCGCCACAGGGGCGTGTCCCGGAGCGTCGCCGCGAGGTACGAGGGGTTCCCGCCGGAGACGTACACGGCCGAGGAGCGCCCCACCCGCTCGGCGAGGTCCGCGCGCTCGGCGTCCTTCCGCCCCCTGACCGGTAGGACCTCCCCCGGCACCCCGAGCGACCGCAGGTGCGCGAGCCCCTTGGCGGCCCAGCCCTGGAAGACCTCGTCCCCCTCCGGGGCCGAGGCGGTCGGCAGCACGAGGACCGTCCCATCGCCGCCTGCCCGCTCGAGCACGGAGCGGACGACGGGCTCCGACCAGGGCTCGAACTCGCCGGCCCCGAGGAACGCGAACACGCGACTCATCGCAGCTCCGCGGGCCGCAGCTGCGCGTCGAGCCTCCCGCCCAGCTCCTCGGCGACCGAGAGGACGGCGTCGAGGTCCTCGGCCTCGGTCCGGAAGTTCACGATGCACGCCCGCAGGAAGAACCTCCCACCGAGCACGGCGTTGGAGATGAACGCCCGTCCGTCCAGCTGGATCTCGGTCATGAGCCGCTCGTTCAGCCGATCGAGGTACGCGGCGCGCCCCGGACCCTCGGCGAGGTCCGGCGGGACGTACCGGAAGCAGCAGATGGACAGCACGACGGGACAGGCGAGCTCGAAGGCGGGGTGCTCGGCCACCCGCGCGCCGAGGTAGCGAGCGAGCGCGGCGTCGTGGGAGATCCGGCGAGCGTACGCCGCCCGCCCGTGCGCGAGGAGCGAGACCCACACCTTGAGGGCGGAGAACCCCCGAGAGAACCACGGCCCCCACCTGCCGAGATCCGCCCCGGCGTGGGTCCGCTCCCGGTCCTGGCGCACGTAGGCGGGATCCGCGTCGAAGGAGGCGGGTAGGAGCGAGGCGTCCCGGAGCAGCACGCACCCGCCACCGAGGGGCGTCGAGAGCCACTTGTGCGGGTCGAAGGCGATGGAGTCGGCGCGCTCGATGCCCGCGAGGAGCGGGCGCAGCTCCGGCGCGAGCATCGCGGGCCCGCCGTAGGCCGCGTCCACGTGGAACCACAGGCCCTCGCGCTCGCACAGGTCGGCGATCTCCCCCAGCGGGTCCACCGCGCCCGTCGAGACCGTCCCCGCGGTGCCGACCACCGCGAACGGTCGGACCCCGGCCTCGCGGTCGCGCTCGACCAGGGCCTGGAGGTCGTCCACGCGCATCCGGAAGCCATCGTCCACGGGGACGTGGCGGACGTTGGCCCACCCGATCCCAAGCATGTCCGCGGCCCGATCGCTCACGACGTGCGTCTCGGTGCTCAGGTACAGGCCGAGCTGCGGACCCGCGGCGACGCCGCGGTTGCGCACGTCCCACCCGGCGCGTCGGTCCCTCGCGACCTTCAACGCCACGAAGGTGGCCATCGCGCCCCCCGAGGTGATGAGCCCGCCCGAGCCCTCGGGGAGACCGAACACGTCCTGAGCGAAGAAGCGCGCCAGCGCGAGCTCGACCTCCGTCGCCGAGGGCGAGAGCCCCCACCCGCCGACGTTCATGTTGATCGCGGCCGCGAGCAGGTCCGCGGCCGCCCCCGGGACCGTCCCGGTCCCCGAGATGTACGCGAGGAACCGGGGGTGGCCGGGGTACGTGGACCAGGACAGGGTGAGCTCGCGCAGGTAGGCGAGGAGGTCCCCCTCGGCCATGGGCTCCTCGGGCACCTCGATCGCGACGGCCTCGCGGACCTCCTCGGCGGACCACCGGCCGCGCACCGGGAGCTCCGGGAGGCGTTCGAGGAGCTCGGCCCACAGCTCCACGACCTCCGACCCGAAGGCCCGGGCCCGCGCCGGATCCCAGTCCAGGTCCCGCACGGGCTCGGGCGGGCGGGGCGGCTCAGCCACCGCGCACCGCCCCGAGACGGAAGGCCTCGAACGACATCTGACGCCACCAGACCTCCTCGCCGACGGTGTCGAAGATCGCCCGGACCTGGCTCTCGTGGGCGAGGATCGCCCGGACCTTCAGCTCGAGGAGGTCCTCAGGGAGCTCGAGCCACACGGCGAGCTCCTCCCGAGGGGTGACCGGTGGTGTGCCTGGCAGGAACACCTCGAAGGGCGCCCAGATGGGAACGAACTCCGAGGCCCACTCCGGGGTGGTGGTGGCGTACAGGACGCGGGCGCCCGGCGAGCCGACCTCGGCGAGGGCCCGGGTCGCCCAGGCGCCCACGCTCTTGTGCGCCTCGTGCCCCGTCATCCCGTCGGGGCCGAACGTGAGGATCGTGTCGGGGCGCACCTCGGCGACGAGCGATCGGACCGCCGCGTAGCCCTCCTCGGGCAGCGGGGTCCGCATGTCGATGTCGGGCAGGTCCAGCCAGTGGTGCTCGCGGACGCCGAGGATCTCCAGGGACCGTTCGAGCTCGGCCGTGCGGACCCGGCCCATCGTGGCCGAGGGCCACCGCTCCTCGTCGGTGGAGCCCCCCTCTCCGCGCGTGGCCGTCACGCAGACCACGCGAGAGCCGGCCCGGACGGCCCCGGCCATCAGCCCGGCGGACAGGTAGGTCTCGTCGTCGGGATGCGCCCACACCCCGAGGATCGTCCCGAGCTCCTCCATCCCACCCCCATCGGGGGATGCTACACGCCTCGGTGGGGCCGGACCGACGGAGGCTCACGAGGGCGGCGCCGCGTAGATCGCGCGGATCCGCTCGAGCAGGCTCGGCGGGACCTCGTCGCAGCCGCACTTGGCCCGCAGGAGCTCCTTCAGGCGCCGCTGGAACTCGGCGTGGCTCATGCAGGGGCCGCACCCGCTGAGGTGGGCGTGGACGTCCCCGTGGAGGGCCGGGTCGAGCTCCCCGTCCAGGTACCGCTCGATCTGCTCGAGCACCGCCCGACAGTCATCCCGCAACGAGCCCACGCTCCTGCACCGTCTCCCACAACGCCTTCTGCAGCGCTTTCCTTCCCCGGTGGAGCCGGGACATCACCGTCCCGATGGGCACCTCCAGGATCTCCGCGATCTCCCGGTAGGAGAACCCCTCCACGTCGGCCAGCAGCACCGGGATCCGGAACCGCTCGGGCAGGGCCTCGAGCGCCCGCCGGACGTCCTCATCGGGCAGCCGATCCAGGACCTCGGTCTCGGCCGAGGCCTCCGCGCCGCCGAGACGCTCGTACAGGTACCAGTCCTCGATCTCCTCGTCGTTCACCGTGACCGGCTCCCGCTGCCGCTTGCGGTACGCGTTGATGAACGTGTTCATGAGGATCCGGTACATCCACGCGCGCAGGTTCGTCCCCTCCTGGAACCCGGCGAACCCCCGGAAGGCGCGCAGGTACACCTCCTGCACCAGGTCCTCGGCGTCGGCGGGGTTCCGCGTGAGGCGGAGGGCGGCCGAGTACAGGTTGGGCAAGAGCGGGAGCGCGTCCCGCTCGAAGCGAGCCCGGAGCTCGGGGTCGCCCCCGGGACGCGCCTCACCCTGGGCCACCGGCCCGGTCCCTCCCCAGCGGCGCTTGGCGTCGTCCCACGTCGCGACCAGCCTACCCGGTGCCTCACCCTGTCACATCCGCCACCCAGGTGCGAAGATGACCGTGTGGCGCGCAGGGACGATCGCCGCTCGCGGATCCGCCCGGACCCCCTCGGAGGCCCGGGCCGGGTCGGCGCGTCCCCGTGGGTCTGGATCGTTGGGTTCCTCGCGGTCCTCCTCGTGTTCCAGTACCTGGCGGCGCCCAAGCCGACCCAGATCCCCTACTCGGAGCTCCTCGCCCGGATCCAGGAGGACCGCATCCGGATCGTGGGGACGCTGGAGATCTCGGACACCGCGGTCTCGGGCACCTACGAGGAGGACGGTCGGGAGGTCCCGTTCTCGAGCACGATCCCCCCGATCGAGCAGGGGACGACGAAGCTCACCGACCTCCTGGACGAGAAGGGCATCCCCTACACCGGGACCACCCCGAGCCCGTGGCAGAGCGTGGTCCTCGGCTGGGTGGTGCCGCTCGTGCTCTTCGGCGCGCTCTGGTTCTTCCTCATCCGCCGCATGAGCGGCGCGGGCGCGTCGGCCGCCCTGAACCTCGGCCGCAACCGCGTGAAGATCTACGACCGCAAGGAGATGAAGACGACCTTCGCGGACGTGGCCGGCGTGGACGAGGCCAAGGAGGAGCTCCGCGAGATCGTCGACTTCCTCAAGAACCCGAAGAAGTACCAGCGGCTGGGCGGTCGGATCCCCAAGGGGGTGCTGCTCCTCGGCCCGCCCGGCTGCGGCAAGACCCTGCTCGCCCGGGCGGTCGCGGGTGAGGCGAACGTCCCGTTCTTCTTCATGTCCGGCTCGGAGTTCGTGGAGATGTTCGTGGGGCTCGGCGCGGCGCGGGTCCGGGAGCTCTTCCAGCAGGCCAAGGAGAAAGCCCCCGCCCTCGTCTTCCTGGACGAGATCGACACGATCGGCAAGGGACGCGTCGGCGCCCTCGGCGCCGGGTTCGGGGCCCACGACGAGCGCGAGCAGACCCTGAACCAGCTCCTCGTGGAGATGGACGGGTTCGACTCGAGCAAGGGCGTCATCATCATGGCCGCGACGAACCGCCCCGACGTGCTCGACCCGGCCCTCGTGCGACCGGGCCGCTTCGACCGCCAGGTGGTCGTGGACCGCCCCGACCTCAAGGGGCGCGAGGAGATCCTCCGCGTGCACACCCGCGGCGTCGCGCTCGATCCCAGCGTGGACCTGCGGGTGCTCGCCGCGCGCACGCCGGGCTTCACGGGGGCGGACCTCGCGAACATCGTGAACGAGGCCGCCCTCCTCGCCGCCCGCAAGGAGAAGCAGTCGGTCACGATGGAGGAGCTGGAGGAGGCGATCGACCGGGCCGCGGCGGGCCTCGAGCGCAAGAGCCGCGTGATGTCGGAGAAGGAGCGCGAGATCGTCGCCAAGCACGAGATGGGGCACGCCCTCGTCGCCCTCACGGCGCCGACCGCGGATCCCGTGCACCGCGTCTCGATCATCCCCCGCGGGGCGGCGGCCCTCGGCATGACCATGCAGCGGCCCCTCGAGGACCGCTACCTGCTCACCGAGCCCGAGCTCAAGGACCGCCTGGCGGTGCTCCTCGGCGGCCGGACGGCGGAGGAGCTGTGCTTCAACCAGATCTCCACGGGCGCCCAGAACGACCTGCAGCGGGCCACGGAGATCGCCCGCGCCATGGTGACCGAGTACGGGATGAGCCCGGAGATCGGTCCCCTGTCCTTCGGCCCGAACGGTCGCCGCGACGGGTTCTGGTACCCGGGCGCCGGCCCCGAGATCTCCAACGCCCTCGCCGAGCGGATCGACGCCGAGGTGGCGCGCCTCGTCAACGAGGCCCACGAGCGGGCCCGGGCCGTCCTCACCGAGCACCGCGAGTTCCTGGACCGGATGGCCGAGCTCCTCATGGTGACCGAGGTGATCGACGGCAAGGACCTCGAGGCCTACTTCGAGGGGACGAAGCCCATCCCCGACGTCGAGGAGCTCCGTCGGGAGCGCGGGAACGGGCGACGCCAGCAGGCGCCCGAGGTTCAGGACCCGGTGCCGCCCCCGCCGCCGGGGGCCCTTCCCGGCTGATCCCCCAGCACGAGGAGGTCCGTCCTCCCGCGGAACCGCTCGAGGAAGCGGTAGAAGTTGCGCTTGGAGAGCCGCTCGCGCTCGGCGGGGTCGGTGTGGGCCCAGAGCCGATGCTCGTGGCGGCGCACCGGCACGGGGACGACGAGGGCGCGGAGCCCCCGGTCCCGGATCCGGAACGAGCACTCGATGTCGGCGGTGCGGTAGAAGCGGAATCCCTCGTCGAACAGGCCGACATCCCGGATCACCTCGCGGCGGAAGGCCATGAGGTACCCCTCGATCGCGTCCACCTCCGGGCCGGGGACCTCCTCGAAGCTCCTCAGGTCCCGGCTGATGACCCCGAAGGGCCCGCAGACCCCCACGCCGGGGTCCGCCAGGGCGGCCTCGACGGGCCCGAGCACGTCGCCCATCGGCTCCACCGAGCCGTCGACCACGAGGACGATCCGGGCGCGGGAGCGTCGGAGCGAGGCGTTGAGGGCCGCGGCCCAGCCCGTCCCGGGCTCGAGGGGGAGGACCTCCACGCCCTCGCCGTAGACCGCGGGGTCGGTGTCGGTGAGGTCCGCGACCACGTACTGCAGCGAGCGACCCGCGTGGTGCGCCCGGAAGGCCGCGAGGGCGCGCACCACGTCCTCGGGCCAGCCCGGCACCACGAGGTGGACGCTCGCCTCGTGCACGGCCGGCTCCTGCAGGGCGCTCGGCACCTCCCGGGCCCGCAGGCGCTCGGGGGCGGCGAGCGGGAGGGGCTCGAGGATGGTCCCGGCCGGGGTGTCCATCACGCGGTAGCCGAGGCGCCGGAGCTCCTCCCGGAGCTCGTCGGCCCGGGCGAAGTCCCGAGCCGCCCGCGCCCGCTCGCGCTCGGCGACGAGCGCCCGGACCTCCTCGGGAACCCCCTCGACCCCGACGCGCTCGGTCATCCTCGGTGCCTGCGGAGGAAGTCGAGGACCAGGCGGTCGGCGAGCTCCGGCTGCTCGGCGTGGTAGAGGTGGCCGGCGCCCTCGATGATCGCGAGCTCCGCCCCCGGGATCCGCTCGGCCAGGGCGTACGCGTTCGCCACGTCCACGAGCTGGTCCTCGGAGCCGTGGAGCACGAGGACCGGCACGCGGAGCTGCGAGAGGCGGTCCCAGGCGTCCCACGCCTGGACGGCCTCGTGCTGGCGCCGCTCCCCCTCCGGGTGACGTCGCTGCATCCGGGCGACCCGCAGATCCTCCTCCACGAGATCGGGGCGGGCCGCCACGAAGGCCGGCGAGTACAGCTGGAGCCACCGCCGGTCCTTCGGCGCCCGTCCGCGCCCGGGGACGGCGCGCGAGGGCCCGGCGTGGGTGCAGGCGAGCACGAGCGAACGCACCCGCCCCGGGTGGGAGAGCCCGAGCTCGATCGCCACCATCCCACCGAAGGACTGCCCGTAGACGTGCGCTCGCTCGATGCCGAGGGCGTCCAGCACCGCCACGCAGTCCTCCACGAAGGTCGTCATCGTCGCCGGGGCGTCGGGGGCCTGCGAGCGGCCGTTGCCGCGGTGGTCGTAGGCCACCACGAGGTGCTCGGCCGCGAGGCGCGGGATGTTCCGACGCCACCCCGGGATGTCCCCGCCCATGCCCTCGAGCAGGACGAGGGGCTCCTTCGCCGGATCGCCGTGGACCTCGACGTACAGGTGGGCTCCGTCGGGCCGTGCGACGGAGACCGCGCGCATCCCCCTAGCCCGGCTCCTTCGAGACCGCCCGGAGCCGGCCCGCCACCGCCTCCAGCGTCTTCAGGGCGATCCTGGGGTGCTCGGTGATGAGCCCCCGGAAGACCCATCCGGTGATCCCCGCGAGCGTCACGTCCGAGAGCGCCCGGACGGTCGCCGTGCGCGGCCCGCCGTCGAGGAGCGCGATCTCGCCGAAGAAGTCCCCCGGCCCGAGCTTCGCCCGGCGCCGCCCGCCCACGGTCACCTCGCACTCGCCGTCGAGGATCACGAACAGGCCGACGCCCGGCTCGCCCTCGTGCGCGATCACCGTCCCCTCGCGGTGGGTGACGGTCTTCGCGGAACGGGCGATGAGCGAGAGCTCCCGCTTCGAGCACCCCGAGAAGAGGGGCACGTTGGCGAGCTTCGCCACGATGTCCTGCTGCGCCACCTCGGACCTCCTTCGGTCGGACCGCTCCCCGCGGGCCGCGGCGCGCCGCGGGCGCGCCGGCAGGCGCATCCTATCGCGGCGCCGTCCCCCGTGAGACGATGGGCGCCATGGCCGAGCCGCGTGGCGCCGAGGGGGGCCACCTGGAGCGCGCGGAGGGGCGCGCCCTCCTGCGCGGCGCCGCCGACGGGCTCACCCTGTACCGGCTGGCCGTCGCCCTCGCGCTCGTGCCCACCCTCGGAGCCCGTCGGACGGACCTCGCCGCCGGGCTGCTCGGCACCGGGTGGATCTCCGACTTCCTCGACGGCAGGGCCGCCCGGGCCTCCCGGGGACCGACCCGGCTCGGCCCCTACGACCTGTGGGTCGACACGCTCGTCGGCGCCGGTGCCGTGCTGGGGTTCGTGGCCTGGGGCTGGGTGCCGCCGCCGCTCGGGATCGGCCTCGTCCTCGCCCTCTGCGTCGGGTTCGCCCGCACCCGCAACGAGGCGCTCTCGATGCTGCTGCAGGCGACGGGCTACGGGCTGCTGCTGTGGCGGACGTGGGCCGACGGTCGCACCCTCGCGCTGGTCTGGCTGCTCGCGATCGTCGTCGTGATCGGGACCGTGAACCGCCGGGTCTTCTGGGAGCGCTCGCTGCCGACGTTCCTCGGCGGCATCGCCGCCCTCGTGCGAGGGAGCGGCTCCGCCGATCGCTGATCCGCCTCGTCGCGGGGCCGGGATTCGAACCCGGGACCTCTGGGTTATGAGCCCAGCGAGCTACCGGACTGCTCCACCCCGCATCGCAGAGGATAGCAGCGCCGCCGCCGCCAGTCAGACCGAGGGGCTCGGGCTCGCCACGCCCCCGGCGAGCTCGTTCGCGCGCTCCACCGCCCGTCGCGCGGCCTCGATCTCGGCCTGGTAGGTCGCGAGGTCGCCCTCGCGCAGGGCGGCCTCCGCCGCCTCGAAGCGCGCGCTCGCCTCCTCGAGGAGCGCCCGGATCTGCTCCTCGACGGTGCCCGTGGGCGGCTGCCCCCCGCCCGGCGGGGGCGGCGCGACCTCGCCGGAGAGGGAGTCCTCGAGGGCCTGCGCCAGGGTCGTTCCGATCCCCACGCGTCCCCCGTTCACGACGACCACCCGCTTGAGCTCCGGGATCGCGTTGGGTTGATCGGAGCGCACGTACACCGGCTGCACGTACAGGAGCCCGTCGTCGACGGGGATCACGAGGAAGTCGCCGAAGAGCACGTCGGAGCCGCCGCGGGAGAGCAGCGTCCGCTCCGAGGAGAAGCGCAGGTCCTGGTTGATCCGGGCGAAGACCTGCTCGGGCCCCTCGACGTTCTGCCCCGTCGGGAACTGGTACGCGACGATCCGCCCGTAGTCGGGGCCGGGGTCGGCGATCACCGCGAGCCAGGCCACGAGGTTCTGCCGCCCCTGCGGGGTGAAGGGCTGGATCAGCACGAACCGCTCCCGGTCGTCGCCGGGGAGCCGCATGAGGAGGTAGTAGGGGCGCATCGGCACCGGCGAGACCACTCCCGTGGCGCTCACCCGGGACTGGGTCGGGTCCACCGGGATCGCCCAGAAGTCCTGCTTCCCGTAGAAGACCTCCGGGTCGGTCACGTGGTAGCTCGCGTACTGGGCCGCCTGGATCTGGAAGAGGTTCTCCGGGTAGCGGAAGTGCTCGAGGAGGCTCGGGGGCGCCTCCGAGATCGGCGTGAACATCCCGGGGAAGGCCCGCTGCCACACGCGGACGATGGGGTCCTGCGGATCGGACACGTAGAAGGTCATGCCTCCGTGGAAGGCGTCCACGACGACCTTCACGGAGTTGCGGATGTAGTTCACCTCACCCACGAGCGGCGGGGCGCCCGACTGGGGCGGGGCGACGACGTCCTCCAGCCGCACCGGCTGGGAGTAGGGGTAGCGGTCCGTCGTCGTGTAGGCGTCCCAGATCCAGACGAGCCGCCCGTCCACGACCGCCGCGTAGGGATCCCCGTCGAAGCGCAGGAACGGCGCGGCCCGCGGCACCCGCTCGTAGATGCTCCGGTAGATCAGGATGCGGCTCTCGTCCTGGATCAGCCCCGAGATGAGCAGGTTCACGTCCCGGAACCGCCACGCGAACAGGGCCCGCTCGAGCAGGCCGCCGATGGGGATCCCGCCCCGCCCGCCGTACCGGTAGGTCACCTGCTCCTGGTCGTCCCCCGGGGTCCCCTGGTAGTCGAGCTCCTCGGCGCCGGTCCGCACGACCACGAAGGGGACGTCGCTGATCTCCCCGTAGTAGACGCGCTGGCCGTCGCCCTGCAGGGGCGGCTCGCCGGTCGGGGGGATGTCCCGCAGCGTGAACACCGGGGCGCCCTCCGGGGTCGCCGTGTTCACGGCCGAGGCCACCGCGCCGAAGCCGTGCGTGTAGAAGAGGTGGCGGTTCTGCCAGGTGTTCCCGCCGGGGGGGATCTGGGCCTGGCTGATCTCCCGCGCCGAGAGCATCACCAGACGCCGAGCCCCGCCGATCGGGTAGCGGTCGACGTCGACGTCGCCGAACGCGTAGTACTGCCGGATCCGCTGGAGCCCCTCGTAGTCCTCGCGCAGGACCTCGGGCCGCCACAGCCGGATGTTCGAGATCGTCCCCGGGTTGTCGGCGATCTGCTCCGCCGAGACCCGCGAGGAGGCGGGCCGCTGCTGCGTGGCGATCCGGTCCAGGCCGAAGGCCTCCCGCGTCGCCTCGATGTTCCGCTCGATGTAGGGGCGCTCCCGCTGGAGCTCCTGGGGGGCCACCCGGAACCGCTGGACGAAGGCCGGGTACACCGCCCCGGCCACGACCGAGACGAGCGCGAGCAGCCCGACGGCGATGACCGGGAGCGCCCAGCCGCGCAGCCGGATGTTCGCGAAGAACAGCACCGCGCAGACCACCGCGATGAAGACGAGGATCCGGAGCGCCGGCAGCTGGGCCTTCACGTCCGTGTAGGAGGCGCCGGCCACGACCCCGCGCGGGGAGGTGAGCAGGTCGAAGGTCCCGAGCCAGTACCCCCAGGCCTTCACGAGCAGCAGGAGGCCGAGCAGCACGGACAGGTGGGCCTTGACCTGGGGCGTGGCCTTCTCCTCCGCCCCCGTGGCCTGCGGCCGGATGCCCCCCCACAGGTAGTGCCCGAAGGCGGTGAGCACGGTGATGCCGATGAGCGCGGAGAACAGCCATCCCTGCACGAACTCGAGCCAGGGCAGGCTGAAGACGTAGAAGGCGGCGTCCCGCCCGAGGACGGGGTCGCGGGACCCGAACAGGATCCCCGAGGAGTGGCGCCACAGGAGGAAGGTCCGCCACTGCCCCGTGACCCCGAGCCCCACGAGGAGCGCGACGACGGCGGAGAAGGCGGGCAGGAGCCAGCGCAGGTACGGCTCGGCCGCCATCCGGTAGCGCTCCAGGATCTCCTGCTCGAGCGTCATCGGCCGGTACCGGGGGCGCAGGCGGCGCACGATCAGCAGGTTCGCGTACAGCCCCACGAAGAACAGGCCGCCGAAGACGAGCGCGAGCGCGCCGCGCGCCCCGAGGATCCCCCAGAACACCTGGGAGAGCCGGACCTCCCGGAACCACAGGACCTCGACGAAGAAGCCCGAGAGCGCCGTGAGCACGATCGCGACCCCCACGACGGCCGCGACGACGGCCCACGGCCATCGTCGGGTCTCCGCGACGGGGATGCTCGCCACGCCGTGCTCCTTCCGGGATCCGGGCTCGGGACCGTCCCCGAGCGGGTCAGCCTATCACCCGCCCCCCGCGCGACCCTCCAGGTACGCGAGCGCGTCGTCGAGATCGTCCACCGGCACGAGCTCCATCCCCCGGGCGCCGGCCGCCCGGGCCTCGGCGAGGTTCTCCTCCGGCAGGAGGAACACCTCGGCCCCCGCTCGGGCCGCCGCGACGAGCTTCTCCTCGACCCCGCCCACCGCGTAGACCTCGCCGTCCGGCGCGATCGCGCCGGTCCCCGCGATCGTCCGACCGCCCGTCAGGTCCCCTGGCGTGAGGAGGTCGTAGAGGCCGAGGGCCCACATGAGGCCCGCGGAGGGGCCGCCGATGGAGCCGCTCGAGATCCGGACCTCGAAGGGGAAGCTCGCGAGGAGCGCGACGCCGACGATCGGGTCCTCGCTGTCCCCGCAGGGCTCCCGGACGAGGCGGAGCCGCCGCGGCTCCCCGTCCACCGTCACGTCGAAGCGGACCCGGGACCCCGCCGGCACCGCCTCGATGAGGCGACGGGCCTTCCGGACCGTGTCCACCGCCCGCCCCTGGATCCGCAGGATCAGATCGCCCGGGTACAGGACGCCATCGGCGGCGCAGCCGGGCACCACCGCCTCCACGAGGACGCCGCGCCCGTGCTCCCGCGGGTAGTCGGTGAGCCGGCGGAGCACGGCCGCCACGGCGTCGATCTTGCTCTGGTCCATCTCGCTGATCGCGCGCTCGCGCTCCACCTCCACGGGTCCGCCGGAGGGGTAGATGCGCTCTCGCTCCACGACGACCCGGTCCGGGTCGAGCCAGGCCCCCACGATGCCGAACGCGGTGAGCTGGTCGAACACGATGGAGGTGAGCACGAACCGGCCCTCGGAGGGGTACCGGGGGGCGCCCTCGATCCGGATCAGGGGCTCCACGTCCCGGGCCGGCCCCGGCCCCACGCCGTAGTAGGGGAGGTAGATCGTCCCACCCAGGAGGAGCGTCCCGACCGCGGCCGAGCTGATCACGAACCATCGGAGCCTGCGCACGGTCCCATGCTACGGGGCTCCCTCGATCGGCCCGGACGGGAAGGTAGGCTGCGATCGCGATGCGCTACCTCGCGGTCCTCCTGGTCTCGCTCGCGGTGGGGGCGGTCGTGTACGTCGTCTCCCTGCGCGGCGAGGAGCCCGTCGCCGTGGGGTTCGAGCCCTCCGAGCCGACGCCCGAGCCCCCCGCGACGGGGACGGAGCCGCCCCGTCCGAGGCCGGGCTACACGTACCTGCAGGTGCCCGTGGTCGGCCGCCCCTCCCCGGCCGAGCGGCTCCAGGGGCTCCTCGGCTCCCTCGCCCTCGTCGTCATGGGGGCGGCCGCGCTCGCCTTCGCCCTGTGGGCCCTCGGGGCGCTCATCGCGCGGACGATCCGCTCGTACCTGGGGTCCTGAGCGCCGGGCTCACCCCATCCGCACGACCCGGGCCCCCTCGTCGGGCCGACGGCGCCGCGTGAGCTGGAACGAGGCCCGGTACTCGTCGAGGTGCTCGAGCATCGCGCCCGCCCCGAGGATCACGTCGCGCAGCGGGTGCTCGGTGCGGTGCACCGGGACCTCGCACTCCTGGGCGAGGAGGAGGTCGAGGCCCCGGAGGAGCCCACCCCCGCCCGTCAGGTACATCCCGGTCTCGAGCACGTCGTGGGTGAGCTCGGGCGGCGCCTCCGCGAGGGTCCGCCGGGCGGCCTCGACGATCCGACCGACCGGCCCCGCGATGGCGTGACGGATCTCGTCCTCCGTCACGCGGACCTCCCGGGGGGCGCCCGATCCCAGCTCCCGCCCCGTCACGATCGCGGCCCGGGGGGCCCCGCCCGGGAACGCGGAGCCGATGGCGATCTTCAGCTCCTCGGCCACCTTCTCCCCGATCAGCACGCCGTAGCGCTCCCGGATGTATCCGCGGATCGCGGCGTCGAGGTCGAAGCCGCCGACCCGGACCGACCGCCCCGCCACGACCCCGCCCATCGAGAGCACCGCGAGCTCCGTCGTGCCCCCGCCGACGTCGATCACGAGGTTCCCCTGGGGCTCGTGGATCGGCAGCCCGGCGCCGATCGCCGCGGCGAGGGGCTCCTCCACGAGCACGACGCTGCGACCGCCCGCGGCCCGGACGGCCTGCTCCACCGCGCGGCGCTCGATCTCGGTCGCCTCCGAGGGGACGCAGGCGAGGACCCGGGGGCGGGGGAACCGGGCGACACCCACCCGTCGCAGGACCGCCTCGAGCATCCGCTGGGTGATGTCGAACTCCGTCATGACCCCGTGGCGGAGGGGCCGGACGGCGATGACGCTCCCCGCGGGACCGCCGATCGCGCGCCACGCCGAGTCCCCCAGGGCCTCCACCCTGCCGGTGGCGGTGTCGATCGCCACGACCGTGGGCTCGTCGTAGACCACACCTCGGCCCTGGCGGTACACGAGGGTGTTCGCGGTCCCGAGGTCGATCGCGAGGTCCCGCCCCACCTAGGCCCCCATCACCCAGCGCGCCTCGCCCTCGGCCAGGTGCTCCTTCTTCCAGATCGGGACGTCCTGCTTCAGCCGCTCGATCCCGTGGCGGGCGGCCTCGAAGGCCTCCGCCCGGTGCCCGGCGGAGCAGGCCACGATCACGGACACCTCCCCCACCCCGAGCTCGCCGGAGCGGTGCCACAGCGCGACCCGCCGCAGCGGCCAGCGGGCGAACAGCTCCTCGCCGAGCTCCTCCAGACGGGCGCGCGCGAGCTCCTCCCACACCTCGTAGGTGAGTCCCGTCACCGCGCCGGCCTCCGAGTGGTCCCGCACCGTCCCGAGGAAGACGCACGTGCCGCCGGCGGCGGGGTCGGCGACGGCCGCCACCGCCTCGCCCGGATCCAGGGGATCGGGGGTCACGCGCACGGAGAGGCCATCGCGCACGCGACCATCGTAGCGACCGCCGGCGGGTCCGCCCCCGGGGGGTACGCTTCAGGTATGGAGCCGATGGAGCCGGAGGATCGCCGGGAGCCCGAGGAGGGGCCGGGCCCGTTCGACGTGCCCCTGGGGGACATCTGGAACGACGTCCCCCTGTTCCGGGAGATCCAGCGCGTCCTCCTCTCCTCGAGCGGCCCCGTGAACTGGGAGCTCGCGCGGCAGGTGGGCATCGCCGCCGCCTCCTGGGGCCGGGAGGATCCCCGCCCGAGCGAGGCGGACCGCCGCTCCTTCGAGGAGGCGGTCCGCGTGGCGGAGCTCCACGTGGCCACCCTCACCGGCCTCGAGCCCCCGCACGACGTGCCCGTCGTCAAGGCCGTGCGCCGGGCCGACTGGATCACGGAGAACCTGGAGGGGCTGCGCCGCCTCCTCGAGCCCGCGGCGGCCAAGCTCGCCGAGGCGGTCGCCCGGGCCCAGCGCGCCCAGCTGCCCGAGGGCGCGCCCCCGGGCGCGATGCAGCTCCTCGAGCAGCTGTCCCCGCTGCTCCTCGGCGCCCAGGTCGGCACGGTGCTCGGAGCCCTCGCCCAGCAGGTCCTCGGGCAGTACGACGTGGCCGTGCCGAGGCCCGGCGGCGCCGGCACCCTCCTGTTCGTCGTCCCGAACGTGGCGGCCTTCGAGCGGGACTGGTCGCTCGATCCCACGGAGTTCCGCACCTGGGTCGCCATCCACGAGGTCACCCACCGCTTCGAGTTCGCCCGGCCCTGGGCCCTGCCCGCCTTCCGCGAGCTGCTGGAGGACTTCCTCGCGACCCTCGAGATCGACCTCGAGGACCTCGCGCGCCGCCTGGGGTCGCTCGACCCCTCCGACCCCGACCAGATGCGGGAGATCCTGGAGGGGGACGAGGGCCTCTTCGGAACCGTCCTCGACGCGGAGCAACGGATCAAGCTCGGCCGGATCCAGGCCTTCATGGCGGCGGCCGAGGGCTACGGGGACCACGTGATGCACGCGGTGGGGCGGCGGCTGCTCGCCACCTACCCGAGGATCGAGGAGGCGATGCGCCGCTACCGGGAGACCGAGCACGGCGACCCCATCTTCGAGCGCCTCCTGGGGGTGGAGATGAAGCGCGAGCAGTACCGGGCGGGGCGCGCCTTCTGCGACGCCGTCGCCGAGCTGGCCGGGGAGGAGGTCCTGGCCCGGATGTGGGATTCGCCGGATGCGCTCCCGTCCCTTCCCGAGATCGAGGAGCCGCGCCTGTGGCTCGCCCGGATGGGGTGATCGTCGCGGCCCCCGCGAGGCCGCCGCGCCGCCCGCTATAGTTGCGGGCCGATGGCCATCGGAGAGCTGGTCTTCGCGAACGCGGTGGACCGCCGCGTCTTCGACGCCCAGGGGGAGCGGGCGCCCGCGCAGATCTACCTCTCGAGCGCCCCCGGACGAGCGCTCCCCTTCGTGCTGCACCGAGCCTGGAAGGTCCCCACCGGCGTCGTGACCGAGGAGGTCCGGATCGTGGACCCCACCGGCCGCACGGTCCACGTGTGGGGGCCCGCACCGCGGCGGATGCGCGGTTCGATGGACCTCACGGTCGAGACCGACGTCGTGGAGGACGCCCAGCTCGAGGTCACCGGCACCCACCTCGTCTCCTTCATCCTCGACGGCGAGATCGTGGGGGAGATCGAGGTCCCGGTCTATGTGCAGCAGGCCCCGGCGAAGCTCCCGAAGCGGATCGAGGACGGCCTGAAGCGCTCCGACGTCATCTGGGTGGGGATCGAGCGGGGCGGCGAGCGGCGGACGATCCCCGCGTGGTTCGCCTTCCGGGGGGGCAGGATCCTCCTGCTGTCCAAGCGGGAGCGGGGGCCGGAGGAGCAGACGGTCCCGGGCCTGCCCGAGGCGACGGAGCTCATCGTGATCACGCGGCGCAAGGCCGAGGGCGGCCACACCGCGCTCGCGGAGTTCCCCGCGGCCGTGCGCATCCTCGAGGGGCCGGAGTGGGAGGAGGCCGCCAAGGTCCTCGCCGACCGGCGCCGCAGCCGGGTCGGCCCGCCCGAGGAGTCCATCGCCCGCTGGCGGGGCACCTGCGACATCGCGGAGCTCACGCCGGTCGTGCCGGCCTGAGCCCCCTCACCCGATCGGCCGCCCCAGCACCGCGGCGAGCGCGCGGAGCTCTCGCGCGAGCTCCTGCAGGTCCGCCGGTCGCAGGGCCTGCGGCCCGTCGCACAGGGCTTCGTCGGGGTTCGGGTGGACGTCGACCATGACCCCGTCCGCCCCCGCCGCGAGGGCCGCCCTCGCCATCGGGGGCACGAGGTCCCGGTGCCCGGTCGCGTGCGAGGGGTCCACGATCACGGGCAGGTGGCTCTCCCGTTGCGCCACCGCCATGCCCGCCAGGTCGAGCGTGTTCCGGGTGGCCGTCTCGTAGGTCCGGATCCCCCGTTCGCACAGCACGATCTCGGAGTTGCCGCGCTGCGCGATGTACTCGGCCGCCATGAGCCACTCCTCGATCGTGGCGGCGAACCCGCGCTTGAGCAGGACCGGCTTCGCCGCGGCCCCCACGGCCTTCAGCAGCTCGAAGTTCTGCATGTTGCGGGTGCCGATCTGCAGGGCGTCTGCCCACTCCGCCACGAGGTCCACGTCGCGGGGGTCCACGACCTCCGTCACGACCGGCAGGCCGGTCTCCGCCCGGCACTCCGCGAGGATCTCGAGCCCCCGCTTGCCGAGGCCCTGGAAGGAGTAGGGGGAGGTCCGGGGCTTGAAGGCACCGCCCCGCAGGATCGTCGCGCCCGCCTCCTTCGCGGCCCGGCAGGCCGCGTGGGCCTGCTCCTCGCTCTCCACCGCGCAGGGCCCGGCGATGATCGTGAACGTCCCCCGGCCCACCTGCGCCGAGCCGATCCGCACCGTCGTCGGCTCCGGGTGCAGGGAGCGGGCCACCATCTTGTAGGGCTTGCCCACCTGGATGAGGCGGTCGACGCCCGGCAGGTTGTCGAGGTCGAGCGCCCGGAACAGGGCCGAGTCCCCGACGAGCCCGATGATGGTGTGGACCGTACCCCGCGAGACGAAGGCCTCGCCCCCCGCCTCCCGTACCTTCTCGCAGACGCGCTCGATGTCCGCCTCCGTCGCGTCCGTCCTCATCACCACGACCATCGTTCCGTCCTCCGCGCTCGGCGGGTCGGGCCCGAGGATGGAAAACCCCGGGTCCTCGACCCGGGGTCCCCTTCGCTGCGACGGCTCAGGCGACTACGCCGGGTCGTCCCCGCCGTAGAAGAAGAACCGGCCCGCGAAGAACCGCCGCATCGGCCCACATCCTGCCAGGAGGCGGGCCCGCTGGCAACCGTCTAGGATGCCGCCGATGTCCGTCACGGTGGTGGACCACCCCCTCGCCGAGCACCTGCTCACCTCGCTCCGGGACCGCACGACGCCGCCCCCGGTGTTCCGGACCCTGGCCAAGCGTCTCGCCCTCGCCCTGGCCCTCGAGGCCCTCCGGGACCTGCCGACGACCCAGGTCACGGTGGAGACGCCCCTCGAGCGCACCACGGGTCGGGTCCTCGGGGACCTCGTCGCGGTGCCGATCCTCCGCGCCGGCCTCGGGATGCTCGAGGCCGTGACCGAGCTGTTCCCGGAGGTCGCCGTGGGCTACATCGGCCTCGAGCGGGACGAGGCGTCGCTGCAGCCGCAGTCCTACTACCGGAAGCTCCCCCCGGTGGACGGGCGGCACGTCCTCGTGCTCGACCCCATGCTCGCGACCGGCGGGTCGGGCTCGGCGGCCTGCGACGCCGTGAAGGAGGCGGGCTCGCCGGCGACGATCCGGTTCGTCTGCGTCGTGGCCGCGCCCGAGGGCGTGGGGCGCCTCCAGCGCGACCACCCCGACGTCCCCATCTTCACCGCGGCCCTGGACCGGGGCCTGAACGAGCACGGGTACATCCTCCCCGGCCTCGGCGACTTCGGGGACCGCCTGTTCGGGACGGAGTGAGCGGGGTTCCGCGGGCCCGAACCCCGGAGGGCCGCACCTACGTATGATGCGTCGGGAGCGCTCCGGGGGGCGCTCGGAACGGCGGGAAGAGAGGGGGAAGGGATGAGGAGGATCGTACGGACGCTCGCCCTCGTCGCCGTCCTCGCCCTCCTCACGGCCGCCTGCGGCGGCGGTGAGGGCGGCGGGCAGACCGGCCCGACCGGGGAGACCGGCGGCAAGCCGGGCGAGGGCATCACGGTCGGGCTCGTCTACGACATCGGCGGCCGCGGGGACCTGTCGTTCAACGACTCCGCGGCGGCGGGCCTGGACCGCGCCACGGAGGAGTTCGGGATCACCCCGAAGGAGCTGGAGCCGAACCAGGGCGGCACGAACCGCGCCGAGCTGCTGAGCCTCCTCGCGGAGGAGGGCGCGAACCTCATCATCGGCGTCGGGTTCCTGTTCGCCGAGTCGATCTGCGCGGCGGGGAACCAGTACCCGGACGTGCACTTCGCCGACGTGGACGGGTTCATCAACAAGGACACCGCCAACTGCCCGGGTGCCCACGACCTCACGCCTGAGGACAACGTGGCCTCCCTCCTGTTCGCCGAGGAGCAGGGGTCGTTCCTCGTCGGGGCCGCGGCGGCCCTCAAGTCCGAGACCGGGCACATCGGCTTCATCGGCGGGGTGGACATCGACCTGATCCACAAGTTCCAGGCCGGCTTCGAGGCCGGGGCCAAGCACATCAACCCCGACATCCAGATCGACGTGAAGTACATCTCCCAGCCGCCGGACTTCAGCGGGTTCAACGATCCCGCGAAGGCCAAGGAGATCGCGGCGAGCATGTACGAGTCCGGGGCCGACGTGATCTACCACGCCGCGGGGGGCTCGGGCCTCGGGATGTTCCAGGCGGCCAAGGAGTACGCCGACGCGAGCGGCACCCACGTGTGGGGCATCGGGGTGGACTCGGACCAGTACCTGACGGTGCCGGAGGAGCTCCAGCCCTACGTCCTCACCTCGATGCTGAAGCGGGTGGACGTCGCCGTCTACGAGACCATCAAGGCCGAGGTGGAGGGCAACTTCCAGGGCGGGTACATCACCTTCGACCTCGCCCGCGACGGGGTCGGGTACTCGACCTCCGGCGGGTTCGTGGACGACATCAGCTCGCAGCTGGAGGACCTGAAGCAGCAGATCATCGACGGCGCCATCACCGTGCCGACGAGCTGATCCGGCGCACGAGGGGGGCCCGAGGCGGTAGCATCCTCGGGCCCCCTCGTGCGGATCGAGGAGATCGATGAGCCAGGAGCCCCCGGCGATCGAGCTCACCGGGATCACGAAGACCTTCCCGGGCGTCATCGCCAACGACGACATCCACCTCACCGTCCGCCGGGGCGAGATCCACGCGATCGTCGGGGAGAACGGGGCGGGCAAGTCCACCCTCATGAAGATCTGCTACGGGATGCTCCGCCCCGACCGGGGCACGATCCGGATCGACGGGCGCGAGGTCCACTTCCGCTCCCCGAAGGACGCGATCGCGGCCGGGATCGGGATGCTCCACCAGCACTTCATGCTGGCCTCGAACCTCACCGTCCTCGAGAACGTCGTCCTGGGGTCCGAGCCGGCCCGGGGCGGCCTGCTCGACCTGGACGAGGCGCGGCGACGGATCCGCGAGCTGTCGGAGACCTACGGGATGCCCCTCGACCCCGATCGGCGCGTCGAGGACCTCGCGGTCGGCGAGCGACAGCGCGTGGAGATCGTCAAGGTCCTGTTCCGCGGCGCCCGCACGCTCATCCTGGACGAGCCGACCGCCGTCCTCGTCCCCCAGGAGGTCGAGGAGCTCTTCCGCAACCTGCGCGACCTGACCGCGCGCGGGGTCACGGTCATCTTCATCTCGCACAAGCTCGACGAGGTCCTGGAGATCGCGGACACGATCACCGTGATCCGCGCCGGCCGGACCGTCGCCACCGTGGACCCGGACCAGGTGGACGCCCACCGCCTGGCGGTGCTCATGGTGGGCTCCGAGCTCCCCACGCCCGAGACGCGCGAGGCCACCGTGACCGAGCACGTGAGCCTCGCCGTGCGGGGTCTCGGCGTCCGGGTGGAGGAGCGCTGGGCCCTGGAGGACGTCTCCTTCGAGATCCGTCGGGGCGAGATCGTGGGGATCGCGGGGGTGGAGGGCAACGGCCAGCGCGAGCTCGTCGAGGCCCTGATGGGGCTGCGCCGGGCCGACGCCGGCACGATCGAGCTCGAGGGGACCGACGTCACCGACTGGCCGACGCGCCGCCGCCGCGAGGCCGGGCTCGGCTACATCCCGGAGGACCGCCACGTGTGGGGGCTGCTCCTGCCCTCGCCGCTGTGGGAGAACGCGATGCTCGGCCACCAGACGGAGCGTCCCTTCGCCCGGGGCGCCTTCGTGGACCGGGCCGGGGCCCACGCCCGGACGGCGGAGATCGTCCGCGACTACCACGTGGTGACGCCGGGTCCGGACACCCCGGCCCTCGCGCTCTCCGGCGGGAACCAGCAGAAGTTCATCGTCGGGCGCGAGATGGCGGCCGGTCCGCGGGTCCTCATCGCGGCCCAGCCCACCCGGGGCATCGACGTCGGCGCGCAGGCCGCGGTGTGGGAGCACATCCGGGCGGCGCGCGCGGCGGGGCTCGCGCTGCTCCTGATCTCGGCGGACCTGGAGGAGCTCATCGGGCTGTCCGACACCCTCCACGTGATCTACCGGGGCCGGTTCGTGGCGCGCCTGGACCCGTCCACCGTGACCCCCGAGGAGCTCGGCTCCTACATGACCGGCGCGAGGGAGGCGGCGAGCGCATGAGGCGCTGGCGGATCCGGCTGCTGTGGCTGCTCGTGCCGATCTCGGCGCTCGCGCTCGCCTTCGTGGTGTCCTCGATCGCGCTCGTGGCGATCGGCGCGAGCCCGCTCGACGCCTTCGCGTCGATGTTCCGGTACGGGGTGCGCTCCACCTCCCTCGCCTCGATGGTGAACCGCGCCGTGCCCCTGTACGTCGCGGGCCTCGCCGTGGCCATCGGCTTCAAGATGAACCTGTTCAACATCGGGGTCGAGGGCCAGTACCGGATGGCCGCCCTCCTGTCGGCCGCCGCGGGCGCCGCGGTCGCGCTCCCGCCGGTGCTCCACGTCGCGCTCATCATGGCCGTCGCGATGGCGGTCGGCGCCGCCTGGGCGGGGGTCGCCGGCGTGCTGAAGGTCCGGCGGGGCGTCCACGAGGTGGTGTCCACGATCATGCTGAACTTCATGGCCACCGGGCTCAGCGCCTACCTCCTGGCCAACTACCTCCGCAAGCCCCGCGTCGGGTCGGAGCTGCTCATCGCCACCCGCCCCATCCCGCCCTCGGGACAGCTCCCGCCGCTCCTCGTCACCGCCGGCGAGGACCTCCGCTCGTTCGTGCTCATCGCCGCGGTCCTCGGCGTGCTCGTCTACGTGCTCGTCTGGCGCACGCGGTTCGGCTTCGACCTGCGGGCGAGCGGGATCAACCCCACGGCGGCCCAGGCCTCGGGCGTGGACCCGAACCGGATGATCGTGCGGACGATGCTGCTCTCGGGGGCGATCGCGGGGCTCATCGGGATGAGCGACCTCTTCGGGTACTTCCACGCCTACACCCTGGACTTCCCCACGGGCCTCGGGTTCGACGGGATCGCCGTCGCCCTCGTCGGGCTCAACCACCCCGCGGGCATCGCCGTCGGGGCCCTCCTGTTCGGCTGGGTGGACCGCGCCGCCCAGATCCTCGACCTCGAGGGGATCCCCAAGGAGGTCATCGTCATCACCAAGGGCGTCATCATCCTGTCGGTCGTCGTCGCCTACGAGGTCGTCCGGCGCATCGTGCAGGTCGCCGAGGTCAGGGCCGCCGCCGAGGAGACGAGGCGGCTCGAGCGGGAGCGGGAGGCGGTGCCGGCGTGAGCTGGGCCGGACCCACCGAGCTCGCGCGGGGGCGCCGCATCGAGCCGCGACGGATCCTCCTGCTCACCGGCCTGCTCCTCGTGGCGATGTCGGCGGTCCGGGTGGCGACGGGCGCGAACGACCTCACCTCGAGCGGGACCTTCGGCGCCGCCCTCCGTCTCGCCGTCCCGATCCTCCTCGCCGGGCTCGGCGGCCTCTACGCGGAGCGGACGGGCGTCGTGAACATCGGGCTCGAGGGCATGATGATCCTCGGCACGTGGTTCGGCGCGTGGGCGGGCGTCACCTACGGGCCGTGGTGGGGGGTCCTGCTCGGGATCGTCGGCGGGGCCCTCGGCGCGCTGATCCACGCCCTCGCGAGCGTGACCTTCGGCGTGAACCAGATCGTCTCGGGGGTCGCGATCAACATCATCGCCGCGGGGGTCGCGCGGTTCCTGTCGGTGATCGCCTTCACCGGCCACGGCGGCGGGGCGACCCAGTCCCCCCAGGTCCCGGCCACGCTCCCGCGCTTCACGATGCCCTTCCTGGCGGGCGGCGGCCTCTTCGGGTGGCAGACGCCGGATCCCCTCGGCTGGCTCGAGCGGCGACACTGGTTCCTCGTGGGGGACCTCGCGGGGCTCGTCGGCGGCCTCATGCGGAACCTCTCGGTCCTCACCGTCCTCACGGTCGCCCTGGTCCCGCTCACCTACGTCTTCCTGTGGCGCACCCGTCTCGGCCTGCGGATGCGCTCGGCGGGCGAGAACCCCTGGGCGGCGGAGTCCCTCGGGGTGCGCGTGTACACCATGAAGTACCTCGGGGTGGTGATCTCGGGGGCCCTCGCCGGTCTCGCGGGCGCCTTCCTCGTCTTCGAGGCCGCCGGGATCTACCGCGAGGGGCAGACCGGCGGCCGCGGCTTCATCGGTCTCGCCGCCATGATCTTCGGGAACTGGCGGCCCACCGGCGTGGGGCTCGCCGCCGGGCTCTTCGGCTACGCCGATGCCCTCAACCTGCGCTCCAACGCGGCCGTCCACGCGCTCCTGTTGCTCGCCGGCGCGGCCCTCATCGTCCTCGGCGGGTGGTACGCCTGGCGCCGGCGTCCGCTCGGGGCCGGCATCGCGCTCGTCCTCGGGGTCCTCGCGCTCGTCTGGTACGCGGTGACCGAGGCCGTCCCCCGCCAGTTCATCTTCATCACGCCCTACGTGGCGACGCTCCTCGTGCTCACCGTGGCCTCGCAGCGCCTCCGCCCGCCGGCCGCCGACGGCGTGCCGTACCGGCGCGGCCAGCAGACCTCCTAGCGATGGCCGATCGCCTCGCCGAGGTCCGGGAGCGGTTCGCCGCCTCCGCCTTCCACCGCTCCTTCTTCGGCATGCGGCTCGAGCGCGTGGCCGAGGGCGAGGTGGAGGTGGCCCTCGACGTCGAGGATCGCCACCGGAACCTCCTGGGGATCGTCCACGGCGGGGTCATCGCCACGCTCGCGGACACCGCGACGGGGCTCGCCTACCGCACGGTCCTCGAGCCCGGCACCCAGCACGTGACCACCCAGCTCAGCGTGACGTACCTGGCGCCGGGGCGCGGCGGGCGGGTGCTCGCGCGGGGGCGGGTGCTCAAGCGGGGCCGGCGGACCGGCTACGCCGAGGCCGACGTCCTCGACGGGGAGGGCCGGCTGCTCGCCAGGGCCGCGGCGCTCTTCGCGATCCTGCCCGAGGACGCTCAGTAGTCCACGTCCATCTCGGCGATCGCCTTCGGCAGCTCGGCGAGGGCCCCCTGGAGCTGCATGAGCAGCATCATGGACCCGTCGATCCGGAGCCGGCCGGTCATGAACGCCGAGACCGGGTTGATCTCGCTGCGGGCCATCTGAGCCGCGGTCTCGTAGTCCTGGGTGATGACGGCGTCGGGGTGCTCGACGTCGCCGAGGCCCATCTCGACCGAGCCGTCGTCGATCCGGATCCAGTAGCGGCGCTCGCCCTCCGGCGCGCCGGTGATGACCTGCAGGAGCGTCGCGCGAGCGCCCTTCGTCTTCTCCGCGAAGGAGGGGTTCGCGTTCAGGCGCTCCTTCAGGTCCTCCACCCACTCCTCGGACAGGAACCGGACCGGCACGTGATCGCCTCCTCGGGGTCGCTCGGGCCGCAGTCTAGCCGGAGGCCGCCTCCGGCGCCGGCCCGGCCTCGAACAGGTGCGGGTCGGTGAGGTGCAGGACGTCGTTGAGGAACCGGACGCGCCGGCGCTCGCCCTCCACGACCACCGAGTTCAGCGAGGTGTTCTCGGGCAGGAAGAACATCTCGTGGTCGATCCCCAGGATGGGCCCGAGGTACGCGTTGATCACCCCGCCGTGGGCGACCACGAGGACGTCGCGCCCCGGGTTCGCCGCGAGCAGTCCCTCGATGGCGCGACCGACCCGGGCGCGGAACGCCGCGAGGCCCTCCCCGCCGGGGGCGCGATGCCAGATCGCCTCCTGGTTCCGCAGCCGCTCCACGACCTCCTCGTCGGTGGCGAGGATCTCCTCGAAGGTGAGGCGCTCCCACTCCCCCAGGTGGGCCTCGGCGAGGTCCTCCACGACCTCCACCTCCACCCCCGCGGCCTCGGCGTAGGGCGCCGCGGTCTCCAGGGCTCGCCGGAGCGGCGAGCACGCGACGACGGTCGGGCGGGGCTCGAGGCGGAGCAGCCGGCGGGCGAGGAGCCGCGCCTGCTCCCGCCCCTCGGCGTCCAGGGGCGGGTCGAACGTCGGCCCCAAAGGCCCGTCGCGGAAGGTCCGGGCCGACCCGTCGGCCCGCCCGTGGCGCACGAGGTACAGGATCGGCATGGCCGCGATGATAGCGAGGGCCCTCAGCGGCCCCGGGTGCGACGGAGCTCGATGCGCCAGCACCCCTCGTGCCAGTGGCGACGGGACCCGACGTCCTCGACGGGGACCACGACGAGGTGCCACACGCCCGGCCGGATCTCGTGGTCGCATCCGGGGCAGCGGTAGGGCTTCTCGCCGCACACCCGACGCACCTCGGCCCACGCCACCTGTGCCCACGCCGGCGCGTGGGTCGTGGGCCGCCGCGGGGGCGGAGCCGGCTCCTCGGCCGCGCGACGGTGCCGCCGCGGCACCTCAGGCGTCCTCCGCGACCCGGCGCACCCACGGCCCGGCGTGCTCGGCGAGGCCCGCCCCGATCTCCCCCGGGTCGGCACGGACCCCCGGCACCGCGAAGGAGTGGTCCCCGCCCTCGATGGCGACGAGGGTGGCCCGGTCCCCCAGCCGCTCGAGCACCGGGGCCAGCACCTCGGGACGGGCGAAGGGGTCGCGCGTGCCCTGGAGGAAGAGCATCGGCACCGCGATCCGCTCCAGGTGCTCGGCCCGCACCCGGGCCGGGTTCGCGGGCGGATGCAGCGGGTAGCCGAGGAAGACGAGCCCCCGGGCGGGCATGCCGTCGGCCACGCACATCGAGGCGATCCGGCCCCCGAGCGACTTCCCGCCGGCCAGGACCGGCAGGCCCTCCGACATGCCCATGGAGGCGGCGAAGACCTCCATCCAGGCCGCGCGGAGGTAGGGCTCCGGGTCGGGCGCCCGCCGGCCCGCCTCCATGTAGGGGAACTGGAAGCGGACGGTGGCGACCCCGTGATCCGCCATCGCCCGGCAGAAGCCGGCGAGGAAGGGATGGTCCATCCCGACGCCCGCCCCATGGGCGACCACGAGCCACGCGACGGGCTCGGGCGGCGCGATCCAGGCCGCCGCCCGCTCCCCGAGACGACCCCGGACCTCCCGCACGTCCATGGGAAGATGCTCGCATGTCCGGGACCCTCTACGTCGGCACCTCGGGGTTCGCCTACCGCGCCTGGAAGCACGGCGTCTTCTACCCCGAGGGGGTGCGGGACCGGGAGATGCTCGCCGCCTACGCGACGCGCCTGAACTCGGTCGAGATCAACGCCACGTTCCGGCGCCTCCCCTCGGCGACGACCCTCGCCTCCTGGCGCGACCAGACCCCGGAGGACTTCCGCTTCTGCCTGAAGGCGAACCAGCGGATCACCCACGTGCGGCGTCTCGCCGACACCGACGAGGAGGTCCGCGACTTCCTCGAGCGCTCCCGCGTGCTCGGCGATCGCCTCGGGTGCGTCCTGTACCAGTGCCCGCCCTCGCTCCGGTACGACCGGGGCCTGATCGAGGCCTTCCTCGGCTACCTCCCGCCGCGGCCCCGCGCCGCGATGGAGTTCCGCCACCCCTCGTGGCGAGCCGCGCGGGACCTGCTGCTCGAGCACGGCGTGGCGTGGTGCGTCGCCGAGACCGACGAGCGGGAGCTCGAGCCCGAGGACCTCTCCTTCGAGCCCTTCGGGTTCCTCCGCCTCCGCAAGGAGGCCTACTCCGATGCCGAGCTCGGTCGGTGGGCCGAGCGGATCGGCGAGGCCCTCGACGCCGGACGCGACGTCTACTGCTACTTCAAGCACGAGGACGGTGGCGCGAGCCCGAGGATGGCCGAGCGCCTCGCCAGCCTCGTCGCGGGGACGGGGTCCCGGTCCGGGTGAGCCCCCGGCTCGCCGCGGGGCGGCTCGCTACCCCGGCCCGGCGCGGAGGCGGCCCCGGCGCAGCCCGGCGTCGAGGAGCTCGAGCAGGCGCTCGAAGGAGCGGTCCACGTCCCGGGGCAGGCCGAACCCGCCGAGGGCCTCGAGCGAGACGAAGCCGTGGAGGGCGGCCCGGACGGTCCTCGCCGCGTCGATCGCCTCGTCCCCCGAGAGCCGGTAGGCGGCGAGCACCTCCAGGACCGTCCCGAGCACCGCCTCGCTCGCGGCCGACCACGCGGGGTCCTCGGGGGAGGGGGCGCGCACCGTCGCCGCGTACCAGCCCGGGTGCTCGTGGGCGAACGCCCGGAAGGCCCGACCGAGGGTCCGCAGGCGCTCCCGCGGCGGCGACGCGAGCGCCGTCGCCAGGGTCTCGCCGAGCGCCCCGACCGCCCGCAGGGCGACCTCCCGTCGGAGGGCCGTGAGCCCCTCGACGTGCTTGTAGAGGCTCGGCACCGCGACGCCGAAGCGCCGAGCGAGGAGCGAGAGCGTCACCCGCTCGAAGCCGACCGCGTCGGCGAGGGCCAGGGCCTCGGTCACGAGGCGCTCCCGGGAGAGGCCGACCCTAGGCACGCCCGTGCGCGCGCGCCGCGAACCTCGCCACGGCCGGCCCCACGACCTCGGGGTACTCGGCCTGGGGGTAGTGCCCCGCCCCCGGCACGACCAGGACCTCGGCCTGCAGGCGCTCGCCGATCCAGGCCGCCTCCGACGCCGCGTCGGGGAAGTCCGGGTCGCGCTCGCCCATCACCACGAGGCTCGGCGCCCGGACCTCGTCCAACCGGGCCTCCACGGGCTCGTGGGAGGTCCGGGTGGTCGCGATGAACGCGCGCCAGCGCCCCGGTCGTCGAAGGCTCTCGCGGATCCGCCCCCGGTGCTCGGCGAGGTCCGCGGGCGGCCGGCCCGGGTAGAGCTTCGCGTACCAGGCGTTCCACGCCGCGGGCCCCCAGGGGCGCAGCAGGCCGAGCCGGAAGGCGAGGGCCGCCGCCCGGCCCACCGACGCGTTGCGCACGAAGGGGCCGACGAGGACGAGCCCGGCCACCGCGCCCGGCTCCTCGGCCGCGGCCCACACGGCCGCCCCCGCCCCCATCGAGTTACCGACGAGCACGGCCGGGGCCCCCAGGTGCTCCGCGAGCGCCAGCAGATCGGCGCCGGCCGCCACGTCGTCGTAGCTCGAGAACGTCACGTCGCTCTCGCCGTGACCCCGCAGATCCATCGTCGCGACCCGGAACCCCGCCGCTGCGAGGTCGGGCGCGAGGAACCGATACACCGACCGGAGGTCCCCCATCCCGGGCACGCAGACCACGAGCGGCCCCTCGCCCCGCACGTCGTACGCGATCCGGCCCTCGGGCCGCTCCAGGTACCGCGTCGTCTCCCCCACCGGTCCCTCCTTCCCACGGCCGGAGCCGCTCCCGCGAAGCTAATGCCTTTAGCCTCACCCAGCATAACGGGAGAGCCGGTCCCTGCCAACCGGCAGGCTCGCGGCCGAGCGGTCGCTCGCTGACGCGATGGCTGCTGCCCGCGGCTCGGGCTACTCGCCCACGGCTCGCTTGCGCGCCTTCTTCGACGCCGGTTGCGCCTTCGAGGGGCGAGCCCGGGACCGGCCGGAGGCTCCCGGCTCGGTCGAGGGCTTCCGCCTCGAGGCCCGGCCCGCCGCGCGCCCACCCGCCGCGGGCTCCTCCGCCGCCCGTGCCTTGGCGGCCTCGACGGAGGCCTTGAGGGCCGCCATGAGGTCCACGATGGGGGCCGGGGGCGCCTCCTCCGGGACCTCGATGGGCTCGCCGGCGAGCTTCTTCTCCACGAGCTCGAGGAGCGCCTCGCGGTACTCGTCGCGGTACCGGGTCGGGTCCCACGGTTCGGAGAGGCTCTCGATGAGCTGCTTGGCCATGGCGAGCTCCTTCGGGCGGATCTCCTGCTCGCGCTCGAGCACCTCGAAGTCCGCCGCCCGGATCTCGTCCGGCCAGTACATCGTCTCCAGCACGAAGACACCGTCCTTGAAGCGCAGGGCCGCGAGGTGCTCCTTGTCGCGGAAGGAGACCTTCGCGATCCCCACCTTGTTCTCCTCGGCCAGGGCGCGGCGCAGGAGCGCGTACGCCTTCGCCCCCGTCTCCTCGGGGACGAGGTAGTAGGACCGCTTGTACAGGACGGGGTCGATCTCGGCGAGGTCCACGAACTGCTCGATGTCGATGGACCGCGAGGACCGCACCGGCACGCTCTCCAGGTCCTCGTCGGTGAGCACGACGTAGCGATCCTTCTCCACCTCGTAGCCCCGCACGATGTGGTCGTACTCGACCTCCTCCCCGCACACCGAGCACACGCGCTGGTAGCGGATCCGTCCGTGGTCGGCGTCGTGGAGCTGGTTGAAGCGGAGGCTCTTCTCCTCGGTCGCCGGGTACACGGAGACGGGGATCGTGACGAGCCCGAACGAGATGGCGCCTCTCCACATGGCCCTGGGTGGCATGAGCGATCTCCTCGGGGAAGCCCGTGCCCCACCGCACGGTGACGAGGGAAGTCTATCCCGAACCCGGACGCGGCACCCCGCGTGCGGGGGTGGGCCCGAGGGCCCGTCCCCCGACCGCGGCGAGCTCGCTCAGCCCGTGGGGAAGTCGATCACGATCCGCAGCGGGTCGTGGAGGACCGAGACCTCGAAGCAGGACGCCCGGGAGAGCCCGAAGGCCCAGGACAGGGTGGCCTCGAAGTCCCCGGTCTGCACGGCCTCGAGGAGGACCGGGAAGCCCGCGTGGATCCTGCGCGGTCCGTCGTAGGTGAGCTCGTAGCCCTGGGGCGAGGAGGTCGTGAAGGCGACCCCGGTCGCTCCGTGGAGCACGACCCCCGCGAAGGACGAGCCCTCGAGCGGCACGACCGCTCCCCGTGGATCGTCGAGGATCGGCGCCTCGAGCGGGCGGACCTCGAAGCGCGGGACGCCGAAGCCCCTGCCGTCGGGGACCGCGGCGAGCTCGAACACGATCCGGTCGTAGCCGTCGTGGGTCCCCACCCGGACGTCCACCAGCTGGGCCACGTGGTCGCCGCCGCCCCGCACCGTCCGGCACGCCGCCGGCTCCTCCGGCGAGCCGGGACCGGCCCCGGGCTCGGGCGCGTCCTCGGAACCCTCCGGGGTGTCCCCGGCCTCGGCCTCGTCGGCGGAGGCGCCGGGCCGCTCGGAGGGGGTCGGCGAGTGGACCTCCGCTCCGCCATCCCCCGCGGCCTCGACAACCTCGCCGCCCGCCCGAGCCCCGCAGGCCGCGAGCACCAGGATCAGCGCCGCCCACGTCGCCGCCATCCATCCCCTCCGCATGGCCCGCCCTCCTCTCCTCGGGTTCCGCGCCCGCCGCGCGTCACCGAGCAGGAGACGCCTCGGTGGGGCGGGAGGTTCCGCCCCGTCCCGTGCATGATGTGGGCGTGAGCCTGCCTCCCCTCGGGCATGGGCGTCGACGACGAGCGCGCCCGGTGGTGCGACCGTGACCCGCCGAGGCGGCCGACGGTCCGGGTCGGCGTTCACGGTCGAGATGCCGCGATCGCTGCCGGCGGAGCGGCGCGGCGAGGCCTGGTGGCTGGAGGTCGGCGGGCGCGAGCTCCGCCTCTCCAACCTGGACAAGGTCTTCTGGCCGCAGGAGGGCTACACGAAGGGCGACGTCCTCGCGTACTACCTCAACGTCGCCGAGCTCATCCTGCCGCACCTGCGCGACCGGCCCCTCACGATGAAGCGGATGCCGGACGGCGTGGCCGGGCCGTCCTTCTACGAGAAGACCGCGCCGGAGCACACGCCCGACTGGGTGGCGCGATGCCCCGTCCCGAACGAGGACGCGAGATCGGGCCTCATCGGGTACCTCATGGCCAACGACCTCCCCTCGCTGCTGTACGTCGCGAACCTCGGCTGCATCGAGATGCATCCCCTGCACTCCCGCTGCGGCTCGCTGGACGAGCCGGACTACCTCTTCTTCGACCTCGACCCCATGGAGGCGAGCTTCGAGCAGGTGCTCCGCGTGGCCCTCCACGTCCGCGCCGCCCTCGACGCCCTCGGCCTCGCCTCCTACCCGAAGACCTCGGGCGCGACCGGTGTCCAGGTCTTCGTGCCGATCCTCCGCGGGTACACGTACCGCCAGGCGCGGGAGCTCGTGGGGGCGATCGGCCGACTCATCGAGCGGGCCGACCCGGACCACGTGACGATGGCCTGGCGGATCGAGCGGCGGACCGGGAAGGTCTTCATCGACCACACGATGAACCGCTCGGGCGCCAACATCGCGGCCGTCTACTCGCTGCGACCCGAGCCCGGGGCGACGGTCTCCACCCCGCTCACGTGGGAGGAGGTGGAGGCGGGCGTGCGCCCGAGCGACTTCACCATCGAGACGGTCTGGGAGCGCTTCGCCCGGCTCGGGGACCTGTTCGAGCCGGTGCGGACCTCGCCCCAGGACCTCGGGCCGGCCCTCGCGGCCCTCGGTCTCCCCGCCGAGCGCGCCACCCCCGCACCGCGGTCGAGCGAGGAGGTCGCGCGGGCCTCGCGCGACCCGGATCTCGGGGAGTACCTGCGCAAGCGAACCTTCGGACCGGGCGGGACGCCGGAGCCCGAGCCGGGCGAGCGGCCGCGGGGCGAGGGGAACTCCTTCGTGATCCACAAGCACCGCGCGACCCGTCTCCACTACGACCTGCGCCTGGAGCGGGACGGCGCGCTCCCCTCCTGGGCGGTGCCCCGGGGCCTGCCCACCCAGCCCGGGGACCGGCGCCTGGCCGTGCGGACCGAGGACCACCCCCTCGAGTACGCCTCGTTCGAGGGCACGATCCCGGAGGGTCACTACGGCGCCGGCGAGGTCCGGATCTTCGACGACGGGTGGTACGAGCCGCTCGAGTGGACCGACGCGAAGGTCACGTTCCGGCTCCACGGTCGGCGCTACCGGGATCTCGAGTACCACCTCGTGAAGACGAGGACCGACTGGCTCGTCTTCCTCGCCTCGAGGCAGCGCGCCCCCCTCATCGCCTCACCCCCCGCCTTCGCCCCGATGCTCGCCGAGGGCGGGTTCGAGCCCTTCGACGACCCCGGCTGGTGGTTCGAGCCGAAGCTCGACGGGATGCGAGCGATCGTGACGATGGCCACGGACGCCACGCGGATCGCGAGCCGCACGGGCCGGGAGGTCACCGAGGGCTACCCCGAGCTGCGGCAGATCCACGAGCTCGTGAACCAGGTGAACGCGGTGCTCGACGGCGAGATCGTCTGCTTCGATCGGGAGGGCCGCGTCTCCTTCGAGGCCCTCCAGCAGCGGATGCACCTCACGAACGAGCGGGAGATCGCCCGGGCGGCGAAGACCTCCCCCGTCGCCCTCGTCGTGTTCGACCTCCTCTGGCTCGACGGGCACGACCTCACCGGGCTCGCGCTCGAGGAGCGCCGGGAGCTCCTGGGGACGATCGTCGAGCCCGACCACCGGCTCCAGGTCGTGGCCCACACCGAGGGAGAGGGCGTCGCCTTCACCGAGCGCGCCCGGGAGCTCGGCCTCGAGGGGGTGGTGGCCAAGCGCCTCGGGTCCCGCTACCAGCCCGGGCGGCGCTCGGCCGACTGGCGCAAGATCAAGCTGACCCGGACCCAGGACTGCGTGATCCTCGGGTACACGCCGGGCCGGGGCGGGCGGGCCGCCGGGTTCGGCGCGCTCCTCGTCGGCGCCTACGACGAGGGGCGCCTGCGGTGGGTCGGCCAGGTGGGCACGGGGTTCACCGCCGCCGCGATCGAGCGACTCCTCGAGGCCCTGCGCCCGCTCGCACGCGCCGAGCCCGCGGTCGAGGAGCTGCGGGGGGTGAAGGGCGCCACCTTCGTCGAGCCGCGGCTGGTGTGCGAGGTCCGCTACCTCGAGATCACCGGGGCGGGGAAGATGCGCGGCCCCTCCTTCCGGGGCCTGCGCGAGGACAAGGCGCCCGAGGACTGCGTCCTCGAGCGGCCCCCCAGCTGAGCGGGATCAGAAGGGCTCGAACCCGGCCCGGACGAGGAGCGCGCGGACCTCCCGCTCGTCCATGCCCCGCTCGGTGAGCTCCCGGTACAGGCGCAGCGCGGCGAGGGATCGCCCGCAGGTCGGGCAGAACCGGAAGTGGTCCTCGCAGGGCGTCTCGCACCACGGGCAGCGGGTGACCTCGATCCTGCGGTCGGGGTCGAGGCCGTGGTCGAGCAGGGCGTCGAGGTAGCCCTTCCCGTAGTCCCACTGGATGTACTCCTCCTCGCGGACCTCGTACGCCGGCTCGTGCATGCGGGGCTCGCCGGTCTCGAGCATGTGCTCGAGGTTCTCCCGGAGCAGGTCCCACTCGTAGAAGTGGTTCTCCCCGCAGTCGGGGCAGGCGATCGCCACGCCCTTCACCCCCTGGGGCTGGAAGAGCGCGCGCATCCCGCGCAGGTCCTCGAGGTCGGCGCGGACGTCCTCCGCCTCATCGGGGTCGAGCGGCCCGTACCGCTCCTCGTCGTCCCGGTCCTCGGGCTCCAGCGGATCGTTCATCGCACCTCAATCATCCACCAAACGGAAGGCTCGGAACGCCTCCGCGTACCGACAGCCCGCGCGCTCCCCCCAGCGCGCGGCCCGCTCCCGGACCCAGTCGAAGGCGGCCTCCGTCCCCTGGGAGCGGTGCTCCGCGAGGGCCGCGAGCTTGGCCTCCAGGGTCTCCGTGATGTCCACGAAGGCGTCGGGCTCCTCGGCCGCGAGCCACAGGTTCGGGACCTCGTAGGGCTCCAGCCCCTCCTCGAGGAGCTCCGGGAACTGCAGGCGCGTGGGGGCGTCCGGCATCACGGCGCAGAGCGCGAGGGTCCCCGCCTGCTTGTGGTCCCAGTGGTTGATGTAGCCGCTCGAGGACCACAGCCGGGAGGGGTCCGGCGCCACGATGACGTCGGGCCGGACCCGGCGCACCACCCGGGTGAGCGCCCGGCGCGTCTCCAGGCTCACCTCGAGGGCCCCGTCGGGGAACCCCAGGAACGTGACCTCCCGGACCCCGAGCACGGCCGCGGCCGCCCGCTGCTCACGCTCACGGATCCGGGCGAGCTCCGCCCGCGAAAGGCCGGGGTCGTTCGAGCCCGCCGAGCCGTCGGTGAGGACGCAGTAGTGGACCTCGGTCCCCTGCCGGGCCCAGCGCGCCACCGTGCCCCCGCACATGAACTCGGCGTCGTCGGGGTGGGCGAAGACGACGAGGGCGCGGGCGAACCGGTCCTCCCGCAGCGGGCCCAGCCTCAGGCCTCCTTGTAGATCGTCCAGAACTTCTTCACCGGCGAGAGCGCCCGCCAGGTGGCCTTCGAGCCCTTCGGCGTGATGAGGACGTCGCCGGGCCCGATCCGGTGGACCGTGCCGTCCTCCTCGGTGATCTCCACCTCGCCCTCGATGATCACCGCGATCTCGTGGTAGGGCAGGTCCATCGGGCCGGTCTCCGCGTCCCGGCGCCACAGGCCGAAGCTGAAGCGCTCGTCCCCGGAGCGGAAGGCGACGACCTCGTCCTCGGGGGGGTTCGGATCGCCCTCGGGCGCGGGGATGCGCTCCCAGGGGAGCGCGTCCTGCTCCGAGGCCTTGATGACACGGATGCGCGGGTCGTACGACACGGACCGTCCCTCCTCGTCGCTGGGTGCGGGCAAGGCTACCGCCTCCGGGCGACGCGCGACCGGTCAGCCCTCGGCGAGGAGCCGCTCGAGGGCCTCGACCTGCTCGAGGACGCGCTCGGGCGCCGGCCCCCCGGGGGCCGAGCGCGCCGCCACGGCTCGCTCGGGCTCGAGGAGCTCGCGTCCGTCGGGGAGGCCGAGCGCCGCCCACTCCTGCTGCGAGAGGTCCGCCAAGCTCCGGCCCTCGGCCTCCAGGCGCCGGAGCAGCTCCCCCACCCGCCGGTGGGCCTCGCGGAAGGGCACGCCGGCGGCGACGAGGGCCTCCGCCACGTCCGTGGCGTACAGGGCGGGCTCCTCGGCCGCCCGCCGCATCGCCGCCGGGTGGAACCGGATCGTCTCCACGCAGCCGGCGAGCGCGGCGAGGACCGCCTCGGCGGTGTCCACGGCGTCGAAGAGGGCCTCCTTGTCCTCCTGGAGGTCGCGGTGGTACCCGAGGGGCAGCCCGTGGAGGGCGGTGGTGACCGCGACGAGGTCCCCCAGGACCCGGCCGGCCTTGCCCCGCGCGAGCTCCGCGACGTCGGGGTTCCGCTTCTGCGGCATCATGCTCGAGCCCGTCGCGTAGGCCTCGGCGAGGCTCGCCCAGCCGAGCGCCTCGTCGGTGAAGCGGATGAGGTCCGCCGCCAGGCGCGAGCCGTGGGTCGCCCAGATCGCGAGGGCCGCGAGGAGCTCCTGCACGACGTCCCGGTCGGAGACCGCGTCGATCGAGTTCGGGAAGGCCGCGGCGAACCCGAGCTCGGCGGCCGTCGCCAGGGGGTCGAGCCCGAGGGTGGAGGTCGCGAGCGCGCCGGCCCCCAGGGGCGAGACGTCCGCCCGCCGACGCCAGTCCCGGAGGCGATCCCGGTCCCGCAGGAGCGCCCAGGCGTGGGCGCAGAGCGCGTGCCCGAGGGTGACGGGCTGCGCGAGCCGCCCGTGGGTGGTGCCGGGCATCACCGTCCCAGCGTGGGCGCGGGCGTGGGCGAGGAGGGCGCGGACGAGCCGCGCGAGGCCCGCCTCCAGCCGCTCCGACGCCTCGAGCATCCACAGGCGGAGGTCGGTCATCACGAGGTCGTTGCGGGACCGCCCGGCGTGCAGGCGCGCCCCGAGCTCCCCCAGGCGCTCGGTCACCCCGCGCTCGATCGCCGAGTGCACGTCCTCGTCGGCCGGGTGGAAGACGAAGGTCCCCCCGGCGATCTCCTCGCCCACCTCCCGCAGCGCGCGGACGAGCCGCTCGGCCTCCTCGGCGCCGAGCAGGCCCGCCCGCGCGAGCGCCCGGACGTGGGCGGCGCCCGCCCGGACGTCCTGCGACGCGAGACGGACGTCGAAGCCGAGGCTCCGGCCGAGGGCCGCCGCCTCGGG
>FWPV01002279.1_pt1 | contig 36762 bp, 27 predicted proteins | sample 2228371 | NCBI WGS metagenome assembly FWPV01 (sample SAMEA103939776, study PRJEB20133) | metagenome | reverse complement strand
GCTGAAGGGAACCGCAAATGAACGCGAATTGACGCAAATAGGACAAGAGGAACCATTCGCGTCCATTGGCGTTTATTCGCGGTTTTCTACAGAGGAATGGGAGGACCTGGACGGCCAGGAGCAGATCGACATGCTGCTCGGCATCCGTCTCAAAGCTCTCAAGAACGAGCGCGCGGAGGTCAAGCTGCTGCTCGATGCCGCGGCCCGATGTGAGCAGACAGGGCCGGATGCCAAGGCCGAGGCGCTGCTCGACTGGCTCTACCGTCTCCAATCCGAAGAAGGTAACCCGGAGCTCAAGGCGCTGGTCTTCACCGAGTTCGTTCCAACCCAGGAGATGCTGCGCCGTTTCTTGACCGAACGTGGATTTTCGGTGGTCTGCCTGAACGGCTCCATGGACATGGAAGAGCGCAAGAGAGCTCAGGAAGCATTCGCCCATGAAGTCCGCATCCTCATTTCCACCGACGCTGGTGGGGAGGGCCTGAACCTGCAATTCTGCCACGTGGTGATCAACTACGATATTCCTTGGAACCCGATGCGGCTCGAACAGCGGATCGGCCGCGTGGATCGTATCGGGCAGCCCCACACCGTGCGCGCTGTCAACTTCGTTTTTGAAGACTCGGTCGAACACCGGGTCCGGGAGGTCCTGGAGCAGAAGCTCGCCGTCATCTTCGAGGAATTCGGGATCGATAAGACCGGTGACGTGCTGGATTCGGCCCAGGCCGGTCGAATGTTCGACGAAATGTACCTGGAGGCGATCCTCAACCCGGAAAAGATGGAGGAATCCGTGGACGGCGTAATCGCCCGGCTGCAAGACCAGGTGCGCGAAGCCCGTACGACCGCTTCGGTACTTGGGGCGACGGAAGACCTTGAGCCGGGCGAAGTTCAGCGACTCCTGACCCATCCCTTGCCCTATTGGGTTGAGCGCATGACCGTGAGCTATCTGAAAGCGCACGGTGGCCAGGCTGAAAGAAAAGGCCAAACTTGGAACATCACCTGGCCCGATGGCGAGATTTACACGAACGCGGTCTTTACGGGCAAGGAGGCTGAGAGGTTTCCCACCGCCCGGCACCTCACCCTGGAAGAGCCGAAAATTCGCGGCCTGGCCATGCGACTTCCCCGCTTCGCACCCGGTCAGCCGGTCCCAGTCGTATCCCTTCCTGGCGTCCCCAAAGAAATCAATGGTGTCTGGTCCCTGTGGCGGATCGCCATAACCACCATGGAATGGAACCGCCGAAGGATCATGCCGTTATTCCTTGCTGACGACGGCAGGGTCTTCATGCCGACGGCAAGGCATGTCTGGGACCAGCTCCTCATGGCAAGCCCGAAAGTCTGTTCCATTCTCGACGCTCAGGTGTCCCAGACCGTCCACGCGCAGATGCACAAGGCCGCCGAAGAGCAAGGAAAGCCCATCTACGAGGCACTCGTACAGGAACACCGAGCGAGAATCGCTCGTGAGCGGGAGAAAGCAGACTATGCCTTTGCGGCCCGACGCAAAACCATCGAGCGGATCGGCCTGCCGCAAGTGCGCAATTACCGCCTTGCCCTTCTTGCTCAAGAGGAGAAAACCTTTCAGCAACAACTCGACGAAAGAGCCCATGTCTATCCCGAGATGGTGGCCTTGCTCATGATTCGCGTGGAAGGGAACCGCGAATGAACACAAATGAACGCGAATATATAGAAAGTGACCTGACATACAAGGTTGTCGGCTGTGCAATGGCGGTTGTGAACGTGCTGGGTCATGGTCTGCGGGAAAAGACATATGAGCGGGCTCTGTGCGTTGAGTTCGAAAATCAAGGATTGTCCTTTCAGCAGCAACACATCTATCCTATTTATTACCGCAATCAACATATTGATGACTACATCCCTGATCTCGAGGTAGAGAGTCGCCTGATTGTTGAGGTGAAGACAGTAGACAGAATCGTTGACGAGCATATCGGCCAAGTGCTGAACTACCTCAGAATTAGCGACCTGGAAGCTGGAGTGATCCTAAATTTCAAGCATCCAAAACTCGAGTGGAAAAAGATCGTGCTGCAACAGGGCAGGAAAGCGAAATGAGCAGAGCCCCTTCCTTTCTAAATTTGCGTTCATTTGCGTCCATTCGCGGTTGGAGTAATCCATGAGTAGCTGGCGCGATCAAATTCTGAAAGAATTTACCCCGAAAGTCGCTCGGCTCACTCTGGTGGCGGACCCCGACGGTCTGCTGCTCGAGGAGATAATTCTCGAAGGCATTCGTGAACGGGGGTTCGAGCTGATCCCCTTCGAGGACCACATCGCGTTCCGTTACGCCTATGAATCGAAATTCCGTTCCCGTTGGGACCGGGGCGAGGATACGGACCTGGTGGTCGTTTTGCATTCCCAGGCAAGCGATCTCGGTGCGTTGCCTTACGACCTTCTTGAGGCAAGCCGCAAGCTGTCCTTCAACCTCGGGGACATCTTCCCGAACCTCAGCTATCCGGTCGTAACCGCTTTGGACCGTGGGGACCTGGATGCTTTGTACCAGGCTCAAAAGCGGCATACCCCCGGTCAACTTGGCGATAACGCCACCAAGGGATTCGTCCTCCTGCATGTCTTCGAAATCGCTCCGGAGCTTATCAAACAGCCGTCCGATCTGCTGAGGGTACTATTGCGCCGTCATTACCGTGGTCAGCGAATCCCTGCCATCCTCGACGAACGGTTCATCCAGCTCCTGCGCCGGAACAATGCCTTCGACGATTGGCCACTTGAAACCCTTATTCCGGACAGGGAAGCATTTTTCGGCTTTCTCCAGGAACGTTGGCCTATCTTCCTTGACCGCTTGGCTGCCAAAGGGGATTCGAATTTTCGCGAACGCAAAGAACCCTATGGACTGAGTATAAAGGGACCCGTCGATCTTCCCTTCGAGCATCATGACATCCGTGTTTACGTCGATAACCTGTTTCTCGACGGACTGCTTCATTCCGTATCTCACGAGCAGGCAGATAGCCTTTCCAATACATGGGTAAGCGTCGGTGTTCGAACCGATCCTGCCTCGGACCGGTCTCGTCGCTTGACCAAGCTCGTCGAAGGCCTTCAGCCATCCATTCCGGCAGAGGATGCAAGGCACGGGGAGTGGCTTCACTTCGCCCGCATATGGGCGGAGCTGGTGGTACTGGCCAACGGAGAGGACGGAGCCGTTCCCGCGAAAACGAGCGAGCGTATCAAGAGATTGCAGGAACAAGTGGACACGGGATTCCGCACCTGGCTCTTGAAGCGGTACGCCGGTCTTGTCAACCTCCCGCCCGTACCTCCGGTCATGCTGCATCACCTCCCGCGATTCCTTTCCCGCCAGGTGGCGGAAGATCGTGGCGTCAAGGTCGCGCTGCTCCTGGTGGATGGTCTTGCCCTGGACCAGTGGCTGGTAGTCCGGGAATCGCTCGCCTCACGGCAGTCCGGTTTCCGCTTTCGGGAGCAGGCGGCCTTCGCCTGGATTCCTTCGCTCACATCCGTCTCGCGCCAGGCCGCCTTTGCCGGCAAGGCCCCCGTCTTCTTTCCCGAAAGCATCCGGATCACCGACAAGGAATCGGTTCTGTGGACGCAATTCTGGGCGGATCAAGGCTTCACATCGAGTGAGATCGTGTACCTCAAGGGCTTGGGTGACGGTAGTCTGGATAGGGTTTCGGAGGCGCTTTCTCATCCCAAGGCGAGGATCGCTGGCCTGGTGATCGACAAGGTCGACAAGATCATGCACGGGATGGAAATGGGCACGGCCGGCATGCACAACCAGGTGCGCCAGTGGGCCCAGCAGCCTTACTTATGCTCGCTCCTTGATCTGCTCTTGGATCATGGGTTTCGAATCTACCTGACCTCCGACCATGGCAATATCGAAGCCGAAGGCTGCGGCCGTCCCACGGAAGGGGCCGTGGCGGACCTGCGCGGCGAACGAGTCCGCGTCTATCCCGACGCTGTGCTTCGCGCCAATGTGAAAGAACGTTTTCCGGGCACGCTGGCATGGGACCCCATCGGTCTCCCGAACGACTACCTCGCTCTCCTGGCTCCGGCCAGACAGGCATTTATTCACGAGAAACAGCGCACCGTGGGTCACGGGGGCATTTCTCTCGAGGAGCTCATCGTTCCTCTGGTACAAATCGAGCGAACGGCTGGGAGCCTTGTGTCTGGGAGTCTTGCGTCGAACGTCAAGCGTCAAGGGATTCCAGCAAATGACTAGCCACAACGAGAGCCGGACGCAAGACGCGCGACGCGCGACGCCAAGACGCATTCGCCAGATCGGATTCAGCCAACGTGTGCGACTGGAATGGCTCGAACAGACCGCTAACCTCGTCCTCTCCGGGAACGACAGAATTGCTGTCAACGATGCCCTTCAGGAGCTTTTACAGGACAAGGTTTCCATCGGCGGGCAGGCAGTCCGCGGCAATCGTGAGAAGATCATTACCATTCTTTTGAAAGTGTGGCTCACGGCGCCGGCCGAGCTCAAGTCCCTGCGCGTGAGCGGCCTGGAGCTGCTCAAGCGTGTTCCTAGATTGGACCACCTGCCCGTGCATTGGGGAATGGTCATGGCCGTCTACCCCTTCTGGGCGGACGTGGCCTCCCAGGTCGGCCGTCTCCTGAGACTCCAAGGCTCTGCCGCTGCGGCACATGTCCAACGCCGCATACGCGAGCAGCACGGCGAACGAGAAACAGTCTCCCGCGCCGCCCGTCGCGTTCTACGCTCGTTCCTGGACTGGGGCGTGCTCAAAAAGACTGATGCGAAAGGAATCTACAGCGCAGCTCCCCCAGTGACCGTTGACAGCCCTGCGCTGATCGCATGGCTTGTTGAGGCCTCCTTGCATTCACGAACCAATGGATCGGCACCGCTGAGGGACCTGCTCGACAGTCCCAGCCTTTTCCCCTTCCGTCTGGCGCACATATCCGCAGAGCACTTAGCGTCTCTTTCGCCGCGCATGGAGCTTTTGAGGCACGGATTGGATGATGACCTGGTGATGCTGCATTGCCAAACTGCAGACGACATCCGCTCGTGAGTAGCAAGGACTGGGGGAAAACAGCCATCTCCAAGGCCCGTAGACGAGCAAGAAATCTGTCACTTCTTTTACGGTAAGTGGAGGCGTTTTTATCATGAAGCAGCACATCAAACCCTCTGTAGATGACCTCAGATTGGAATACGTCCTCATGCAAGCGTGGAAGAAGACTTCAGCATATTTGCGTTCCCACAGCTGGTATGCTGACATGCTTGGAATTGATTATCAGTCCTTGCGTATTCCACGATTTATCGGCGAGATCCAAGAGAGATTATGCAAACCCCAAAAATGGAGTTCTGAACCCAACGAGTTGGTTCCTGCTCGGAAGAGCCAATCTTGGGTTTCATTAGTCGGGTTGCCGCGAATATGGAGGCCTTGGAAATCCTCTGCGATAGCCAAGCCGATAGGCACTACTTCAAAGATTGTTTGCAGTTCGTTTACCCGCGCCCACAGATCCCGGTTCAGGCGATTAATTTCTTTTTCCGCCGACTTGCGCTCGCTTATATCCCGCACGATCAAGAGAATCGAGGGCCTGTCCAGGGACTCGAGGAAGGTGCCGCTGACTTCCACCTGTGATTCTTGCCCGTCCAGGCGAATAATGGAAACTTCTGCCAATGGCGTTTGCATCTTTTGCTCGAGCACCTGTCTTATGCGGTTCTTGGCCTGAGCATGAAAATCCGGATGGATAAGATCCAGCACCGGCTTTCCGATCGGGCTTTCCCGCGAGGTGGCACCCAACAGCTTGACTCCGGCGGGGTTCACGTAAACGACCCTCCCTTCCGTATGCACCGCCACCAAGTCGGGCAATGTTTCGCGGGGACGGCGCATGGCCATGAACGGGATCGACAAGACTCGACGGCGATGACATGGCGATGATCAGGATTGACAATCCCGGTCCAGTTTGTTAGGCAATAACGTTTAAATTTTTAGGCAAATTGAGGCTCTCTAAGGAGTATAGATCGTCGTGAAAAGAACTCTGTTCCTCAATCCACCCTCTTTCGAGGGCTTCGATGGGGGGGCGGGTGCACGTTATCCCGCGAGGCGTGAAGTGACTTCCTACTGGTACCCTACCTGGCTGGCTCAACCGACCGCCATGGTGCCCGGCAGCAAACTGGTCGATGCGCCGCCCCAGCGGCTGCACATGCGGGACGTGTTAGCCATTGCCGCCGACTATGAGCTGATCGTCATGCACACCAGTTTTTCTTCTCTGGCCAACGACAGCAGGTGTGCAGAGGCGTTGAGGGCCGCAAATCCCGGTGTACGCATAGGTTTTGTCGGTGCTCATGTAACGGTGTTGCCCGAAGAGACCCTGCAAAAGGCCGCTGCAGTCGATTTTGTGTGCCGCAATGAGTTCGATTACACTTGCCTGGAGCTGGCTCGGGACAAGCCGTATCGTGACATCAAAGGAATCAGCTATCGCGCTGCGGACGGTTCCATAAAGCACACACCGGAGCGGGAGCTTTCCCGCAATTTGGATCATCTGCCCAGTGTGTTGCCGGTCTACCATCGCGATCTGGATGTCAACAACTACTTCATCGGATACCTGCTGCATCCTTATGTATCCTTCTATACGGGGCGCGGTTGTCCGGGCCGCTGCACTTTTTGCCTGTGGCCGCAGACGATTGCAGGGCACAAATACAGAACCAAAAGCCCGGCTGTTGTGATCCGTGAACTGGAAGAGGGCAAAGAGCTTTTTCCCGAAACGCGCGAATGGTTTTTTGACGACGATACCTTCACCGCCGATCGCGAGCGCGCTCTGGAGATCAGCAAAGGACTTAAAAAGCTCAAGCTGACCTGGTCGTGTAATGCGCGTGCCAATCTCGATTTTGCCACCCTCAAGCAGCTCAAAGAAAACGGTTTGCGCCTGCTGGTAGTGGGCTTTGAGACGGGTAACGCAGAGATTCTCAAGCGCATTAAAAAGGGTGTGACCCTTGACATGTCGCGCCGGTTTGTAAAGCACTGCAACCAATTGGGCATCAAAGTGCACGGGACTTTCATGATCGGTTTGCCCATAGAAAGTCGCCGCAGTATCGAGGAGACCATACGCTTTGCCCAGGAGCTGGATCCTTACAGTATCCAGGTGTCGATCGCAGCGCCTTTTCCGGGCACGGAATTTTATCAGCAGGCGGTGCGCAACGGATGGCTGAAAAACGATGCACCGTTGGCTGACAGTGGAATCCAAATGGCCACCCTGAGCTACCCCGATCTCACCCTGGAGGAGATCCAGGATGCGGTCGAACGCATGTATCGCGAGTTTTATTTCCATCCCAGGCCGATTCTGCGCATGCTGCGGGAAATGGCGACCAACGGCCATCTGCTGATGCGCCGTTTGCGGGAAGGGAGAGAGTTTTTGAGTTACCTCAACGCGCGCCGGCATACCGGCCATGCGGCGACGAATCAAGAGCACTTACAGTGTCTCAAGTAGGAGCGGGCATGCCAGGCGACCGCTTTTCGGTGGGCACGCGGAGCGAATTGCGCCGTTGTAAGGCCATCCTGTTTGACTTCGGGGGCACCCTGGATTCCGACGGCGAGCATTGGCTGGATCGATTTTATGCGTTGTACGAGAGCGCTGGTCTCGAGGTGCCCAGGGATTTGATCAAAAAAGTATTTTATCAAGCGGATCAAACGTGTTGCGATGATCCGCAAGTCGACCGGATGGGGCTCAGACCTTTGATGGAGTACCATATCCGGCATCAGTTCGCGCTGTTGAATTTGCACGAGGCGTCGCAACAGGCACGACAAATGGCCCTTGAGTTCTGCGCCAAGACGGAGTACTGCCTCAAGCGGAATGCGGCGCTGTTGAGGCGGTTGCGCAACGATTACCGAATGGGGGTTGTTTCCAACTTCTATGGCAATGTTGCAGCCCTGTGTGAAGAGGCTGGATTGACGGAACACCTGATCACCATTCTGGATTCTACCCGATTGGGTTACGGCAAGCCAAACCGCGAAATATTCGAACGGGCCCTGCAGGATCTGGATGTCACAGCAGAGGACTGCATTTTTGTTGGAGATTCCTACGACAGGGACATGTTGCCGGCGCGCCGCATGGGGATGAAGACCATCTGGATTAAAGGGCCGAACCCGAGATTTCCGGCTGAACCCGAGCCAGTGGACTGGACCATTGAAAGTCTGGCTGAATTGGAGTCCTTACTGTTATGAAGGCAGCCATCATCGCAGCCGGAGTTGGAGAAAGGCTGACGCTCGGAGGAATCAGGACTCCCAAACCGCTCGTGCCGGTGGGAGGAAGGCCTCTCATCGAACGAATCATCGGTGCCGCTGCACGACTCGGAATGAGTTCCGCTGCCTGCATCGTTAATGATGTGCAGCGGGACGTGGCCGAGTTCTTGCGATCGACTTCATGGCCGATTCCTCTGGAGCTCACGGTCAAAACCACGCCGAGCTCCATGGAGAGTCTCTTTTGCCTTGAACCGTTTCTGCGGGAGGAGCCATTTCTGCTGTTCACCGTGGATGTGGTATTTGGGTTCGCCACGGTTCGGGACTTTTTGGCCGCTGCACAAGAGTGCAAGGGAGCGGCCGGTGTGCTGGCCCTTACGGACCACATCGACGATGAAAAGCCCCTGTGGGCAAAAATTCAGGGCGATTCCAGGATCACCGCTCTGGGCGATACAGCCAGGGGAAGCCGGTACGTTACCGCCGGCTTTTATTATTTTGAGCCGACCATATTTTCCCTGGTCGATGCGGCCCGCCGGCGGAACTTGACGGCCCTGCGTCAATTCCTGGGACTGCTTATCGCTACGGGGCATAGCTTGTGCGGCCTGCCCGTGGCAAAGACCATCGATGTGGATTATGCGGAAGATATTCAAAAAGCCGACCGTTTTTTGAAAGAGATTAACGAACGATGAAGCCCTCCACGGTGCTCGGTGTGTTTCGCGAACAGATCTTTTCGCCGGGAAAGGTGCAGGATGACGCAGCCATCCTCGATGCGACTCTCGCTGTGCTGTCACAGTTCGGGTGCAAGGTGTCCGGTGTAAAAGCCGAAGCGTTGCAAGGGTCCCTGCCTCGTCCTGACTGTGTCCTCAATATGGCGCAGTCCGCGCGCTGTCTTGAAATCCTCGACCAGTGGGAAGCTGGGGGTACTCAGGTGATCAACTCGGCCGGGTCGATCCGCAACTGCTATCGTAAGCCGTTGATAAGGCTGTTGCTGGAAGCCGGTGTGCATTTGCCGCCCAGCCGCATTGTTCCACTGGAACAAGCAGCAGATCGAAAAAGTTGGCAGTGCTCGGGTCCTGTCTGGCTGAAGCGTGGTGACGTCCACGCCATGCAGTCGGGCGATGTGGTATTCTCCAGTTCGCATGAGGATTTTGCCGTCGCTGTAGACCATTTCCGCCGTCACCATGTGTTGGACATTCTGGTTCAGGACCACGTGCAGGGCCGCGTGGTCAAGTTTTATGGCGTTGGCGAGGGGGAATATTTTAGAGCTTTTTGTACAGAGTCCGGTGAGGAACTCACCTGTCAGGTTGAGCCGCTCACCCGGATAGCTGCCCATGCAGCCCGGACCATCGGGCTTAAAGTGTATGGTGGAGATGCAGTGCTGACCAGTCAAAACAAGGTATTCCTGATCGATCTCAATGATTGGCCCAGCTTTTCCCGTTGCCGCAGCAGTGCGGCCGAGAGCATCGCCTCTTACGTGATCAACAGGAATTGACTCAAGGCCGCTGGTTCGCTCCATCGAGCCGATTTTGTGCGAGAAAACAGAGGTCAGCCGAATGTATTACAAAGACTTTAGTGCAAGTGACGTTGAGACCGAGTCGTCCCAGCTATATCATGAAGAGCAGCAGTTCATGTCGCCCGGCCTTCAGGAAGTAGCGCAGCTTTCCCAGCTGGTTATCAAGAGGGGGCGAGGTTGCTATCTGGAGGATGTGGACGGCAAACGCTATTTGGACTTTATGGCAGGTGTTGCGGTTTGCAGCCTTGGGCACTCCCATCCCACTTATGTCGAGGCATTGAAAAAGCAGCTGGATCGGGTATCTGTCGGCAGCTTCACCACGGAAAACCGGGTGCGGCTTCTCAAAACCATTGCTGCGCTGACTCCCGAAGGTCTGACCCGCACTCAGTTATACAGTGGCGGTGCTGAAGCGGTTGAAGCGGCCCTCAGGTTAGCCAAATCCTATACAAAAAAATTTGAAATTCTCAGCTTTTGGGGAGGGTTTCATGGAAAGACCGGCGGTGTTCTGGGCTTGATCGGGGATCCCTTTAAAAAGCACTGGGGGGTGCAGCACCCCGGGCTGCACCTGGCTCCGTATGCGGACTGTTATCGTTGCCCCTACAAAATGCAATATCCTCAGTGCGGTCTGTTCTGCCTCGAATTCATCGAAAAAATGATCGAAAACAATACCGCCGGCAGTCTGGCCGCCATCATTGTGGAGACGATTCAAGGAACTGCAGGAAACATTATCCCTCCCCCCGAATTCTTGCCCGGGCTGGTGGAGATCGCGCGCAAGAACGATGCGCTCATTATTGCTGACGAGATGATCACCGGCTTTGGGCGCACAGGCAAGATGTTCGGCTGCCATCACACCGGTATCAAGCCTGACATCATGACGGTAGGCAAAGGGATGGGCAGCGGATTTCCGGTTTCCGGCCTGATTTCAACCGATGAAATCACAGCGAGCCATCCGTTCTCCAAACCGAGTTCCTCCTCCAGCAGCTATGGCGGGAATCCTTTGGCCAGCACTGCAGCGCTGGCGACTGTTGAGACCATTCTCAATGAGTCCCTGGTGGAGAATTCACGCGTCGTGGGGCGGCATTTGCTGGATGGGCTCAAACGGCTGCAGGAAAAGTATGAATTCATAGGAGACATGCGCGGTCGCGGTTTGCTCATCGGCGTCGAACTGGTCAAGGACCGCCGCAGCAAGGAACCTTTGGACAAGAGCGTTACCAAACAGATCTATCTGGAGAGTCTGCGGCGCGGGCTGATCAGCATGAACTATAAGGCCAACTTCCGCATCAATCCGCCGCTCACGCTGAGTAAAGCGGAAGCGGACGAGGGGCTGGGTATTATTGACGAGGTTTTCGCGCACGTCGCGGAGCACATTCCCTATAAGTAATGAGAGTGATCCGGTTGGATTGAAGGGTTTCAGCATGAATGCAGTCAATCATGAAAATGGAGAGCCGCTTCGCGGGGCCATTGTGGGCTTCGGCAATGCGGCGATCTATGCCCACCTGCCCGCCTGGCAGGTGAGTGAGCATTTTACCATTGAGGCGATAGTGGAGCCCGATCCGCAAAGAGCTCAGATGGCGCGCCGGCTGCTGCCCGAGGCACGTGTGTACGCAACCGTCAATGCATTGTTGAACAACGGCAGACTGGACTTTGTCGATATTTGTACTCCTCCCTGCCACCATGTCGATCTGGTTATGGCGGCATGTCAGTCCAAGCTTCACGTATTTTGTGAAAAGCCCCTGGCTGCATCCCTTGAGAGCCTGCGCGCCATGCAGGCGGTGGCAAGCCGCGAGGAGCGGGTTGTTTTTACGGTCAACAATTGGAAGTATGCGCCCCTCTGGTTGAAAACAACCGAACTGGTGTGCGCTGGACAAATCGGCACCGTTCGCTCGGTTTCCTTGAATGTTTTGCGACCTTCCAATTCGGGCGGTGGAGCTTCCGACTGGAGAAAACGTCTGGATGTGGCCTGGGGAGGAATCCTTATAGATCACGGCTGGCATAATCTCTACGTGCTCCTTTCCCTGTTGCGCGAGCCGCCGCTGCTGGTATCGGCCAGGATGGAGACACCCGGAGCGGCTCACAATTGCTGCGAAGAGGCGGTGGATCTGTCCGTGCTTTTTCGCCAGGCGGAAGCCCGCCTGCACCTGACCTGGCAGGCCGACTGCCGGCGCAACTTCGGGGAGATTGTCGGGGATAAGGGGACCATTTTTGTCAACGATGATCATATAATCCTGGAGTGCCGGAATAGATCTCCCGTCAGGTTTGATTTTGCCGAAGCGCTGTCCGCCGGGTCGCATCATCCGGAATGGATGGCGCCGGTGATCGACAATTTTCATCGCGAAATCAAAAACGTGCATGAACGGGGCGTCAATCTGATGGAGGCCCAATGGTGCACCCAGTTGATTCAACTGGCCTATCAGTCGAATCGCGAAGCGTCGCGGCCGATTGAACTGCTCAAGCCGGATCCGACGGCGCTGGCGTGGTGCGCATAGTCAGCGACTAAGTGCATGAAAAAATTTCATATATTTAGTATTGGGACGGGCTTGCTTTTGCTCATCTTCCTCATGTGGAAGATCGGTATCTCCGCCCTGTGGCACGAGCTCACGCTGCTCGGTTGGGGGCTGGTGCCGCTGATACTGATCGAAGGGATCGCTGACATTTTTCACGCCCTCGGGTGGCGCTATTGTCTCAGCGGCCCTCACAGGTCATTGCCCTTCGTGCGCATTTTCAGAATCCGCATGGCCGGATTCGCCATCAATCATCTGACGCCCACCGCCAGTTTGGGCGGAGAAGTCACCAAAGGGGCGCTCCTCTCGCTGGACCACAAGAGCCCCGAAGCGGTAACGGGCGTTCTCATCGGCAAGCTCTCATTTGCCCTCTCGCAATTGCTCTTTGTCGCCTTCGGCTCGCTCCTGGTGCTGTCACGCATCCGGCTTCCAGCGGCTTTGTGGATTGGAATGCTGCTCAGCAGTGCGTTGTTATTAATCGGAATCATTGGATTTTTGCTTGTCCAAAAATATGGCAAGCTGGGCGCACTGATTCGCTGGCTGGTGTCGCACAGAATAGGGGGCAATCCTTTGCGCAGAGTGAGCCACGAGATCAACGAGGTGGACAATGCCCTCAGGCTTTTTTATCAGACTCATCCAGCCAGCTTGCCGGTGGCCGTATTCTGGCATATTGTGGGATTCGGGGTTGGCATTATCAAGACCTGGTATTTCCTCACGCTGCTGGGTGCTGAAGCGTCCATGCCGGTAGCGGCCGGCATCTGGTTTCTGGGGACCTGGTTTGATCTGCTGATCTTTGCCATACCCTTCAATTTGGGCGTTCAGGAAGGGAGCCGGGTCATCGCGTTCAAGGCGCTTGGCTTTGATTTGGTTACCGGCATGACCTATGGGGTAACGCTGCGTCTGGAGCAGATTTTTTGGGCCTTGTTCGGCCTCATCAATTATATCTTTTTGCTGTCAGAAAAGAGGCAGGGAAGCTCACTTGCTGTCACAGGGCAGAGTTCCGCATTGGCTTTCTGGGGATACAAAAGAGGAAGGGAATGACCAGACCAAAGTTCGAAAAAGATGGGCAGGTTCGATGGTTGGCTATTTATCTATCTGTGATCATGGTTACGCTGATCACAACGCTGCAGGGAAGCGCTCTCGCCAAGAAAGGAGCGGCCGCGCCTGAGAAGAAGGTTCTGACACTGCAGGAAATCCAGGACCTAGTGCTGGCCAGAAGTCCATATATTGAAATCGGCCAGAGTGAAGTCATGGCGGCAAAAAGTGATCTCAGACAAGTGGAATCGGCCTATTTCCCGCAACTGGATGCGACGCTGGTGACAGGGCCCGCAGCCGATGCGGATGAGCCCCGGGTAGAGAACGGAAAGATTATTGACCCGTCGCCGGGCGGAATTTTTGATCTGGGCATTTTCGGTCGTATTGACATCACCATCTCCCAGCCGTTGTACACCTTCGGCAAGCTGTCCAATCGCCGAGAGGCGGCGTTGCGCGGGGTAAAAGCCAAACAGTTGGGGATTGATCAGAAGCGCGCGGAACTGATATTCCGCGTCAAGCAACTCTATTATGCCATGGTGCTGGCGGAGCAGGGATTAGGTGTGGCCGATGAGGCCGAGGGCTATTTCCAGGACATTCGTGTGCGCATAGAAAACCTGATGGAACTGGGCGCCACCCATGTGGATGAAAGCGATCTATACATGATTGATGCATACAGCGCCCAGGCCAAGGGCTTCAAGGCGGAAGCCCAGAAGGGTCGTCAAGTGGCCTATTTTGCACTCAAATCGCTCATGGGCATGGCGGCTTCGGAAGATTTCACCCTTGCCCAGGAGTCTCTGCCTGAACGGCAGCTGGACTTGCAGGCTCAGGAGGAATATGTGGCTAAAGCTCTGGAACAGCGTCCCGAGATGAAACAACTCAAGCAAGGTATTGAAGCCCAGAAATTTCTGTGGGAAGCTGCCAAGAGTGATCTTTATCCATCCTTTTTTTTCGCGGTGATTGCTTCAGTTGCGGGCGCTCCAGGACGTGACCAGTTTGATACGCCCTATTTTACAGATGAATTCAACCATGAGTACGCCGGTTTTTTTGCAGGGCTCCAGTGGCACTTTGATTTTGGAATTCAACAGGCCAAAGTGGATAAGGAACGGGCGGAATACAGCAAGTTATTGAACACGAAAGCGGATGCGGAGAAGAACATCCCGATCCAGGTTGCCAATGTGTATCAGGAAGTGGTACAATATGCCACTTCGGTGAAGGCATATGAGGAGGCTGCATCTGCATCCAGAAAGTGGGTGGTTGTAGCCTTTTCTAATTTTGACATGGGAATCGGCACGGCCCAACGGATCTTCGAGGCGATCGAAAAATACGGGCAGAATCGAGGCAGCTACATCGAGGCCTTGTACAACTACAACGTGGGCTTGGCCCAACTGGAATATGTTGTGGGTACTCTGGCGGAATAGCTGGTTCCCATCCGGAAACCGCACCAGTAATTTTTTCTCCCATGGGGAGAGAGGAATTGTGGGGAAACCGTCATACCCACATACCCATACGGGAGGCGGCCCGTTGCCGAAAATGTGCGGCAGCCGGGCGCTTGTTCCTGAACAAGGCATGGAAATGAGGTGTACGGTACTCTTAAAGAGGAGCAGATATGAAGATGCGACTGATGATACTAGCTGTTTTGGTGGTTTTTTTCATGTGCGGAGCAATCCGTTCCAGGGCGGGTGCGGAAGAGCCAACGGAGCGCATCCGTGCCATGTTGGAAGAAATCATGACGATTCAAACCGATCCCCAGCTGGAAGGTTCCGAGCATCGTGAAGAAAGACGGGCTGCCATCAAGCAGATTATAGGTGAAAACATCGACTTTGATGCCATGGCGCAGATAGCCCTTGATAAACAATGGCGGAATCTGAGCTTAGCCCAGCGCAACGAGTTCAAACAGATCTTTCGGGACCTTTTCCAGGACTCCTATTCGCGTTTGGTGTTGAATTTCATCAAGCGGGAAAAAGTCCTCTACCCTAAAGAGGATGTGCGCAGGGACAGTGCTACGGTGAGCACGGTGATTGTCAGGGCCAACGATGAGATCACCGTCGATTATTCTCTGTCCAAAAGGGCGACAGACTGGCTGGTCGATGACGTCAAGGTCGACGGGGTCAGCATAGCGGGAAATTACCGAAATGCTTTTGACAGGGTCATCAAGAAGGAATCCTTTGAAGCTCTGTTGAACAGAATGCGCCTTCAACAAAAGGCCATCGCCAAGTCCCCCTGAAAGGTGTTCCGGATGGCAAACAATGGTTGTGGTCTATTGCCCGCAGGGATCAGCGCGGCTGGGCACGAAACAGAAGGGTCTTTGAGCGGGGGTTAGATGGCCAGAAAACTCAGCGTTGCTGAACTGATAGGCGGCGGAGGCAGGTTCTTTGAGTATCTGATGTGCGGCGGCATGTTCAATATCAATTTAGAGGTCACCAAGCGTTGCAATGCGCGCTGTGACTTCTGTGACTACTGGAAGGTCAAGCCGCCCGCTGAGCTCGCGGACTATGTCCCCGTCGTCAAGAAGCTCAATCCCTTGTCCGTTGGTTTGACGGGAGGAGAGCCTTTGCTGCGCAGCGATCTGGCTGATTTGATCGCAGGCTTGCGCAATAATTTCAAATTTCTCCACATCGGCCTGATCACCAACGGTGCACTGCTCACGCACGAACGGGGCCTCGAGCTGTGGCGGGCAGGGCTGGACGGGCTGTCGCTGTCGCTCGACTATCTGGATGAGAGACATGACCGGGAAAGAGGGTTGCCCGGTCTCACCAGGCATATCTTGGCGGTGGTTCCTGAACTGCGCAAGGCAGGGGTGAGCCTGTGCTTCAATGTTGTGATGAAGAAAGAGAATTATGCCGAGGTGCCCCGGATCATTCGACGGGCCCATGAGATGAGAGTCAAGGTTTCGCTCAGTACCTATCATTGCTGGCGAATCAACAACGAAACACACATGATTGATGCCGGTGAGTTGAATCGACTGGGTGAGGTGATAGCGGAAGTGAAACGCCTCAAGAGTGAACTTGGCAATGTGACCACCGGGGATTTTTATTTGAATCGCGTGGCAGAGTTTGTCGCCAGGAGAAATGTGCCCGGTTGCACGGCCGGGCTGAACTGGGTTCAGGTCACCCCCGACGGCATGATCAAGCGCTGTTCGGACCATCCCCCAGCGTGTCATTACAGCCAATGGAGAAAATCTTTTTTTGCGCCGACCGACTGCGGTCAATGCTGGTATTCATGCCGCGGGGCGGCACAGGAACCGTGGTCCGTCAGCCGCTTTATCTCCGAAGCGAGGCAGGCGCTGTAGGTCTGCACTGCAGCGGCAGGCACCGCCGCCTGGTTTGCCAATGGGGATGTTCCTGGCACAGCTCCACACCCATCGAGTGCCCAAAATGCAGTGGACGGACTTGCGAAGGTACAGGCGTAGAAGGTTGGGTTGAGTCACGCATTTCGCGTGACTCAACCCAACGAGTACGTTAGCTGGCCCAGCCCAGGTTGGATTTCGCTGCGCTCAATCCACAACCTGCGGAATTCGGCCACTTAATTGTGTGTCACTGTACTTGGGCTGCTTCCTTGCCGGGCCTGGAAGTCAGGAGCCACAGTCCCACAGCGAACAGGTAAGTGCCCACTGCAGCCCCGAGCAAAAACCACTCCAGATGATCAATCAAAGCGAGCAGGAGCACCAGATACGCGAAGTCTCTATTGCTCAACATCTTCATCAAACGCACCAGTTTGGGGGACTGTTTGAAGGTTTTCGGATCCACGCGCTTGATGCATTGATAAACCGCCACGGCGGCAACGGCGAACCCTCCCAGGAGAAACCACAGAGCCCAGAGGTAGAGGCGGTTTCCGCTATCGTTGTACAATCCAAATGCAATGCCCGCAAAGACGGCAACATGCACCAGGTTGTCCGTGGTTATGTCGAGGTAATGGCCGAATCGGCTTTCCATCAGCTTCAGGCGGGCGACCTCCCCGTCAACACCGTCCACAATGACGCAGAACACGAACAGCATCGCTCCCACCAGATGTGCCCAGTAATTTGCCAGCGACAACAGCAGCGCGCCGGTCAATCCGATGGACACGCCAATCAAGGTGACCTGATTGGGGGTGATCCCGGTGCGCACCAGCTTTCGGCTAAAGAACCGGGAGATACGCCGATCAAAGTGACGCGCCATGAAACCGTCGCTTTGCGCGGTCTGAGCGGCCAGCACTCCGATTAATTTCTCTTCGGCGGCGCCGGCATCGTTTTCCCGGGAGTCGACGAGTCGCGGCAGGCCATTGCGACCGGGGAAGCTCACCACGTTGCGCAGTAAGGATTCTGCCCCGGTTGCCGACGGGACCCACAGCGCTTCCAGTATCTCAGAAAGATGGTCCGGATGTGACATATAGATGCCATCCGGCGTGCCGTTGGAGGCCAGCTCCATGCGGGCCGTGCGGACGCCTTGGGCGCCCTCGAGAAACTCACTCAGGGACAGGCGGTCAATAACGACATCGGCCTTAAGGATTAACACTCGCTCCTGTTCATTCAAGTTCATCTGTTGCAGGACGTCCTTGGCCTGTGCCGGCTCTTCAGCGGTATGCAGTGAACTGCCCGGCAGCAGGTCGGATACTGCCGAGGCGATGGAGTTGATACGTCCTACGATGTGCACGTTGTCGAATCCAAGCCTGGTCGCAAGCAGGATCAGTCTGCGTATGTTGGGCACGCGGAAAACAGGTTGCAGTCCATTGTCATTGGAGGCGATGATCAGTGCGGTCTTCATCAATTGCGCATCCTTTATCGAGTTCAAGGGGGAATGAGAGCCTGGCAAATCCAGTGGATACTGGTCAAGCTCGCTTCTCAACTATTTGCCGCCCGCTTTCTGCCGCGCAAAGAAGGCTTCCAGGGCCTGTCTATGTTCGGGACTGTAATGGCACAGTGCTTGAAAAGCGGCGGAGAGCTCCAAGGTGTCCTGCAGGGTTTTGTTCTGGGCAAGGTAGAGAAGGCGCTTGGCCATTCGCAGTATCTTGCCGGGCTGCCTGGCAATTTCTTCGGCGAGCTGACGCGCCCGGGCCGGCAGTTGCTCGGAAGGCACCACCTCGTTGACCAGGCCGATGCGCAGGGCTTCGGCGGCATCCACGATTCTGCTGGTGAAGGTCAGTTCGCAGGCCTTGGCAAATCCGACGATTCTCGGCAGAAAAAAAGCGCCGCCATCCCCGGGTATCAATCCGACGGATACGAAGGTTTCCCCAAATCGGGCGGATTCTGCCGCAATGCGCATATCGCACATGCATGCCAGATCGCAGCCTGCGCCGATGGCAGGTCCATTGACGGCGGCAATGGTCGGCACGTCCAATCTGTTGAAAGCCAGAGGTATACGCTGTATGCCCTTGCGGTAGTTGTCGCGCAGTTGCTCGGGGTTGCCGGAGAACATGCCCTTGCGTTCGTGCATGTCTTTGACATTGCCTCCTGCCGAAAAGCAGGTTCCAGCACCGGTGACCACCAGGACCCTGATCGCTTCATCCGCCTGCACCGTATCACAGACATTGACAATTTCCTCGATCATCACATCGCTGGTGATGGCGTTGCGGATATCAGGACGATTGAGAGTCAGGTAAGCGATCGCACCATCTCGTCGAAAAATGATTTCACTGTAGTCCATTGCGTCTCTCCATGTTGTGTAGGCTTCGCGGTTGTTTTACCTTATTTCCGGTTCTTGCGGGCGAGGCGTTTCTTCGGGTCGGTCGTTGTCACTTTGTTGCATCAGCGGTTGGATGATCTTCAGTGGAAGCTCCAGAGTTTTTTTCATGAGACCGAGCAGTTCTGATCCGACGGCGGTTGGCGACAGCGGTATAACGACGGGGTTCTCCAGGTCACCGGTAACCTGGACCGGAACAGAGACGATCGTGCCCAGGATTCCACCGACCACAGGGATATGGTTCATGATCACATTGAAGGTCTTGAGGGGCGCCACCAGGAAGGTGAGATTAATGCTCCTGCTGGTGAGATCAACACTGCCCCGGCCAACCATCTCGAGGGACGTGCCTTTGATAATGGCCTCGGCGATATCCATCCTGCCGTCGTTCAGAGTCCCTTCAATTTGCACGGAATCGTACCCGAACCCCTCTTGTGCCAAATCAGGCAGCCTGCCGCGAAATATTTCGGTAAAGTTCAATACCGAAAAAATTTTCTCCAGCAAGCCGAACCGATAAATGCGGCCGTTATCGGAATGAAAGTCGAATTCTCCCGAGAGGGTCTTGATGAACCGGTTGTCCGAAAGATATCCTTTCATATCTGCGTCAAAGCTGTAGTCACCTACCATCAGGCCGTTGTTGTCCCACAGGCAAACCAGGGTTTCTTTCAATTGCAGGTTGTGGGCCTGTGGCGTGAACTCGACGGTTGTTTTCTTTTGATGGGAAATCTTTAGCAGGCCGGGAAGAGAAATTCCGCAAAGTTTGGCGTTGGTCACGCGCACCTGGCTTTCCTGGGGCATCAACAGGATACTCGCTTCAAGAGGTTGCAGAGTATAGTGCTCGAAGGCAAAAAAATCCGCAACAAAGCGAATCTCTCCGAGGATGTGCAGTCGCTCCAACTGGCTCGATGCGGCTGCACTGTGCCTGGTTGCCTGGAAAATCTTGCTGATGCTGCTCCAGTCAATGCCGCCGGACTTGACATCGAGGTCGAGCAGAAATCCATCCCTGGAAAAAACGACCGATCCATTGGTCTCCAGTTTGTTATCTTCCCAAAGGATCGTCGCGGCATCCACCTGAATGCTTTTCCCATTGGCATGGATCGAGAAGTTTTGAATTTGCTCCAACCCGGTGATCGCCGGAAAGTTGATCCTCTCTCCCTGCAGGCTGCCTTGTGCGGTGGAGGCCATATACTGGGTGAAAAAAAAGTGAGCGGTGAAATCCCCGTTGATCCAGCCCCAGAGCATATCATTGTTTTGCAGAAGCTGATCCACCGTGTTTTTGGTCAATTTCCCGGAAAAGGTCAACTCTAATGCTTCCGGCTTAAGATCTGCCGATATGAGTGCATTGGATTCGGCATCCTGGATGAGCAGCTTGTTGATGGAAAGATAATCTTCCTTTTGCCAGGTTTGATCGATGGTCACTTTGGGTCCGTTGTTGGGCGTCACAACACCCATGAAAGTCGTTTTGACATCCCTTTCCCAGATCAGGTGCCCATCGGCGACTACGAGAGGAGGCCGAAAATAGAATGCTGCAGGAAGATTGCTCAGCCCGGCGATCCATTTGATGGTCTTGGCGCCCAGTTGGCCGCCTATTTTCAAATCGGCTGCAAGCAGTCCCTTTCTGAAATCATCCAACTCTGCAGTGGCCTTAAAAGCGGCATCGAGCAGACGGCCCCGCGTGTCGGTTAACACGAGCTTGTCTGGAACTCCCCTGAACTTCCCGTTGGATATCATCAGGGTATCGGGAAAGGAGGTCCATTGGACGGCCAAGTCCTGCATCGTTCCGCTTGTTTCGAACTGCCATGTTGCGGGTTGCAGCAAAGGCCCGGTCAACGTCAGCCTGGCCACCTCGATGCGGCCGTTCTCGAACTTGAATTCCTTGAGTATTCTCCTCGGTGTGGCATACGAGGTGATCCAGGGGTAGACTTCGTCAACGGACAGATTGACATTGGCGGCTTCAACCTGGAGATGGAACCGGTCGCTCCAGCCCAGCGCCGCCGAAAATGCCGAGAAGGTCGATTTCCCCAAAGTTCCGCTCAGGTCTTTTACGGATACCGTTTCCTCGATGCCGTCATAGGAAAACTCGCCGTTTGTGATCTCCAGAGGATAAGGCAGCCTTGCATAAGCCGCGTTCAACTTGATGTCCTTGACATCGACGAGGGCTTTGACCGAATCGAGGCTCTCGCCCAGGATCAGTCTGCCCGTTGCGGTTCCGGCAAGCGATTGGATGTGCTCCATTTCCTGGTCAAACAGAGCGTTGTTCACCACTCTCACCAGAATCGGGGGCAGTTGCGCCAGGTCCGCATCTATGATGATGTCCAGGTGGAATGGAGCGTCACCGCCTGTCAGGCCCAGGCGCAGATAGGCATCCGTGCCGGTAGAGTTTTCCAGGCGTGCCCTCAATTTGTCACCCTGTAAAATTCCCCGGGAAATGTCCACTTCACCGAAAACTTCCGTTAAATCAAGTTCCGCAGCCGGCACAAAAATCTTCCCGTTGTGCATGCTGCCGACGATATGAATGTTTTCCGCCTTTCCCAAGTCACGTGCGGAACTTCCATGCGTGGAAAAGGTGATTTCCGGTACTGTGCCGCCTCGAACGATCTGGAATATTTTTCGGACAACTGAAAATCTGCCAAGAAGTGCCAGTGCTGCCTGCCTTGTGGCGTCGGCGTCGAGCTCGGTTGCTTTGAGTGCCAGTTGATAGCGGCAGGGGTTGTGGTGGCGCAAAAATTGGCCTGAAAGGTTGAGCCGGGGATAGTTTAACCGCAGCTCGGCCAAATCGATGGTGAGCCCGTCTTTATCCAGATCTAAGCTTGCCTGCAAATTTTCGCAGTCAATTCTCACCGTTTCGTCCTGCTGAACAATTTGCAGTCGCGGGGCCGTCCCTTGGAAGTCCAAATGCAGCGTCTCGAGATTCTTTGATGCAAACTCAACATTCAGGTTCACACTGCTGTTTGCCATGGTGGTCGAGAGGGGGGGCGCGACCCACTGCCCAAGGACTTGTGGTTGCAGGTCATCGACCTGGAGTAGGCCCTGTGTGGTCAAATCGGATCCCACCTCAACCGTCGCGGTGAAAGATTTCCATAGGCCGGAGCGGCATGTGAGTTGGATGCGAAATCCAGCCGGCGGGAGTTGGATGCTGCCATTGATGGAAGCAATATGGAGAGGCGGCTTGTTTTCCGCTGCAATGGTTACGCTTCCGTTTTCGATCTCAAGGAAGAGAGCAGGGGCGTACAGAGTGGACAAACCCAAAGCTGCAGTCAATTGTTCCCGGAGCCTTGCCATCATCGGCCGGCGGGGAGTGGTTTCCCCACCGGCGGCGGATTCTTCAGCCATCCACACGGCCAAATCTGGAGCCACCAGCCGCATCCTGGTCAGCTTCACTTGACCCCGCATGAGGGGAAAAATCTGTGGATAGGCGATCAATGATTCCAGACTTCCTGCAAAGCGATTTTCTTTGGCGACCTGCATTTTCCGAATGGTCAGGTGTGGTGCGGGGAGCAAAGCAACGTCGATCTTTTCGCCGCTCACGCGCCCGCCAATTTTTCGGGAAAGGTCGTCGAGGATGCTGTCCTTAATGGGCTGCAGATTGATTATCATGGGCAGACAAGCAAGCCCAAGCAAGAGCAGGAGGGCAAGGGCAGCTGCGAGGCCTGCTCCCCAGGCCCACTTATTTTTCTTGATCTTCATGCTGGAGCTCCGGCATTGACAACGCCCTTGCTGACAAAAGCCGCCCACCTGTAAACTCAAAGGTTCTCCCGTGTACGGCAAAGCCCGCGATGACAGTTTTCATCTCGGGTTTGCCGCGGGAGACCCGGGTACTCTGATTTGCTGCTTTCAGGCAAGCAGACAGGGTTGTTTAACGCCCTTGCTAAAAATACCGGAACCGGATGCAGAGCAGGCCAGGGGGCGCTGAAAGCGGGAGATCCGCTTATTCGCTGACCAGCCTGATATCTTTAATGACAACGGACTTTACGGGTACGTCTTGATGCGGCCCCATACTCTTTGTCTCGACCTTCTCAATGCGATCGACAACGTCCATCCCCTCCACCACTTTTCCAAAGACGGCGTACCCGTACCCCTTGGGAGTCTTGTCCTGATGATCGAGGAAGTCATTGTCGGCGACATTGATAAAAAACTGCGATGTGGCACTGTCCACCACGTTGGTTCGAGCCATCGCAATGGTTCCGCGCTCATTTTTGAGCTCGGCGGCAGCGTCATTCTTGATGGGCGAGCGAGTCGCTTTAGGTTTGAGATTTGCGTCCAGTCCCCCCCCCTGTATCATGAATCCGTCGATCACCCGGTGAAAGACGGTGCCCTTATAGTACCCTTCTTCAGCGTAGCTGATAAAGTTTTTCACAGTGATCGGTGCCTTGTCAGCCCAAAGCTCAACCTTTATTGCACCTTCACTGGTCTCGATGACTGCCATGGGATTTTCCGTGGTTGGTTTCATGCCCTTTTCTCCCGCAGTTCCACTGTTGCCGGTGGAACAAATGATTATAATTACAATAAGGCTTCTTAACATCAAGCTCAACAGCATCAGCCCTGATCCTCTCTTTTATGCGCCCTCGGCAGTGCAGCGGGCGCGTTACCCATGAAGGTCGACCAGCAAAAAGGCCGGAGGCGATCCCCGGCCCGATGTTTATGTGTTTTGTCAACAATCAACAAGATGGAGGAGGGCGAAATCTAGCCAACCTTTTGTACGTTGACCGCTTGAGGTCCTTTGGAGCCCTGTTCCACATCGAACTGCACGCGTTCGCCTTCACTCAAAGAACGGAACCCGCTGCCTTCGATGGAGCTGTAATGAACAAAGACATCGCCCTGGCCCTCGGTTTCGATAAAGCCATATCCCTTTTTGTCATTGAACCACTTCACTCGGCCTTCAGTCACTCTTCATCCCTCCTTTCCAAACAGAATGTAAGGTGCTTGTCGGGACGTTATGAAGAGCTGCTGTGAAACCGCCGAGTTCAGGCACAAGACCGATTTCGTAAGGGCTCTAAGACACGAAACCCAACGAGCCTGTTGGCTTTCCCTTATAAACAGACAGAAAAATGAAAGCAAGTCTTAAATGCAGCCGATGCGGGGTCGAGATGCCACGCTATGGTGCACGGTCAAAGGTCACTGCCGTGGCGGTTCTCGGATGCAGCGGCGAGGGTGCCGTCGGGCATCAGTCGATAGCGTCGGCCGGCCCAATAGATGGTCTTGCCCGTATACGCTCCCACAAAGGTAATACCCTCGATGATGTCGACGAGGGGCAGCAGCCACCAGCTGCGCTTCCACCCGGGCAGCCGTACGAACGTTTGCAACTGGAAAGCCAATCCATAACGAATTGCCACGATTCCTGCCAGGGCCGCCCACGACCACCAGTACAAAGGCTGCAGCACAGCCAGCAACAGGGCCCAAAAAACCGGATAGGTGAGGATGCTGCCCAGGAATGCCGGTCCGCGTGCACGGCGCATGGTTCGTTTCCACCGCTGCAGTCGGCGTACGGCTGCACGCAACGATTCCCGGGGCATAAAACAATCGATGAGATAGGGCGGAACCAGAACTTTCAGGCCCAGCCGGGTGACACGATGCCCCAGCTCATAGTCGTCTGCCAAATGGTTCAAAAAATCTCTAAAACCTCCCAACCCGCCAAGCACTTCCCGGGGAACGGCCATGGTATGCCCGATGGCCCAGTCGATACCGGTGGTCCGCATGGCCAGCATCCACTGGGGCAGATAATTGAAGTCGTAATGCAGCGCGATCAGTTTTCCACCCAGCGTGTGGGCGCCAATCCCGCGCGGAAGGCAGGTGAGGCAGCCCACTCCGGGTCTGGTCAGTAAAGGGAGCAATTGCTGCAAATAGTCCGGGGCCACCAGCACATCCGCGTCGGAAAAGAACAGGTAATCGCCCGCAGCTTTCTGCCATAGAGTCTCCATGATGCTTGTCTTCCGATTGGTTCCTCGAAGTTCGGCGAAATACAGCCGGATGTCGCATTCTGGATAATCCTTGCGGAGTCGATCAACCACAGTCGTGATGGCGTCATCCGGCCGGATGGTCCCCACCAGAAGCTCGATGCGGCCGGCATAGGCGATACGACAGAATGAGGCGAAGGCTTCGTAGGTGGTTTCGTTGGCGCCTTCTACCGGCTTGAGAATGGATACGCCCGGCGGCGGTTCTGGTGGTTTTTCCGATGGGAATCGTCTGTATTGCCGCCATGCTGCCCAATGAGCCAGGATGAAGATGGCGCAACTGATCACCAGCAAAGCCGTTACTGAAAATGTCAAAAGGGACCGGACCAGCAGCATGATCAACCCGCAGTCAAGGAAGATCGTCCAATAAAGAGCCGATGCAATAAAAAAATCGGTTGGTGCGCTGCGATACTAGCATTCCCGGCAAATGAGGTCAAACCAGGCGAACCCAGACCCAAACCGCAATACTCCAATTGACTCTTAAGAATTAACTGATATATAGATGCTGATTAATGAACTTGGTGTTGAACTGTACTTTTTTGATTTCCCACCCCGGTACCTTCCTTCCGCAGAAAGTCGGGAACCCTGCGTGGGCCACTCGAAACAGCTACCAAAGGAGCTTGGCATGATCTCGAAGTCTAAGATATTCACTGCTTTTCTAATGTTATTCTTTCTCACTCTGTCTTTTGCGGCCGTGAGTCACTCCAAGGAGGAGGCGACAGAGAAGGATGTGATTGCGACGGTGAATGGTACGGCTATTTCCCGCAGCGATTTTGAGAGGGAAGTGGGACGCTACGAGCAGCAAATGGCCATGATGGGCCAGACTCCCAACCCGGAGCAACTCAATGAAATTAAACAGCGGGTGCTCGATGGCCTCATCGATCGCGAACTGCTGTATCAGGAAAGTCAGAAAGAAGGTATCAAGGCAAGCAAGAGCGAGGTTGATGAACGCATAAACACCCTCAAGCAGAGGTTCCCAAGTGAGGAAGAATTCAACAAGATGATTGAAAAACTGGGTCTTAACGAGGCCGGGTTGCGTTCTCAATTCGAAAAGGAACTGGCCATAAAAGCGCTTCTGGACAAAAAGTTCGCCGCCAAGGCAACAATTACCGATCAGGAAATGAAAAAATTCTACGATGAAAATCCCGATTATTTCAAGACCCCCGAAAGGGTTCGCGCCAGTCATATCCTGGTTAATGTGAAGCCCGATGCCAGTGAGGCCGACAAAGCCAAAGCCCGCCAGAAAATTCAGGACGTTCAAAAGAAAGTGAAAAAAGGCGAAGATTTTGCCGGTCTTGCCAAGGAATATTCCGACTGCCCCAGCAGTGCCAAAGGGGGAGACCTTGACTTTTTTCAGCGCGGCCAGATGGTTGGACCTTTTCAGGATGCGGCGTTTGCCATGAAAGTGGGTGATGTGAGCGATATTGTCGAGACCCAATTTGGCTACCACCTGATCAAAGTGACCGACAAGAAACCGGCGGGCACCGTTACTTTCGACGAAGCCAAAGACAAGATAAAGGGCTATCTCGAGCAGCAGAAAATGGGTGAAGAAGTCAAACAGTATGCGGCGCAACTGAAGAAGGACGCCAAAATTCAGGAATTTTTGAAAAATTAGACACTGCCTTGGTCGTTCCTTCAGGTTGGCAATGGCCCAACCTGAAATTCGCTCGCTTTGGGGATTCTTCTGCGGGGGGGCGCGGCAGACGCAAACGCGCCCCCGTCTCCATTATCCCTCCATTATCCCTCCCGGTTCAGTGCAAAACCTTCCTTCGATCCTCAATGTGGCGGTCTTGGCAGGCAAACCCGCGCTGCATCGATCTTCCGGGGGCAGCCTGGAAGCCGGCCCGCAAACATTCTCTTGCTTGAGCCAGGAAGCTTTCCCATGCCCGGACAAGCTCCTGGATGCCTGCTGGGAGATTGCGGGAATGACAGTCAAAGGTTAATGTGACAAAATAGACCCGAGGCAATCCTCAAGGTCCAGGGAAGTGCTGCAGGTGCGGCGATTTTTTTTGCGGGAGGAGGACCAGAGATGACCGAATCGAATTTTAGCGAAGCGGATCGAAACCAGCTGCAAGAGCTGGGAATATCGGAAGAGCAGGTGCTGGAGCAACTCGATATTTTCCGCAAACCTCTTTTCAGCGTGCAACTTGTGAGAAACTGCACCGTGGGGGACGGCATTGTCAAGATTGAACAGGAGCACGCCGATCGCTATCTTGAAATTCACCGGCAAGCCGCCGAGGCGGGGCGATTCCTGAAATTTGTTCCCGCTTCGGGCGCTGCCACAAGAATGTTCAAGTTCCTTTTCCAGGTGATGCAGGCCGGGCAGGAACCGACCCGGGAAGAAATCGACAGGGCGGCGCAGGAGGGGGATGCCACCAGCATCCAGTTCAAGCAGTTCGTGGACAACCTGCCCGGGTTTGCTTTTTGGGAAGACCTCAAAGAAATCATGGCGCGGGATGGCCTCGATGCCGAGCGGTCACTGGAGCGGGGCAAATTCAGGGAAGTGCTCAGCTATGTGCTGGGGGAACCGGGACTGCGTTATGGCTCCATGGCCAAGGGTCTGCTGCAGTTTCATCGGTATCCGAACGGCAGCCGGACCGCCTTCGAAGAACACCTTGTCGAAGCAAGCCAATATGTGCGGGATGCGGCGGGGATCTGCCGACTTCATTTTACCATTTCACCGGAGCAGCAGGAAAATTTTGAAAGGCTTCTGGGAAAGGTTCAAAGTTCCTACGAACGCCAATACAATGTTCGATTCAAGGTCGAGTTTTCATTTCAAAAGCCGTCAACGGATACCATTGCTGTTGATTTGAACAACACTCCCTTGCGCGATGACAATGGGCGGCTGGTCTTCAGACCGGGCGGCCATGGAGCGCTTCTGGAGAATTTGAGTGAGTTGAAAGAATATCTGGTTTACATCAAGAATATCGACAATGTGGTTCCGGATTGCCTCAAGGAGGCGACCTATTTTTGGAAGCGTGTTCTGGGTGGTGTACTGGTGGCATTGCAGAAATCGATCCATGCCCATCTGAAGCGCCTCAAGGATGATGCCGGCGAGGAGGTGCAAAAGGATGCGGAGCGGTTCGTGAAAAACGACCTGCGCATCGATTTCCCCGCGGAATATGCCGAATGGCCGTCGTCCAAACGCTACCATTTCCTGTTTTCCAAGCTCAACCGCCCCATCAGGGTTTGCGGTGTGGTGCGCAATGTGGGTGAACCGGGGGGTGCTCCGTTCTGGGTAAAAGAAGAGGATGGCACCTGCTCTATTCAGATTGTCGAGAAGGCGCAGGTCAATTTCGATACGGCGCAACAGGAATCCCTGTGGAATTCTTCAACCCATTTCAATCCGGTCGATTTGGTCTGTTGCATGTTGGACTACCGGGGGCGGCCGTTTGACCTGAGGCGCCACACCAATCCCGAAGCTGTGTTTATTTCGCACAAGTCAAGCGGCGGTCGTGAGCTGAAAGCACTGGAACTTCCCGGTTTGTGGAATGGGGCCATGGCGGATTGGATAACCCTGTGTGTCGAGGTGCCGATCATCACTTTCAATCCGGTTAAAACCGTCAATGATCTGCTCAGACCGGAACACCGGCAGAGTTAGTGCCGGGCCGGCGGAGATCATCCCGCCAGAAATTGCATGACTTTCATGGGATAATACGATATGAGCGCAAGAAAAATTTTGGGAGAGCAAACGGTCGATTCATAATGGCGGCAAATTTCACCTACCTGGAACTTAGGGCCCTGCATGAGGTGGCACGGGTTTTGTCGCGTGCCATCGAGCTCAAGGACCAGTTGCAGCAGATTCTTGATGTTTTGAGCACCTGGTTGGGCATGGAACGTGGCATGATTTCCATCCTCGACCTGCATACGGGAGAGGCATGGCTGGACGTTGCCCGCGGCGTGGATGTTGAGGCAGCCAGGGTCTGCTATCAGCCGGGCGAGGGGATTACGGGGAAGGTGGCGCAAACCGGCCGCCCTATGGGAATCGCCAATCTGAGCAACGAAGCGCATTTTCTCGACCGCACGGGCGCCCGCAAGTCTCTCAATCGCGCAGAGCTTGCCTTTTTGTGTGTGCCCATTTTGTACCAGGGCCGCGTTGTCGGGGTGCTTTCGGCGGATAAGCTGGCCCATCAGGTGGAGAGCATTGAGCGCGAAGTGGAAATTCTTGGCGCCGTTGTGGAGCTGCTTGGGAAAATTGTCCATTTTCGTGCCGTGGAGGAGGAAAACCGTCGTTTGCGGCGTATGCTGGCTGAAGCCAGACGCCCCAAGACCAATATAATCGGCCGCTCCAAAGTGGTTCATGAAGTGTTGCGGCTCATCGATCAAGTGGCCGATACCAACACCACCGTGCTGATTCATGGGGAAACGGGAACCGGCAAGGAACTGGTCGCCCGTGCCATCCACGAAAACAGCCGCAGAGCCAAAGGGCCCATGGTGCAGGTCAATTGCGCGGCCATGCCCGACACGCTGTTGGAAAGCGAGCTTTTTGGGCACGAAAAGGGAGCCTTTTCGGGTGCAATCACAAGGAGGAGGGGCCGCTTTGAAGAGGCTCAGGGCGGCACCATTTTTCTCGACGAAGTGGGTGAGCTTTCCCCGGTTGCTCAGGCAAAGCTTTTGCGGGTCCTGCAGGAAAGAGAGTTTCAACCGCTCGGTTCGTCCCGAACGGTGAAGGTCGATGTGCGGGTGGTCACCGCGAGCAACAAGAATTTGGAACAGGAAGTGGCTGCGGGGGCGTTTCGATCGGATTTGTATTACCGCCTCAATGTATTCCCCATTTTCTTGCCTCCACTTCGTGAACGTGGGCCGGACATTCTTCTGCTGGCCGACTTTTTCGTTTCCCGGTATGCACAGGATTTCCGCAAGAACGTGAAGAGAATATCGACAAGTGCCATTGACATGCTCATGTCTTACCACTGGCCGGGAAATGTTCGCGAGTTGGAAAACTGCATCGAACGCGCAGTGCTGCTGGCCGGCGATGAAGCCATCGAAGCCTGGCACCTGCCGCCAACGCTGCAGATGAAGCCGGTCGGCAAGCAGAACATCAGCCGCGGCAAACTCGAGGCTCTGGTGGGTGCTTTTGAGCGGGATCTCATTACGGATGCCCTCAAGGATGTGCACGGCAATCAATCGGAAGCGGCCCGCTTGCTCGGGACCACCAAGCGCATCATACAGTACAAGGTACAAAAATACGGCATCGATCCCAAGCGCTTTCGCAGCAAGCCCACTGCGTGAACCCCTGCCCGCTTGTCACTGCACAAGAAGGTTTCCGTACCTCGCGGTTTTCGCCTTCGGGAGATCGTCCAAAAATGCTCGCCGAACATCATTCCTGCATGTGCCGACGGGATTTCTTTTTCTGGAACGAATTTTGCTCTGATTGCTCGATGGTGCCGATCAATGCGGCGGGCCATGACCAACGACCTTTGAAAACGATGCCGGAAAGGAATTCTTATGAAGAAAATTGAAGCCATCATCAAGCCGTTCAAACTGGATGACGTGAAAGAAAAGCTCGCCGAGGTGGGCATCAAGGGGATGACGGTTACCGAGGTGCGGGGATTTGGCCGGCAAAAAGGTCATACGGAAATCTACCGAGGTGCGGAATATGTCGTCGATTTTCTACCGAAGATCAAGATCGAGGTGGTGGTGCCGGACGATCACGTTGCCGAGGTGGTCGAAGCGGTGCGCCAGGCGGCCTTTACGGGCAAGATCGGTGACGGCAAGATCTTTGTGCTTCCAGTGGAAGAGTGTGTGCGCATTCGCACAGGTGAACAGGGAGAGATGGCGCTCTAGATCGCCCCTGTACCCGAAGTGGTGTTTATTGTTCTGTATCCTGTGGAAAGATTGGCATGTCGCCCAAACGTTTTCCAGCCCTCCTGAGGCGCCTCAAAGAAGTCCGACAAACTTTTGTGCAAACGTGTCGCATTGATGTTCCCGGACTGCTGGCTGCGCGCACGTACACTGAATCCTTTCTCGACAACTTGAAGCGATCCTTTGAAGAACAGGTCAAATCCAAGGCCGGATGGTCCTTGATCGCCGTGGGCGGTTTCGGCCGGGGTGAGCTCAGTCATGCGTCGGACTTGGATTTATTATTCCTGTATCGCAATCGTCTGCCGCGAGTACTGGAAGAGATCATCCAGGAATTTGTTTATGGCTTGTGGGATGGAGGTTTTGAAGTCGGACACGCAACTGCTTCACTGTCTGCCGTCAAGAAGATGGTGCGGGAAGATTTCACCATTCTCACAAATTACCTGGAGGCGCACTTCATCGCAGGCGACAATGCGCTGTATGCCGACTGGAGAAGGGCTTTCCTGCACGATTTCGGCAAACAACGGCGCAGGAAGTTCCTGCAGGATCTTGCCTATTATCGTGGCAAAAGACTGCTGCAATACGGGGAGAGCTCTTATCTGCTGGAGCCGCATGTCAAAGAAGGTGTCGGTGGGCTGCGCGACCTGCATATTATTCGCTGGGCGGGTATGGTCTATCTGCATAGCTCCTGCTTTGCCGATATGGTCGAGCAGGGCTGGTTGACGTCGGATGAAGAGCTGTGGCTGGAGCAGGCTTATGATTTTCTCTGGCGGGTGCGGCTGCAGCTGCATCAGCTGACCGGAAGACGCCAGGACCATTTGCTCTTCCCCGAACAGGAACAGGTGTCCGCCCGTCTGGGATTCCTGGACGGTTCCCAGGGGTCCGCCGTAGAGGCGTTTATGCGGCTCTACTATCGCCACACCGCGCGAATCCGCAGGACCACCTCATTCTTTCTCGAACGGCTCGAGGAAAGCAACCGAAAGAAGCTGAGCCTGCGTTTGCGAAGAAGGGTCTTGCCCGGACCGTTCATGCTGGAAGGCCTGCATCTTCATTTCATGGAGCCCGAATGGATCAGGAAAGATCCCCGGCTGCTCATGCAATTCTTCTGGCAGGCCGCACAGTCGGATGCCCATTTCCATCATCAGGCGGGCCAGGTGATCCGGGAAAATCTCGAGTTTTTCACCGATCCGGCCCGTACCGACGCCGCGGTGCTCGACCAGTTTTTCCACATCCTGCTTGACCCGAAACAGGCGTTCCGCGTCCTCAAGGTGATGCATGAGACCCGCTTCCTCGATGCATTCCTGCCGGAATTTGCCGGTGTGCGCTATCGTGTGCAGCACGATGTCTATCATCTCTACACCGTCGATGAACATCTGTTGAGGACGGTTCGAGAACTGCACCAGATGGAGCAGCAACCCGAAGAGTCCGGGCTCAAGCTCGGCCTGCAGGAAATCTTTCAGACTCTGACGCACCGTCGGGTGCTGTTCGCCGCGGCCCTGCTGCACGATATCGGCAAAGGCGGGGGAAAAGGGCATGCTCTGCGGGGCGAGAAGATGGCTCGTCCCATTGCCGAAAGGCTCGGCTTCAGCCCGCAAGAGGCGGACCTTTTGTGCTTCTTGATCAGGGACCAATCAGGAACCATCTCATTCTGGTTGAAATCGCCCTGAAGCGCGATCTGATGGATGAAAAGCCAATTCTCCGCTGCGCCATCGAAATCGCCGACAGAGAACGCCTCAACATGCTCTATCTGCTCACCATCGCCGATTCCAGAGCAACCGGGTCGGGCGCCTGGAATACCTGGAAGGCCTCCCTGTTGAGGGAGCTTTTTGTCAAAGTGGACCGCCAGCTGCGGCGCGGAGAATGGCAACGGGACGATCTGCAGGAGCGCTCGCACAAGGTGCAGCAGGAAGTCCTTGACTTGGTGGTCGAAGAGCCTGAAAAGCAGGAAATCCTGCGCTGGCTGGAAACGGTTTCGTTTCGCTATCTGCTTTCACAGAAACCTCAATCCATTGTGCAGCACTACTATCTGGAAAAGGAACTGAGCGGCTCTCTGCTCGCCATGCACACCGCCCGGAGTGCAGGGGAAATGTGGCAAATCACCATTGCCACGCGCGATCGTCCCGGTTTGTTCGCCATCATAACGGGAGTTCTATGGGCGCGCGGCCTGAACATCCTTTCGGCCGATATTTTCACCCGGCAAACAGGCATCGCCATGGATGTCCTGATCGTCGAGCGGCTCCCCGATCCTCTGCGTGCCGACGAGTTGTGGCGCAAAGTGCGCGATGATCTCACCCGGGCCCTCGATTCGAGATCCCATCTCAACCATCTGCTGTCTGCCAGGCGCAAACCGTCTCTGTTGCAGCCCAAAGGCCTTCCGCGTCGAAAAGACCGGGTGGTGATCGATGAAGAGGCATCGGATTTCTATACCATTGTCGAAGTGTATACGTGGGATCGCCCTGGAGTGCTGCACAGTATCACCAATGCGTTGTTCGAGCTCGGCATCACCATTCAACTGGCCAAAATCTCAACCCCCGGCGCGCAAGTCGCCGACGTCTTTTATGTCACTGACCTGTACGGCAACAAACTGCAGGAGCCCGAAGCGCATCGGGCGGTGCGCGAAAAACTGCTGGCGGCCCTGGCGGCCATTGGCTGACCGATGGTGCGGCCAGGCAGAGGGGCGTGAAAATTGATGCCACGTGTGAAGCACTTGGCTGTCCTGACAAGTGCTACATTTTTGTACCCGCCTTGTGGAGCGGCTACAAACCACATAACTTCCTGTATTTATGGCTATTAGATGGATGGAGCGAAGCGGCGCGCAGGGAAAGCCTGTGCCCTGTTCCCGTGGACGGTACATTTTTGTTAAATGTGGGAAGCGGTTTTGTGCCGGATTTCAGCCCAGTGACCTGCAACTCAGATCCAAAGTGTTGCGCCACGAATCTTCCCGTTCAATCGAGAGGACCGCATCCGTTCGCCCCGACTCTCAATAACCTTTGGAATATGCTTGGATTTGTTTCTTCAAAAGGAGCAGGCGAAATTCTCTCGACGGCTGCAGCCGATCTCATTTTGCAAATATTGTTGAGATCATTCCCTTTTGGCAAGCAAATTGCCTTAACTGAAAAGGACACTTTGAAAGCCATTATCAACCAGTCAAGGAGGAATACACATGACGCCTAAAGAAGTGCTTGCCTTTGCCCAGGAGCAGGGCGCCAAAATGGTCGATTTTAAATTCTTGGATTTCATTGGAACCTGGCAGCATTTCAGTGTTCCCATGAGCGAGCTCGACGAGGGCTCTTTCGAGGATGGTTACGGATTTGACGGTTCCAGCATTCGCGGATGGCAGCCCATCAATGCCAGCGACATGCTGATCATCCCGGATCCGGTCACCGCCGTGATGGACCCGTTCATGGCGGTGCCCACGCTGACGTTGATCTGCAACATCGTGGATCCGGTGACCAAGGAGAAGTACACGCGCGATCCGCGGCACATTGCCCAGAAGGCGGAAGCCTACCTGAAATTCACCGGGATCGGCGACCAGGCTTTTTTCGGACCTGAGGCGGAGTTCTTCATTTTTGACGACGTTCGTTTTGACACGGCGTCGCAATATGGCTTCTATTTTCTGGATTCGGTGGAGGGCATTTGGAACAGCGGCCGCATTGAAAATCCAAATTTGGCCTACAAGCCACGCCACAAGGAAGGCTATTTTCCCGTGCCTCCCACCGACAGTTTGCAGGATCTGCGCACCGAGATGGTCATGGTGATGCAGCAGGTGGGCCTGCAAATAGAGGCGCAGCACCACGAAGTGGCCACGGCCGGTCAGGCCGAAATCGACATGAAGGCGGCTCCGCTGGTCAGGATGGGCGACAATCTCAAGTGGTACAAATATGTGGTGAAAAATGTGGCCCGGCGCAACTGCAAGACGGTCACCTTCATGCCCAAGCCCCTGTTTGCCGACAACGGATCGGGGATGCACATCCACATCAGTATCTGGAAGGAAGGGAAGCCTCTGTTTGCCGGCGACAAGTATGCGGGCTTGAGCGAAATGGCTCTGCACGCTGCCGGGGGAATTCTCAAACATGCTCCTGCCATTTGTGCCATAACCAATCCCACCACCAATTCGTACAAGCGTTTGGTGCCGGGCTATGAAGCCCCTGTGAACCTTGCCTATTCCAGCCGCAATCGCAGTGCTTCGGTGCGCATTCCCATGTACTCGCCTTCGCCCAAGCACAAGAGGCTGGAAGTGCGTTTCCCGGATCCGTCCTGCAACGGCTATCTTGCCTTCAGTGCTCTGTTGATGGCCGCCATCGACGGCATCGAAAATCGCATCGACCCGGGCGAACCCCTGGACCGCGACATCTATGCCATGACCCCGGAGGAACTGGCCAATGTCCCCTCGACTCCCGGGTCCCTGGATGAGGCCCTGGCGGCTCTCAAGAACGATCATGAATTTCTGCTCAAGGGGGATGTGTTCACCGAAGACGTCATCGAAAAATGGATCGAATACAAGACGCAGCATGAAGTCGATGCGGTCCGCATGCGACCCCATCCCCATGAATTCATGCTGTACTTTGACATCTAACGGGTGCCGCGTGGCCTGTCCACGGTGCTCTCATCCACATCACCCTCCTGAATAACGGGTCCTGCCCGCTGCTCCTGCGTGACATGCGCCCCCGCCTGGCGGCGGGGACGTATGCCGCGCCACACTCTCCATCACGGTTCCACTCATGGTCCGTCCATCTGACTGTTTGCGCCCGCCAAGGCGGTGCACTGCCGCTTCCTCTGCATTCCTTGACAGATCGTGACCGGTTCTGTTCTATTAGACCCCTTGTCTGTCCCCTGAATTTACGATTACACTCTGGACTCGCCGTTATGCTCAGGCACTGCCGCCGCGGCGGCATCCCGCCAGAATGACGGTGCAAGTTTGGCCAGGTGCAATCGCCGAGGCCAGGAGCCTGTGGGCGGGCTCCCGCCCCCTTGCGGGAAAGGAATCTTTTATTCTCGGACAGGCTCCCGGGTGTCATTATGCGATCAATCGTCAGCCGATTAAGCGGAGGAAAAGAATCCATGGCGTCATTCATTTGGACCCAGTCCAGACTGGAAGAACTGTTGAACCATTCTCAGGCCGGTGTGCGGCGATGGGCCGTAGTGAAATTGTCCGCTCTTTATCCACGGAGGTTCCGGGAGCTTTTGCCTGAACTGTTGCAGGATGAGCACCAGGAGGTGGTGCAAACCAGCCTGGGATTAATGGACGAACCATCCCGGGAGGACTTGGTTGCCATTTTGAAGGAGCTCTACCTCACCGGAAGCGAGAGCATCTCCGCCAAGGCCATCCAGGTGTTGGGGAACTGGCGGACAGCCGGGGCTGTGGCCTGGATGCGCGAGCGTATCCTGGGCAGCCCGCCGCTCGGGCGAGAACAGATCGCCGCCATGATCCAGGCCCTCGGGCGGATTCCAGGGGAAGATGCCTATTCTCTGCTGAAGGATACCGAGAGGGCGGTGCGCGACAAAGATTCGTCCCATTGGCGCCTGTTTTATGCCGCGCTCCTCGAACACCGCAAGCCTGAAGATGTCGCGACGCTGCTCAACGTGGTCCTGGATGGCAACTGCAAGGAAGAGCGCCGGCGCGATGCTCTCGGGTTGCTGCTGGCCCAAATCGACCCGATGTTGAACCCTTCCGATGTTTTTTTTGGCAACAGGCCCGCGGTAACGCGCCACCTGGCAAGGCGTGCGGCCGATTTGCGGGCGGCGGCTGCCGCTGATGCTGCGGATTTACTCGAGGCTTTGCAACGAGCGGTTGATTCATTGGAAGGTGATGATTCTCAGTCGGTGCATGAGTTCACCCTGCTGCAGCGTGATTTGCTGGACGGGGGTGAGTGTCGCCAATTTGAAAACGCCATAGTGAGTCACACAATTAAGGGGTTAGACGGTTCTCCAGGGGATATGAGCTGGCGTTACGGCCTGTGCTGTCTGGCCTGGTCGGCCCTCGCCAAGATGCTCGAAGGGCGTTTTTTCCCGCCCCCTGCACCGCAGGCGCAGTGGCAACAGAAGCTGCAGTACCTGCTGGGCGACAGGCTGCCGCAAAGCGATGATGAATCCCTGCAGGCCGCCGTGCTGGCTGAAGCCGACCGGCGTGAGCTGGTGGCC
>FWPV01003330.1_pt1 | contig 36765 bp, 36 predicted proteins | sample 2228371 | NCBI WGS metagenome assembly FWPV01 (sample SAMEA103939776, study PRJEB20133) | metagenome | reverse complement strand
GTCAATGAAATCAACGGTCTACCCAGACCACCCCCGCGCCAGTGCTAGCTTTGCGTACCGTCACTTATTGCACTGAAAACGAGGAGACCCCTATTTGTGTTTTCATCAGTTCAGTGTGGCGGTGGCCTGCATGGTGAGCCAGCCTTCATGGTCGCAGGCCCACAGGTCTATGGTTTTGCCGTCGGCCGAGGGGCGGCCGTTGACGCGAAAGGGGTGCAGGTCAAACGTGGGGCGCACCGCCTTGAAGTTGAACGTGCGCAGCACGGCATCAGGCACCTGGCGGCGCAGCAGATCCACCAGCAGTGTGGCGATCAGCGGGCCATGCACGATCAGGCCGGGGTAGCCCTCTACACCGGTCACGTAGCGCCTGTCGTAATGGATGCGGTGGCCGTTGAAGGTCAGCGCCGAATAGCGAAACAGCAGCAAGTCGCCCAGCACGATCTCGCGCGACCACACCGCCGCATGCGGCGCGGTGGCGGGCGGCGGCGCCGGGTCGCCGGGCTGCGCTGCGGCGCGGTACACGATGTCATGTTCCTCAGAGATGGCCAGGCCCTGCGCGTTGGTGATCTCGTGCTTCACGCCCACAAACACCAGGTCGCCGGTGCGCCCGCTTTTGTGGCTGACCGATTCAATGCGCGAGGTGCGTTGCACGCTGTCGCCCAGGCGCAGCGGCGCATGCCACTGCAACCGCCCGCCGGCCCACATGCGCCGTGGCAGTGGCACCGGCGGTAAAAAGCCGCCGCGCTTGCCATGGCCGTCAGGGCCGATCTCGCTGTGGCGGTGGTGCGGCAAAAAATACAGCCAGTGCCACAGCGGCGGCAGCACCGTGCCGGGCACGGGCAGCGGGTCGTCGCGGTCCAGCGTGGCGGCCAGCGCGCGTACCGGGGCGGCGGTGATGTCGTCTTGCAGGGTCTCGGTGCGGCCCTGCCACTTCTGCAGTTCAGCAATCATCGGGTGCATAGTGGACCGCCGGCCGCGCCAGTGCAATGCGGCTTGTGCAAAGCAAGGCTTCGGCAAAGGCGAAGACCGTGCGGCCAGCGCATTGCATGCTGCTGCGATATCTTTGGCTGCGGGCCCGTTGCGGCACCTAGCCCGCCATCACGGCACGTCGACAATGTCCTTGTCCGGATCGTTGTGCGGCCGGGCTGGGTGCGGCGAGCGCAGCGGCTCGGCGTGAACCGGAACCGCCCGCGCGAGAAATTCGATGACGGCACTGGTGAAGATGTCGTTGCGATCGCCGGCCACCATATGGGCCGCCCCGGTGACGCTGACGTATTCGGCTGTCGGGCACAGCTTCAGGAAAGCCTGCGCGCCCTGTTCGCTCAGCAGGTCCGACAAGCCGCCACGCACCAGCAGGGTCGGCAGATCCAGATTCACCGCGCACGTTTCCAGGCGTTTGGTGCGCAGTTCGACGTTGCGCGTGGCAGCGCGAAACAGCGGGTCCCAGTGCCAGTGGTACTTGCCGTCCGCGCCCATCCGCACGTTTTTGGCCAGGCCATCGAGATTGCGCGGACGGCTACGGTGCGGCTGATAAGACGTGATCGCCTGCGCTACCTCCTCGAGCGAATCGAAGCCTTCCGGCTTCAGATTCATGAAAGCCTGGATGTTCTTGACGCCCTCGGATTCGATGTTGGGTGCGATGTCCACGAGCACCAGCGCCGTCGCATCGACGTGCTCCTCACCCACGGCGACAAGGCTGGTGCCGCCCCCCATCGAGGCTCCCACCAACACCGGTCGGCGATTGCCCAGGGCTGCGACGACACATTCGAGGTCCCGTACCATCACATCCTGCCCGTACAAGCCGTCAGGCGCCCAGTCGCTGTCGCCATGGCCGCGCGCATCGAAGGCGACCGCGCAGTAACCGGCCGAACCCAGTGTTTCGCCGGCACCCTTCCAGGCATGGCGCGTCTGACCGCCGCCGTGCTGCAGCAAGACCAATGGCCCGTCCGCAGGACCCCACAAATCGCCAGCTATGCGAATGCCGCCGTGGCCCGGCCAGTACTGCATCGGCTCAGGGGTCCCCGGCAAGCGGATGTAGCGCGCGTTCGAGTTCATGAATGAATCCAATCCAAACAAAAAAAAACTCAGCCTTCACCAGCCTGACGATGAGCCAGGACGGCGTTATTCAGCACTGGGAAATATAGGCGACAGATGGAGCAAGGGAGAATGAACGAACAAGCTTTGGATTTCGCCGAACCGCGTGCAGCTGTGCATGGATGCGAACGTCCAACTTCTCGCCTGCTTGAAAGGGCCTTCTTGCCTTGCCGGTGCGTTTGACATAGCTTCGCACCAACTCGTCGCGGAGGTAGCATCGCGTTGATGATCAGCGCGCTCAATGGCTGGCATAGATATACCGGCGCGACCACGGCAGGGTGCCGGCCTGCTGTCCTGCCTTGCGAGCCACGATCTGGTAGATGGCCACGTCGTCGCACTCGAATGCATGGGCGCAGCCAGCCAGGTACACGCGCCAGATGCGGAATTTCTCCTCGTCCACCAACTCGCGCACCCTGGCGCTTCGGGCCTCGTAGTTGACGCTCCAGATATGCAGCGTCGTCACATAGTGGCGCCGCAGGTTCTCGACGTCGAATGTCTCCAGTCCGCCCTCCTGCATCGCCAGTAGCGTGGCGCTGATGTGCGGCAGCTCGCCGTTTGGGAACACGTATCGGTCGATGAACTCGCCGCCGCCGTACGAAACTTCGCCGCCCTGCGGATCCGTCGAGGCGATGCCATGGTTCATCACCACGCCGTCCTCAGCCAGAAGCTCGTGCACGCGCCGGAAGTACGCCGGCAGGTTTTTGCGCCCGATGTGCTCGAACATGCCCACGCTGGTGATCCGGTCGAACTGGCCGGTTACGTCGCGGTAATCCTGCAGCCGAATCTCGATGCGATCCGCCAGGCCAGCGGCCTTCACGCGCTCGCTCGCCAAGTCAAACTGGTTTTGCGAGAGGGTGACGCCCACGCACCGGGCGCCGAACTTCTGCGCCGCGCGAATCACCAACGCACCCCAGCCACAGCCGATGTCCAGCAGCGTCTGACCAGGCTGCAGTTGGATTTTGGTCAGGATGTGATCGATCTTCTTGAGTTGCGCGGTCTCCAGGTCTTCGTCGCCATTCTCGAAATAGGCACAGGAATAGACCATGTTGGGGTCGAGCCACAATTGATAGAACTCGTTCGATACGTCGTAGTGATACTGGATGGACTTCTTGTCCGACGCCTTGGAATGGGCAAAGTAGCGCACCACCCGTTGCAGCTTGTTCGGCTTGCCGATGGAAGCTTTGGCCAGCGCATAGGCGATGTCGATGATGTCGGCCAGCCGGCCGTCCAGGTCGATCTTCTGCTTGATGTAGGCCTCGCCCAGGCTGTCCAGACTCGGATCGAGCAGCAGCGGTATCGCCGCCGGCGATTTCACGTGCACCGTGACGGCGGGTCGGTCGAATGTCCCGAAGTCATACGACTGCCCTTCCCACAGGCTCAGGCGCGCGGGCACGTTCGCCTGCTCGCGGACTGCCGCGCTCCACTGGGCCACCTTCTTTTCCCAAAGCATCACTTTCTCCGTAGCAGGTTGAATCGGCACACAACCCAATCGCCGCTCGAAGCGAGGAGTGCAGCGGCGGTCACGGCGCAATCTTCTCCGCAACGCCCTTATTTCCAGCCGTAGCCGGACTGCAGAACCGGCGCAACTGAGACGGCCATCGACGATGGTATGGTAGGGCTGTCAATGTGAATGGCATGCCGCTTCGCGCGGCATGCAAATGAGTAGGCTGCACGACACATGGTCCATCAGGGAGTGCCCCACCGACGAGCGCCACCAGCGACTGATGGCCGAGCGCTGGTGGTGGCCGACAATGACAAGGTCGGCGCCGGCCTCGCGGGCGAAGGAGCCGATCGCCTCGGCGGGTTCTTCCCATACCCTCACCTTGCCTGTCGCCTCCAGCCCCGCATGGCGCAGCCGGTCGAGTCCGTTTACCAGAATGGCTGCAGCCTGGGAGTGCTGGTCTTCCACCATACCCTCGGGCAATGGCCCGGCGGCCAGTGCCATGGATGACCAAGGCGGGACAACCGCCACCAAATGGCAACGGGCACTGAAGCGGCGCGCCAAGGTGATGCCCTCTTCAAGCATATCTTGCGACTCAGCGCTTCCGTCGTAGGCAAAGACGATGGTCTGGAACATGAGTACTTTCCTTTCTTCAGTGTTTCGGCCGCATCCACAATGCCGGCAGGATGCCCACCCAGAAGACAATTGCCACCAGCGCGAAGCCATCGCCATAAGCCAGACTCTGTGCCTGCGCGGCGACCATCTGGCTCAGGTAGTTCAGCGCCCCAGCGGACGTCTGGGTCACGGGCACTCCCCACGAGCTATCCAGCCCGGCAACCCGACTGATGAGTTCCAGCGTGGTTCCATTGCCTGCGGTCTGGGTCGCCGCCAAGGTGTCCGCATGAAACCCAAAGCGCACCTCCGTTGTGGCAGCCAGCAGACTGACGCCAAATGCGCCCCCCAACTGGCGCACGAAGTTGATGGTTCCGGTCCCTTGCGCCAGCATCGCGGGTGGCAGGACCGACAGTGCGCCTGCGTTCAAGGCCGGCATCATCACGCCGAGGCCGACGCGACCGAGCAGGACGAGTAATGCCATGCGCCAGAAACCAGTGTCTGCATTCATGTCGTACATCAGCATGTTGGAGAGCCCGAAGACGAACAATCCTGTGCCGACCATGTAGTACGCCGGAAACCGGTCAGTCAGCCGCCCTGCGATGGGAAAGACGAGACCCAGAATCAGCCCTCCCGGAATCAGGAGCTCACCCGCAAGCGTCGGCGTGTAGCCCTGGACGATCTGCACGAACAATGGCACCAGGTAGGAGGAGCCGTAGATGCCGGCCCCGAAGATCAGAGCCACCACCGCCGCCGCGGCGTAGCGCGAAACACTGAAGACCGAGAGATTGACCAGCGGTTGCGGGGTCTTGAGCTCCCAGGCAATGAAGGCGAGCATGAGAATGGCGCCGAGACTCGACAACCCGACGATGAGGTTGGAGTTCCACCCCGCGCGCTGGCCGTTGGCAACTGCATAAAGCGAGATCACCAAGAAGAGAGTGAGCAGCAACAGGCCGAAAAAATCGAAGCGCGCAGTTTTTTCGTTGTCCAGACGCCCCGGCAGAAACACCAAGCCGAGCAGCATGCCGGCGATCGAAGTGGGCAGACCCATGTAGAAGACCCAGCGCCAGTTGAAGTTGTCGGTGAGCCAGCCACCCAGCGTGGGGCCAAGGGCCGGGGCCAGCACCACCCCGATCCCATAGATGCCCATCGCCCGCCCGCGCTCGGTTGTCGGGAAGACCCGGAAAATCATGATCATCGCCAAGGGCTGAACGATGCCGGCAGCAATCCCTTGGGCCACACGCGCCAGGGTCAGCACGTCCTCATTGGGCGCCACCCCGCCCAAGACCGAAGCAGCAGAAAACAGTGCGAGCGACCCAATGAAGGTTGCGCGAACACCAATCGCGTCGTTCAGCCACGCGTTGAGTAGCATGGACGCGGTCATCGCAGCGAGGAAGCCAGTGGACATCCACTGGGCCTGGTCCTGCCCGATCCCGAAGACGCCCATGATGTCGGGCAATGCCACGTTCACGACGGTGGACGACAGAACCACGGTGATGGTGGCCATCATGGTGGTGGAGATCACCAGCCATCGGTACGCCGGCCCGTATCGGTCGAAAAAGGGCCCCAGCCCGTCGCTAGCGCTGGAGGGTGTCAATCGATACCTCGACCATCATTCCGGGCTTGAGCAGCAAGCCCTCTTGCCGGACCGACAAGCGGACCGGAATGCGCTGCGTGATCTTGGTGAAGTTGCCCGACGGATTTGGATTCGGCAGCAATGCGAAAGCGCTGGTCGCACTGTTGCCGATCAGGCTCACCCGGCCTTCAAACGTTCGCCCAGGGTAGGCGTCGACACGCACCTGCGCAGGCTGGCCAAGCCGGATGTCGGCCAGATCCGTTTCCTTGATGTTGGCTTCCACCCAGATCGCTTCGGGATCGTGCATCAGCAACACGCGCTGTCCAGCGGCAAGGTAATCGCCGGTATTGGCGAAGGTACGGTCCACCACCCCGTTGACAGGAGCGACCAACCGCAGGTCATGCACGTCCAGACGCGACAGCCTCAGTCGGGCGCGAAGACCCTCCGCGTCCGCTCTCGCCTCGGAAGTCAGCTTCTGCTGCTCGCGCTGAGCAATCTTGTAAACCGTCTCGCTACGCTGCACTCGCTGTTCGGACACAAACTGCCGGTCTACCAGATCCCGGTCACGCAGGTAGTCGGCCCGAGCGTTGGCCTCATTCAGGCGTGCCTGCTCTTGCGCAAGCGCGACGGAGTCCAGTTGGCTCTGCGCCTCTCGCACGGCAGCCTGGGTCGAAGCTCGAGTTTCCGCAATCAACTGCTCCAGACGCAGGACTTCAGCCTCGGCACTTTGCAAGCTGGCTGCCTGGGCGATCGCGGCCAGGCTGGCACTTTCGGCATAGATTTCCCCCAGCGTCTGGCCGCGATGGACACTGTCGCCTTCCTGGACCGCACGGGAGGACAGCCAACCGGGTGAGCGGCTGGCCACTGCGATCATTTCGGAGGCGATACGTGCATCGGTCACATCCAGGTGTGTGATCCGGTGATGAACGAATCGTCCGCCTGTGACCAATACGGCTACTGCGAGCACCACAAGGAATGCATGACGCAGGCCCCGCCGTTCGCCCAGCGATTGTTTGAATGTTCGCAGCCGCTCAATCACCCGATTCTCCCAAGAGACCGGGACACCGCCGTGCCCGCAACGCCGGGCGTCGAAGGACGGCGCGCTTTTCCCGCACGCAAAGACCGTGCATTGGCGCGCAGCGGCTCGACTGGCGGCGACAAGGTTCTGGTTCTGGTTCGGGTGTGAGTCAAGATCGAAGCGCTATGAGACGAGAACTCAGCGCTCGCGGCTTGAAGCCAGATTGCGGCGCATCTTGCCCAGGGCGCCGAGGACCGCTGCAGCCTCCTGTTTGTCGAGATCGCGCAGCACGTCGGCTTGGATCGCGGCGCCAACTTCTCTGATCGCAGTCAGGTGCGGAGTCGCGGCATCTGTCAAGTACATTCGATAGGCCCGTCTATCTGCAGCATCGGCATGACGTTCGACTAATCCCGCCTCGGCCAATTGGTCGATCAAACGCGCGAGCGTGATGGGTTGGACTTCCAGCAGTTTCGCCAAGTCGATCTGCCGAATGCCCTGGTGGCGGGCCAGGTAAACGAGCGCCCGCGCCTGCGCCAAGGTGATGGAGCTTCCCTCCAATCGCCGCTGGAAGGCCTGCCGCATCATCCGGGAAAGGTCAGCCAGCATGAAACCCAGACTGTCTTGTTCCGATACCATGCGTATCATATGATGTAGTATGCGTAGTATTCAACCGAACAAGAGGCTCGTCAAGTGAATGGTTGACCTCTTCGCGTCGTGTCCCGGCCCTGCCGACTCCGCGCAGAACTTTGTTGAGCAATGAGTAGCCCCCGAATCGAGACAACGCAACGATGACGGCGCGCAGCTTGATGGTTCGCGGCCTGAGAAAACACTACGGGGCGCGGCAAGTCGTGCAGGATGAGTCGCTGCGGCTCGACAGCGGTGAAGTGATCGGGTTGTTGGGTCCCAACGGCGCTGGCAAGACCACGTCGTTTTACATGATCGTTGGCCTCGTGCCGTCCGACGCGGGAGAAATCGACCTCGATGGCGTCAACATATCCCGCTTACCCATCCATCGACGCTCCGCCCTGGGGTTGTCCTATCTGCCACAGGAGCCATCGATCTTCCGCAAGTTGACGGTCGAGGACAACATCCGTGCGGTGCTCGAATTGCAATATCAGGACGGCAAGAGCTTGTCGCGTGCTTTGATCGAGTCGCGGTTGAATGCCTTGCTGGCCGACCTGCAAGTCGAGAAGCTGCGCACAAGCCCCGCGCTGTCGCTATCCGGCGGCGAACGCAGACGGGTGGAGATAGCGCGTGCGCTAGCGACCAAGCCGCGCTTCCTGTTGCTTGATGAACCGTTTGCCGGGATCGATCCCATTGCGGTCATCGAAATCCAGCGCATTATCCGATTCTTGCAGGCGCGCAACATCGGGGTATTGATTACTGACCACAACGTGCGTGAAACGCTGGGCGTTTGTGACCGCGCATATATCATCAATCAAGGAACGGTACTGGCCAGCGGATGCCCGGCGGATATCGTCGCAAATGAATCGGTACGCCGCATCTATCTGGGTGAACACTTTCGGATGTAGAAAGAATGTGAACGTGGCCCGACAAGACCAGCGTGCCGACGGTCGCTGGTCGCGTGTCCCTTCAGGTCAAAGGTCCGAAAACGACTTGGTCATGGCCAGGCGTACGAATCGCCGCGAGGGGCCGCAAGAACTACGTCGTCCCCCATCCGACGCGATGCACAGCCGCCGTGGCGTCGTGGCGGGCGTCGTCTTCGGAATGCAGATAAACACTGGTCGTGCTGATATTGGCGTGGCCCAAGTTGTCGCGAACCACCTTGATATTGGCTTTCTCGCTCAGGTGTGAGCCAGCCGTGTGGCGCATCCAGTGCGTGGACGCCTGCTCAAGGTGAGCGGCTGCAGCCTCGAACTCAGGCCCGCGCTCGCGCAGCCGGGCTGCGCTTTCACGCATCACCGCCTTGACGATCTCGTGGATCGCACTACGTGCCGTCGGTTTGGCAGGGCCGATCAGCGGAATCATGAGGGGCAAGGCCTCCCCTTCGAGCGGCAGCGGGTTCAAACCGGTCACCTTGCGGTAGCGGATCAATTCAGCCATGAGTTCACTGGTGGCGGGGACCAGCCGGGCCTTGCTGCTTTTGCCGGTGACTTCGAGCCACCAACGCTCGCGGCCGTCGGCGCCGCGACGGCTAAAGAAGCCGCCCATAGTTGCATTGCAGATCTCAGAAACCCGCAGCCCACCGACGTAGAGCAAAGAAAACAACCAGCGGCAGCGTGAGGCGTGCAGTCGGTCCCGCTCCGTGGTGATGGGCATCGCCTCGATTGTGGTCTTGACGATTGTCCAGTGCTCCATGGGGAGGAAGCGGCTGACGCGCGGCGCGGCGTGCCTTCGCTTGCGCCGGCTGAGGGCCAGCGGGTTGCCGGCGAGATAACCGGCCTCCACGAGCCAGGAGAGCATGGCGTTCAGGATCGACAGCGCCTGGCGCTGGCTGGACACGCCCAGTGGCCCGGCGAACGGCCGCCACAGTGGCGACGCCCGACGGGGCTTTTGACCGGGGGCCATCACCCAGCGCTCGGCCGGCTGCGGATCGGCCAGGAAGCGCTGGTAGATCAACAGGTCCTCGTGGGTCAGGTCTGACAGCGACACGCCATGCTGTAGCCCGCACCACAGCATGAGGCGCTCGGCCTCTTTGCGGTAGCTGGCCAGGGTCGCCGGAGAGTCCGTGTAGCGAGCCAGCCAGGCGAGGACTGCCGAGCGGTCATCGCTCGCGGTCAACTGCCCCGGCGATGTGGCGCGATTGCGCCCGAGACTGCCATCCAGGCGAGCGGGAACTACCAACTGATCCAGGGTGACCAGCGGATTCACGGTGAGCTGCTCGCACAGGGTCGCATCGTCAAACATTATGGACATTAGAGTAGTTATGTCCATAGACTTATCAAAATGGAAAATTATCCAACGTATTACGTTGTATTATTTTCTTCATTGAATGCGAAAGCGACGCCCATGGACACTCTACCCGTCACCGAAGCCCGGATGCAGGCCGAAATCGAGGCCCTGCGCGCGCAGCATCCCGAAACGCAGGATCTGTACCGCGAGGTGTGCGTGCTGCTGTTCTTCCGCTATGGGTTGACCCCCACCGCCAACAAGCTGTACCAGCTGGTGCGCAAGGGCAGCATGAGCGCGCCGGCCGAGGCGCTGGCCAGGTTCTGGGAAACCTTGCGTGAGAAGAGTCGCGTGCGCATCGAGCATCCCGATCTCCCCCAGCCGCTGCAGGCCGCCGCCGGCGAGATGGTCGGCGCCCTGTGGCAGCAGGCGCAGGCGGCCGCGCAGGACACGTTGGCACAACACCGCGAGGAAGCTCGCGCGACCGTGGTGGCTGCCGAAGGGCTCGCCCAGTCCGCCGGCGCGCGGGCGGACGCCGCAGAAGCGGCACTGGGCACCACAAGGGACGAGCTGCGGACCGCTCAGGGGCGGGTAATGGAGCTGCAAAGCGAGTTGGCCCGCGCCCAAGGCGAGGTCACCGCCCAGCAGCGCCAGGTCGAAGCCGCCGCAGTCCACCGCCAGGAGTTGCAGGCGGCGCTGAATGCAGCCCAGGAACGATTCACCCGGGAACTCGAACAGCAACGCGCAGTGGCAACGGCGACCGAAGAGCGCCATGCCGGCGAGATGAAACGGGCGCTGTTGGATGTGGACCGAGAGCGCGGCAACGCTGGCAAGCTCCAGAAGGAAGTCGAGCAACTGCGACGCGAGATCGCAGAGCATGCGAATGCACGTCGCCAGGAAGTCCTGGAGCGCCAGCAGCAGATTGACGCGCTGCGCCAGCGCAGTGGCGAGTTGGAGGGCCGCATCGCGGAACTACTGGAGCAGCGTGAGCAGCAGACCCGCGAACTGGATGCGACGAGGCAGAGGCTGGAAGCCGCCGCAGTCAAGAGAGCGCCAGGCACTCGCACCGCGCAACGTACCCCAGCAAAGTCCAAGCCCTCCAAAGCCGCGACCTGACTCGAGCGGGCTCGAAGATCGGGGGGTACGGCCCTTCAGCCAAAATCCGCTGATGAAGATGTACATCTTGGTCCGCGACGACATCCCGCTTGGCTTCGCCATGGTGGCCGTTGCGCACGCGTCCCTCGCCGGCTACCTCAGGTTTCAGAACGAGCCTGAAGTGCGAGAGTGGTTGTCCGGGCCGTTCTTCAAGGCGGTCTGCAAGGTGAACGCCAAGGAGTTCGAAAACGCCAAGCAGGTGGCCGACCACGTGGTGCTGACCGAGTCGGCGCTCGGCGACCAGGAGGTCGCGATCGTCTTCAAGCCGCGGCATGAATGGCCAAAGATGTTCAAGTTCTTGAAGTTGTACCGCGACCCGCCTACGTTTATCGGAAATTAGTCAATCCAGATAATTATCCGTTTTGCCTAATTTCCGATAAACGACCGTCACCGGCCCCGGAGGCACAGCGAGAAATCGCGTTGTCGTAAATCATTGGTCTTGAAATAAACGATTTTAGTTTATATACTGACCGCTGATTACCATCAACGCCCATATGCCCTCACTCGTCGTCCCCGCTCAAATTCGCGCGGGCCGCGCGCTACTCGACTGGTCGCAGGAACAGCTCGCCACCGCCGCTGAGGTCGGGTTGAGCACCATCCGCGACCTGGAGAGCCAGAAGCGCCCGGCCGAAACCGCCGCCGCCGCCGCAGTGCGGCGCGCCCTTGAAAACGAACGCGTCATCTTCATCGAGGGCAGTGCCGAGACCGGTCCAGGCGTGTGCCTGGCCGACAACCGCCCCAACATGGTTCGCCGGCCGACCGTCGTTACCCAATGGGATGGCGTTCCTTTCGACATCGAGTGGCAAGGCAAGCCCATGACCGTGTTCGTCTCGCGCGAGGTGCTGGAAGACTTGGAGCAGCTCACCGGCACGCCATCCGACGAAGCGCTGTTGCGTGCCTTCGAGAAGAACCGGGGCCGCATCCTTGACGCGGTGACCAACGCCATCATCGATCCGGGAAATTTCGACAAGCAAGGGCGTCTGTATGTCCGTGGCAAGGACGTTTTCGACGTCGCGCCGGCGCACCTGGGCGGCCGAGGCTTTTCGTTGGAGCAGTTACCCGCCGGAATCCAGTGGTTCCGGCTTCGCCCGCTGCCCAAGCGCCTCTGGCGCGGCGAGCGGCAAGAGCCGGCCGACTATCGTTGGCGCCTCGGCCAGGTTGAACTCGAATCCGGCCGCATCGTCATCGAGAACTCGGTCACGGGTCACAACTTGCCCTTGTACCGCAGCCACATCCGTAACGTGGTACCGGACGTGCCCGCTGCTGATGGCGTGATCGACGCGTTGATCCAACTCACGATGCAGTTGGTGTTCGAAGACGGCATCATGCGGTGGGAGTTTCTATGAAATGGTCGCGCCATGGGTGAAGCCAAGCAGCGAAAAAACAAGCTGCTCGACGCACAGGTTCCATGCATCTTCTGCGGCGGCAACGCCATTGCGACGACGGAGGAACATTGCCCGCCGAGAGCCCTGTTCAGGGACAAGCAATGGCCCGAAGGCTATGTGTTCCCCGCTTGCCACCCTTGCAATGGAGGCTCGTCCAATGACGATCTGATGGTCGCCTTTCTGGCCAAGCTGCAGCCGGGCGCTAACGCCGAGACCTTGAACAAGGGCTCCGGCCTGATGCGAATGGTGCATCGGCAGTTTCCAGGCCTGTTGCAGAAGATGATGGAGAGTTCTGCCGTAGAAGCACGCGCTCAGGCTCGCAGGCTGGGTATGCGGCCGGCACCCGGCCAGACCTATCAGGAACTGGGCATCGTCAACGTGACGGACGCAATGGACGAGTGCGTCGCCGCGTTCGCGGCCAAGCTCTCCAAGGCCGTGTACTACCAGCAGACGAGCAGGATTTTTCCGGTGGACGGCTCGATCATGTTTCAGTGGTTCACCAACGCACAGCGCATCGAGCACGGCCGCATTGCGCTACTCGACGGGCTTGCGGGCCTCGCAGCCATGTCGCCGCCCAAGCAGCGCGCCGGCAAGGACCTGAAGGACCAGTTCGACTACCTGTACTCTCAGGGAGAGAACGGCGAACTCCACGTGCTGCAGGTCGTGTTCGGGGAAGTCTTCGGCTTCGTGACGATATTCAGCCCGGTACCCGGACGGCTGGAGGCCATGGAAGACCGGCTCAAGGCGCGCGCCGGCAGGGATGACAGCCCGTTCAGATTTCTGGGTGATCGCACGGCAACGGAGCAGAATCCAGGCCCGCCCGAAGCATGAATACTGGGGGTCGCTTCCGCCCTAAGTGGCGGATCCCTTGCCGCTCCTGGCCAGCCTGATTGGTGAGGTCTGTGTGGGTTGGCATGCTGGCGTGTGCGCCCCGTCGGACAACGCCGCTATCGTGTCAATCTGTGCACTGAAGGGGCGAGCACCTCGGCCGGCGCACCGTCGCACCGCAGAAAACTGCCTATGTGTCACTTCTGGCCCTATCCCGGCTTGCCCCCCGAGGCGGCGACGCATGGAGTGGCACCGCTACAAATTGCACGAAAAACAGCGCCGCCTAAAAACTGGGCAATCCGTAAGCTGTTGATTCATATGGGGACGAGGCCTCCTTACCGCTACAAATTGCACGAAGAACAGCGCCGCCCAAAATTTCAGCAGTTCGCGCGAACCCTTCCGCCCGTAGCTCCTGGCGCCCTTGGTCTGGCCAAGCTGGTGCGTAGGTGAGTTGGACGCCTCGCGTCCGGAGTCAGCCGCCACCTGCGCGCCGCTTCACCGCCGGCTGCAAGAGCGCATCGGCGTAGCGTTCCACGCCGAACGAGATCAGGCCCCGGAAGTTCACGTTGCCGAAGTGCACCGGCCCCATGCGACGGATCCAGGCATCCTCGATCGGGTGCTTGGCTTTGCGCCAGCCATCTACGACTGCCTGCATCTTCAGGGTATTCCAGGCGATGACGATGTTCGTCAGGAGTGCGTGGGAGCCCGAGATGGCGCGAATCTCGTCGCGGCGCCGGCCGCGCTCGACCGCCAGGCGCCCGTAGTAGATCGCCCTTTGCAACTGGTGCACGGATTCGCCCCGATTCAGCAGTGTGTGAATTTCCCGCCGGAATTCCTGGTTGCTGAAGTAGTCGCACAGGAACAGCGTGCGCAGCAGGCGCCCCAGTTGGTCCGCCGCTTTGTGCATCGAGTCGCCTTGCGCGGCGCTGCCCAGCTTCTCCATGGCGGCCCTGGGCGATACCCGGCCGCCGCGGATGGACGCGATCAAACGCAGCAGCTCGTCCCATCCCTTGCTGATGGCAGGTTCGGAGACGTTGGTGACCGCGATGCGTTCCAGGTTCTCGGGGAGCACGATTGAGCGCGGCAAGTACAGCCTGCGTTCGGCCATGTCTCGCAGCTGAGGGCACAGGTCGAATCCAAGCAGCTTGGCCACCGTCATGCCGACGTAGGTGTAGCCGTGGGTATCCACGGCCAGCAAGGACAACCGCATGCTTTCCTCGTTGCGGACGTTGTATTGCTCGACACCTTCAAGAGCGGCGGAGCTTTGCCGCTCGTTGTGCACGATCGGCTGGTCGTAGATGACGCCATAGGACTCGAGGACGTGGGTGTACAGGCCGACCGCGAAGGTTCTTCGCCGGGGATCGACGCGGGCGTTGTAGAGGTGTCGCGAGGCGTCGAGGGCCATCATGTCCGCAGAAGCCTTGTCACCCGAACCCCAAAGCTCGGCGATCGGGTTCTTGCGTTGGTACTCGACCACCCGTTCGTTGGCCTTGCGCAGGCGGTCCCGTGCCTCCAGCGATCGCATGGCCGCCGAAATGTGCGCCACTTCGATGCCCGGAATCATCGCGGCAACGCCCTTGGCGTCGTTTTCGGTACCGTGGGCCAGCAGCGCCGCATAGCAGGCGACGAGTTCCTGGGTGTTCTTGGCCCGTCGCCCCAGCAGAATCTCGCTGAAGCCGGTGCAGGCGTCCATCTCCACGATCATGTCGCCGAACTGGACCTGGCCGATGATCGAGAACATCGCGTCCCTGCTGCGCTGGATCGCCGCATCGATGGGCAACGCTTCCAGTTTGTGGAAGCGCACCATCCCGTCGGGATCGATTTCCAGCTTGCCGTTCGTGACGGCTTCCGATAGTGCCCGCAGGCCCACGTCCAGGTGAGCATGCAAGCGAGCGAGAAATTTTCGGGGATCGGTGGTCAGGCTGAGCGCACTGATCAAGCCTTGGCGCTCCTTCTTCCATTCGGCCGGAGGGATCAAGAGATCTTCCCGATTGCGAAACTCCCAACTGTGGTCGATCCACAGCCGTCCGCCCCGCAATCCCTGGCGCACCGCCAGCATTGTGGAGGCCTTCAGCGCTGCAAATGCCTTCGTGCGGTCAGCACCATTGAGCAGGTCATGCCAGACGGGACCCGCAATGTCGGCGTCGAAGCCCGCCGGCAGTTCCCTGGCACCTTGCCCGATCAGTTCGCGTAGCGCGACGACTTGCTTCATCGGCCGCTGATCGGCATGCCCCTTCAGGTCAAGGTCAGTGAACGAGTTGAGCAGGGCCGTGACGCGCGTCGCATCGTCGGCGAGCGACTGCCGAACGAGGGCAGCGTGGCTGTTGGGCTGCGATTTCACGTCCTTCGGTAGAAGCTCTTTCAGGGCAGCGATCCGCGCCTCGGCCGAGCGATCGTCGTCATGAATGATCTGCCGCATGGCCTCGGCCTGCTGGCGGTACTCGATTGCGCTGCGTGCCTGTTTGGCAGTCACCCGATTGGTGGCATGGCGCACCAGGTCGTTCACTCGCCGCCCGGTCATGTACATCAGCGTGTCCGTCAACTCGAGCAGCGTGACACGCAGGAAGCAGATCGTCTCCAGCACCTGCGTTTCCTCGACGCGGCGTCTTGACTCAGCCGGCGGCCGGTTGGCGATCGCCTGGGCATAGGCGCGCAATCGCGCATTCGAGATCGAGCTCAATGACCACGTGTCGACGCCGAGTTCCTTCAGGTAGGAGATCTTGTCCGTGACCTCCGTGATGCTGCTCGGACTGTGTTTGCCAGCGGGCAGTTTGAGCCACTCTAGAACAGTGCCCCCAATGCGGCCGCGCCGCGAGGAGTGGACCGCCGCCAGCACTTTGGCCTGTTCATACGTGGGGATTTCGTTGTTGACCGCCTCCAGCGCCGCCTCCTCGGTAGAGGCAAAGGCCGTGCGTGCGAGATCTCGAAGGACGCGATCCGCCGGAAGAAGATGCTGGCGCCCGAACAACCACAGCTCTGCCTCTTGGACGAGTTCATCGACCGATGTGGCTGTCGTGGCCAGGCTCTCCAAGGCCTGGCCAAGTTCAGTTATGACCGCGTCATCTGCGGGCGCGATGGCGGCGTGATCGCGTGCCCATTGTTGATGTTCGTAAAGCGTGGCCACGCGCTGGTAGATCGTCTTGAGCGAAGCGATGGCCGTCTCGGTCACGCCCAACGCTGCACAAAGGGAGCGCAAGAGCGCGCGAGGCACACTTGCCGTTCGATCCAGGGGACGTCCTGTTGCTCGAAGGAAGACCAGCTGGAGCGCAACACCAAGCCGGCGGTCAGCGCGAAATCGTTCTCGAATGGCAGCGATGTCGGCAGCGCTGATCCGAAACGATTGCTCGACGTCGAAGTCCGAAAGGGACTTTGGAAGCTCAGTGGCTCCCACGAATCGCAGATGAATAGGACTCAATTTGTTCCCCCTTGGCCGTGCCGTTTCTGAGCACTATATCGATCAGCACGCGGGGAAAACGATGGCACGCTCCAGGGCGTGCAGGGCCGCAATGCGCGGGTTTACCCGTGCTTCAAGGCGCGGCAATTGGCACGGAAAACAAGATCACCCCAGCGTGGAGATCGTCATCAGCAGCAGCTGGAGGGTCTACCATGGCCTGCACGAGATGCGCGAATTCTTCTCTGAAGACATGGCGCACCGCATACGTGATGCCACGCCGAAGCACGATCTGGCCAGAACGCGCCAGAGCGAGTGCCAGGAGTGGCTGCGCCGGCACCGTCCCGCAGCGCCTTGGCTAGCGCTGGACGACCAGCCCTGGTTGTTCGAGTCAGGCTGCGAGCAACTGCTCTGCGTCAACGGCACCGTCGGATTCCGCGTGGCAGATGCCCAGCGCCTACGCGAGCGCCTGCGGTACCTCGTGAGGCCACTTTCTACCCCAAGTGCCCCTTGACGCCTGGGCGCCGAGAAAACGCCGCGTTAGATCAGCCGCATAGCGCGTTTGGCGCGTGTTGCTACCCTGGGAGTGCACTGCCAACGAGAACGTAACGTGAGTTTAGAAGCTGACGCCAGACCTGTGACAGTTCCCAAGATCCCCCCTGAGGCCAAGTGTTCTGCGGCAGCGGCGTGCTGTTTGAAGAGTGTCACGGCGCACTCGGCGCCACAGACGGGCTGCGCATCTGGTGACGCGCTACGCAGACGTCGGGCCGGAACTCGGACCACCGCCACTGTCACTCGTCTCAGAGGGAGGACGGCAGCCCCTGCCGGCCGGCACCACGGGCTGCCTCGCCGCACTTCAACGTCGCAGTCGGCCGGCGCACAAGCGCATTGAAGCGCGGTGCGTAGCTCACCAGCACTCTTGACCGCGATGACCGCTCCTGGCTGCACATTCAGCCGGGAGCGCCATCGGAGCGCTCCACGCCACTTCATGGCCTCAACGATCCGGCGGAGTAGGAGGCATATGACCACATGTCCATGCACGTCCAACACGATCCACCATAGCAAGCATCCCAGTGCTGCCGCCGCTTTCCGACATCCCCGCAATCCAAGGTTGTCCATGCACGTGCATGGCAATACAATCCTAAATGTGGGTAGGAATGCGGGTAATGACACGACACGGTTTATTGGCGGACAGTGCTGTTCGAAGCCGGAACAAGGAGCCCGGGTACTACTTGGACGGCAATGGCCTGTACCTGCAGGTCAGCAAGACTGGGTCCCGCTCTTGGATCTTCCGGTACACGCTGAATGGGAAGACGCGAGAGATGGGCCTGGGTTCGGTCACTGCGTTTGGACTGGCGCAGGCGCGCGAGCGCGCTCAGCGCGCACGGCAGCTCCTTGCTGACGGAATAGATCCTATCGACAAGCGCGCCGGGGAGCGGAAAGCCAGCGAGGCCCATAGAACCGCTGAACGTGCGCGCTCCAAGACGTTTGAAGACGCCGCGCGCGAGTACCACGAGGCGAGTGCTGATGAGTGGAAGAATGCGAAGCATGCCGCCCAGTGGATCAACACGCTGACGCAGTACGCGTTTCCGAAGTTCGGCTCTCTACCAGTCGGTGACGTTGGGAAGGCCGAGATAGTCTCTGCCCTCGCGCCGCTCTGGAAAACCAAGGCAGAGACTGCGAGCCGTCTCTTGCAACGGATTCGAACTGTCCTCAACTTCGCAGCTGCACGGGATTACAGCCTGGGAAAAGACGCGGAGTTCTGGCAGCAGGTGCGGATCGCACTTGGACCGAATGACAGGGCTCGAAAGGTAGAGCATCACAATTCGTGCCCCTACCCGCTGGTGGGCTCTGTTCTACGGGAAGTCGAAGCTGGCCCATCCTCGGAAATTGTGAGGCTTGCGTTCGAGTTCACGGTGCTGACAGCTGCGCGCTCCGGTGAGACCCGGGGCGCTTTGTGGTCCGAGATCGACGAAGACCGCCTCTGCTGGAACATTCCGGAAGAACGCATGAAGGCAGGCCGCCCACACAACGTGCCGCTCTCGCGTCGCGCAGCCAAAGTGCTGGCGGAGGCGAAGCGCCTGCGCGATGAGGGGTTGGTGACCTCAGAGATGGGTCTGATTTTCCCCAACACCCAAGGCTTGCCGCTAAGCGACATGGTGTTCACGCAGCTGCTCCGACGCATGCGAGTGGAGTACACGATGCACGGCTTTCGCGCGAGCTTCCGCACGTGGGGAAGCGAGCAGACGAAGCACCCGCACGAGATGCTGGAGTTTGCACTTGCGCACACGGTTGGTGATCAGACCGTCCGCTCGTATATGCGCACAGATATGCTCGATCGGCGTCGGCAGTTGATGGAGGACTGGTCCACCTTCGTCGCCGCAAATTCCACTGGAACGATCCCCAGGATTGCTGAAAAAACAGGCGATCTGGCGCTTGCCACCCCGAAAACCACCCAAAAAACAGGTAAATCCGCCCCGAAACCGCTGGAAAAGCGCCAGAAAACGGTAGGAAAACGGGGCGCCTGAAGCAAAACTAGAGGCACGCGCCCCACGCAGCAAGCGCAAAGCACGCTGCGCTCGGACCGGACACACAAGCTCCGGTCCGCTCTCCCACTCCCCTACTCCCTCGCCCGCCAATTTCACGGCCGCGGGCGCGCGCGTGCGGAGCTAAACGAAAGGCTCAGAAATGTCGAATTCACGGCAGGGCGACGCTCGCCCGAAATTTCCCCTTGGCCGCATCTACGCCACCCCCGGCGCTCTCGAACTGCTCGAGCGATTAAATCAGACTCCTCACACCTTCCTCGCACGTCACGTACACGGCGACTGGGGCCTGGTACATCCCGAGGACGCGGCGGCCAATGAGCTCGCACTAGCGATGCACACCCGGATTGTGTCCAGCTATGCGGTCGGACCCGCCGGAGTGGCCGGCGGTGCGGGAGTCATCTGGATCATCACAGAGGCGGACCGCTCAGCGACCACGCTCCTGCTGCCTGGGGAGTACTGAGATGGCGCGCCGCTCACACGACGTTATTCGCTATCTACGCAATTCGCTTTCCGTGCACACCTTGCAGGCGTACGCCAGCGACCTGGATCGATTCAAAAGATCCGGCGGCCGCATTCCTGCCACTGCAGAACAAGTTGCGCGCTACCTCGCTCATGCCGCGGAAGAACTGAAGCCAAGCACGCTGGCCAGGCAGATCGCGGCGATCTCCTACGCGCACGAGCAGCAGGGGCTGCAGTCGCCCACCAAGTCCGCGCTCGTCCGGCGCACGCTTCGAGGAATCCGAAGAACCAAGGGAGTGGCTCAGAAGCAGGCAACACCGATCACGCCAGAGCTGGTCAGAAGGGTGGTGAAGCCACTGCGCTGTCTGTCCGAGGCACAGAACCGCCGCGACGCCGCCCTCTTCCTCATTGCCTTCGCAGGCGGGTTCCGTCGGTCGGAGATCGCCTCGCTCTGTTTCAAGGATCTCTCGTTCACTAAGCAAGGTCTTCTCGTCCGTCTCCGCAGCAGTAAGACGGACCAGTACCGGCGGGGCCGTGATGTTGCGATTCCTAAAGCACCGCGCGGGCAGCAGTGCCCCGTGCGCGCGCTTCGGCTGTGGCTGACCACAGTTGGCGCTATGTCCGAGGACGGACCGGGGCCGGGTTCAGACACTCCCGTGTTCTGCGGGATCGACAAACACGGCAATCTGCGAGGCGGCCTCAACAGCGCCTCTGTGGGCTGGCTGCTGAGGAAGCGCCTCGCACTCCACGGCCTGTCGCCGGAGGGGTTCACGGCGCACAGCCTCCGGGCTGGCCTCGTTACAAGTGCCGCCAAGGCGGGCGTCCCTGTGTGGGCGATCCAGCGCCAAACCGGGCACCGATCCGAAAGCACTGTTCACCGCTACATCCGCGGCCTCAGCGCATTCGACTGCAACGCGGCCTCTGCGCTGCTCTAGCACCCGGAGGACGATCATGCACAACCGAACGAAGGCCGTCATCGCCGCAGCACCTTGGAACGACGCAACAATTCAGGCCATACGAGAGTCTGCCGAACTCACGTGGTCCATCGTTTCCGCTCCGCTCACATACGCGCCGCGGGTCTCAGGCCGCGCGCCAGAGGCCATCCCAATCGATGGGCACGAGGTTTTGTACCGGAGTGACACGCTACAGCAGCTCGCAATCGTGCCTTCTAGCCACCGAACATGGCAGCCGCAGGATGTGATCGACTTCTACCTGCAGCTCGCTCAGTTCTACGACATGCGGCTCACACGGGTCGGCCACATCCAGGGAGGAAGAACGATTTGGGGGCTGATTGAGACGGGCTACGGCTCGCGCTTTGTCGGTAAGCGGTCAGCTTCTTCATTCCTTCTCCTCAGCACCTCGTGCGACAGCAATCTAGCTGCCCGAGCAAGCGCACTGTGCCTCTTGGAGCCAGGGGAGCTGGCACTATCCGCCGCCCTTCGGCCGCATCCCACCATGCGCATACCCCGTACCTTCGAGTTCTTGCCACCGGACACCCTCATCGACATCGGAGATCTCATATCTGAGTGCATCGCGTTTCCTGAGTGCTTGAAGGAGCTTGCGCATCTGCCAATGTCCGACGCCGACGCCAGAAGCGCTTTGCACCTGATTCTGGGCAGCGCACAGGTGCCCGGTCATCGTGCACCTCGGCTCAAGTCCACAGAGGCCGTGCTCATGTTGTTCAAGGCGCAGGCGGGACGCCGACGCCCGACCGCCCTTGATCTGCTCTTTGCGCTCGCGCAACACATCGACGCGCAAGAGCTACGCAAGCGCCCGCACGACGCGCTATACAGCACGTGGTTCGGCGCAGGCGCCAATCGAAAGCAGCTCGCGGTTTCCATACTGCGCGACATGCTGATCACGGTGGTACGCTAGAGCCAAGCCGACGGTGTGACCGCCGTCGGCCTCCTCTCGAAGCCGCGCCAACATGCACTACCTTCGTCCGCTGCTCACTTGCGCAGCCACCCTCCTAATACTTGACCTCGCAGCCCCGTACGTGCTCGAGCGATCACTGACGTCGCATGAACTTATCGCGTTGGCCGGCGTGCTAGCCGTCTGCGCCGCTATCGTGCAGAAAGCGCGTGCGAGCAGGCGCAAGGCGAAACTGGAGGAGATGCGCGACTCGGCCCTGTGGTGACTTACCACGACGGGGAATAGGCTGCTCGCAGTGAGCTACACACCCCAAATTCCGTCTGGCTTCGCATAAAGCGGAATTTACGCGCGTGAAGCCGCAGCCGTGGTGAGCTGGGTCGAGAGGTGCAGTAGGCAGCGGTACCGGGCGCCCAACTATCAGTCGACAAACAGACCTCGGGCGCGTTCGGTTCCGTGCTGTTGCGATAGGACCAGTTATCTGACTAGGCGGGCTGGAATGTTCCGCCGGGCTTGTGCGTCGGATCCTCTGTTCACCTTTCCATACCAGCAGAACCCGTGCTTTCCCCGCGTCGTTTCTTTTGTGCGCCAGAGAGGGTCTCGTACCTTGAGGCGGTCAGCTCCTTGCATAGTCCAGGATCTGCGCCAGCACGGTGCGCCTTGCCTCAAGGTTGTTGCGCCACAGCTTCGTCTCCGCCACGACGACCTGGCCGGGGTTCAGAACTCGAGATCGTCGTTGATGGCGGCGAGGCCTGACGCGCAGGCGTGATCGGCATCTCCGCCGGGCGCACCCGACACGCCGATACTGCCCACCAGTGAACCTGGACGGCGGAATCGATAGGCAGCCCACCGCCGATGGCGACCACGCGCGGCAGTTCCCGGATTCCCGAGGATACCTCCGTAGCCTGGGTGGCACGGGCGAACGCCAGGGTGTCCATCTTGAATGTGACCGCGGTATAGGCCTTGTTCATCGCAGTTTCCGGCGTATGCGGTCCAGGGAGGCGATCGCGCAGCATGACCAGGGGGTGGCCCGCACGGTCGCTGACTGCGACCGCCACTTGATAGCCTGTGCGCGCGCAACTTTGCAGGGCAGCCTGGGCGGCCCGCAACGCAGCCTCTGGGGTGAGGGACCGAAGCACGTGTTCCTCATGGCAGCGCGCGCCCTGGCCCCGTAGAACCTCGCACAGTGCTGTCCCCGGCACGCCGACAAACAACGGGGGGTAAGGGGGTAGTACGCCTGGGCGGCAGAAAAAGAGGCCTACCAGCCTGCCTCCAACCCGCACGAATTCCGCGAACCCCCGAAACTGCTCAAGAATTAGGCAGCACCTGGGCTCGCGAAATATCCGGGCTAGGTGTCGCCGTCGTCCTTCCTCGTGATGGCCAGCGGCGCGGCTCTGCCGCGCGGGCACTGGAGCGAGCGCGTAGGCAGCGCGCGCGTCGCCCCCACAGCTGTGCATCTGCCTGATTGCTGCCGTTGGCGTTCCAATGGGCGCCCCCACTGTTCCTGGGCGCGACGGTGGTCGGCGGATCGCCGCAGTTCTCCGCGCTGGCCGCCAGGCACGCATCCGCAGAAGATGTTGGCTCCGTCCTCATGGTACCAATTGCGTTCGCACTCACCATCGTGAGCATCGCCATCACCAACTGGATGCTGCAGCATGTGCCGGTGCAATGGTTGTTCATGCCGGTGGCGATCCGGCAGGCGATCGTGCTCATCGCTTCCGGCGAATGCTCAGGCAGGCGGACAGCCGAGCGCAAGTGCCGCGCTGAGCGGGCTCCTTGCGCGCAGGCTCACATCATCGCGCGCTCGAACGGTCGCAGCAGCTTCTTCTCGTCGGTGTCCTGCGACGGCGGCTGTGCCAGCTTCAGCGGGTTCTCCGGCTGAGGCTCGTAATCGCCGACTGGGCCATCCACGGGGCCGCCTTCCACGGTTAGCCGCGCCATGTTGCGGCGGTGCGGATAGTAGTCGTGCGGCGCGTAGTGCTGGGTGGACCGGTTGTCCCACATCACGATGGTGTGCGGCCTCCATTTCAAGCGCAGCTGGTAGTCGGGGACCATCGCCTGCCGATACAGAAAATTCAGGATGGTCTGGCCCTCGTCTTCCTTCAGCCCCTCAATGCCGACAGTGAACTGCGGATTCACGAATAGCACGCGACGTCCGGTCACCGGGTGGATGCGCACGATCGGGTGCATGGGGTTGGGAAATTCGTCCTCCAGCTCGATGAGCTTCATGCGCGCAGCCTTGGAGTCTGCGAACATGTGGCGCCAGGGCTTGAAGTCGTGCCGCGCCCGCAGCCGGTGGACGTACACCTTCATGGGCTCGCTCAGGCCGTCGTAAGCGGCCGTCATGCTGGCGAACACCGTCTCGCCGCCATAGGGTGGCACGACCTTAGCCCGCAGGATGGTGGCCATTGGCGGGCGGGCGCGGAATGTCTCGTCCGAATGCCACGAGTCGGTCGGCCCGGCGGGGTTGCGGCCGGAGTTGTCGAACTCGATCACCTCCGGCACGTCGGGCAGGTTCGTCGCGAACGGATGCGTGGACAGGTTGCCGAACCGCTTCGCGAACGCGATCTGGGCTTCGAGCGAAATGTCTTGGTCGCGAAAGACGAGCACCTCGTAGCGCGCGAGTGCGGCCTGCAACCCGTCGAAATCGGCTTGCGCCAGGGGCCGGCCCAAGTCAATGTTAGAGATCTCGGCCCCGATGTGCCCGTTCAGGGGCGTGGCAACGATGGCGCTGTTGTCTGTCTGGGTCATGTCGTGTCCGATGCGGAAGTGGGCGGATGCTACGTTCGGCTCTTGCCATTGACCAAGTCAATCGTCGCCTCCGCAGCGGAAAACGATTGTGCTCGTCAAGTGTCCCGCCACCGACGTGGCCGCTTGGAGCACATACTCTGCCAACAGGCTTTCCCACAGGAGACACTCGATGACGAATCGCAGGATGCTCGGTACGCTGCTCATGGCGTCGCTGGCCATGGTTTTCGGAACGCCGGCATTGCCGCAGGCTTACCCCGCACGGGCGGTGACGATAGGGGAGTGCCGGTGGTGGTCGAAGCGCGTCCGAGCGCGGGCGGATCGATCGGCGCTGCCCACGTCGCACGCAGTCCGGCCGACGGCTACACGCTGCTGCTGGCTACGCTTAGCCACGTCACCAATCCCGGACTGACGGCCGGCAAGAGCACCTGGCATCCGGCCGACGATTTCAGCGGCATCGTGGAACTCGTGAACGCGCCGGTGGTGGCGCTGGTGCCCGCATCGCTGCCGGTGCGGACGCTAAAGGAGTTCGTGGAGTAACGCGAAGCAGCGGCCGGGGCAGCTGAACTACCTGATGCCCGGCGTTGGAACCTCGATGCACCTCAACACCGAGATGCTAAGGCTGAGTTCCGGCATCGAACTGCAGCCCATTGCGTACAAGGGCGTGCCGCCGGGCATGCCCGATCTTCTGACGGGGCGCCTCGCGTTCGCCATGTCCCCCATGTCCGTCGCCCGCGGCCACGTCGCGAGCGGATCGCTGCGCGCCCTAGCGGTTGCTTCGCCGACCCGCGTGAAAGATCTGCCCGACGTGCCCACCTTCGCCGAAGCGGGTTTCCCCGATGCGCAGGTCGTGTCTTGGTACGCTCTCGTCGCGCCGTCGAAGACGCCAGCAGCCGTTCGGCAGCGGCTGAATGAGGAATTCACGAAGGCACTCGCGGATCCAGGCGTGCGCGATCGTCTCGCGCAAGCCGGCGCCATGATCTCCGACCGGAGCACCCCGGAGCAGGTGGACACCATGCTCAAGCAGCAAACGGTTCGTTGGGAACAAGCGCTGAAGAAAATCAAGATCGACAAGGAATGAACGCGGCGTCGCGCCCGAGTGGGAAAACGATGAAAGCGGAAGAGAACGACCTGCTCACGCGGACTGACGCGGGCACGGCCATGGGCGAACTGATGCGGGAGTTCTGGATGCCCGCGCTGCTCTCCAAGGAGCTGCCGGCGCCTGACGCCCCCCCAGCGCGCGTGCGGCTGCTTGGCGAGGATCTCGTCGCGTTTCGCGACAGCAGCGGGCGGGTCGGCCTACTCGACGCCTTTTGCCCGCATCGCAGGGCGGAGCTTTACTTCGGCCGCAACGAGGCGGGGGGCCTGCGCTGCATCTACCACGGCTGGAAGTTCGATGCCGGCGGAAGGTGCGTGGATGTCCCGACCGACAGCTGCACCCCGGCGCAGATGCAACGACTCTCCACCACGGCTTACCCGACGCAGGAGCGGGGCGGCATCGTATGGGCATGGATGGGAAAAGGCGAGCCGCATGCGCTGCCCCCGGCCCTGGCGTTCACTTTGGTTCCTGGCGAGCACACGTATGTCTCCAAGTGCCTGATGCGCTGCAACTACCTGCAGGCGCTCGAAGGCAGCATCGACTACTCGCACATCTCCTTCCTGCACAAGGAAGGAGAGACCAGCTCCGACGTATTCGGCATCGGCGACATGATCCGTTATTCGGACGAGGACGGACGTCCAACGCTGTTCGCCGAGCGCACCGACTACGGTTTGCAGATCGGCGCGCGCCGTGACGCCGGTGCGGAGAACGCGTACTGGCGTGTCGCGCGGTGGCTGTTGCCGTGCTTCGTGATCGTGCCCACGGCGCCGGGCAACGTGAGCCGCATCAACCTGTTCATTCCGATCGACGACGAGAACTGCTGGTGGTACCGGATTCGCTGGCACCAGGACCGGCCGCTGACCGCTGCCGAACTGGATAGCTACAGGGATGTCGGCGAGGACTATGCACCGCTGGTGCCCGGTTCCTACCTTCCGCGCGGGTCGCGCGAGAACGATTACCTGCAGGACCGTGCTTTGCAGCGGCGTGCGTCCTTCACCGGTATTCGCAGCGCGCAGCTGCAAGATCTGGCGGTGCAGGAGAGCCAGGGACGCGTGCATGATCGCTCCCGCGAGAAGCTGATGCCTTCCGACATGCCCATGGCGCAATGCCGCCGTATGCTGCTGGAGGCGGTGCGCAGCCATCAAAGCGAGCGGCAGTTGCCGCCGTCCGCCAGCCGCCCTGAGTTGTTCGGCGGCTATGCATCTGCGGTCACCAGACCGCGCCGCATGACGTTCGACGAAGTGCGTTCAAGCCTCTGACGCACTTGGGGGACACGGGCCCAAGGCTACCTGTCGCGAGTGAGAAGAGCTGCCTGCCGCTCCAGCTTCGTCAGCAGTTCGAAGAGGAATGACGCCTCGTCGTGGGTCAGGCACTCTGCGAGCTAACGGTTGTAAGCCGCAGCCATCAGCTTGGCTTTGCCGTGGATCTGGACACCGTCGTCGGTCAGGCGCAGGCACACCAGGCGTTTGTTGCCCGGGGAGCGTCGCTTGTCCACCAGCCCACGCGAATGCATGTCGGCGACGGTCCGGCTCGCCACGACCACGTCGATGCCCGCGTCCGCCGCCAGGGCCTTCAGGCTCGCATCCGGCGTGCGGGCGAGGTACGCCAGGATCCTCCATTCGCGGCGGGAGATTCCGAGTTCCCGCTTGTACATGTCGTCCGTCCCACGCAGGCCGACGTGCGTGATACGAAAAAGCCGGTACAGCAGGAAATCCTCGATTTCCTGCGGGTCCTTCAGAGTTGGCTTGCCTTGTGCGCCGACAGGTGCCGGGCGCGAGGGTGGGATGCTCACAGGGGGATTTTCGCGCACGTTTCAGCCAGCGCACGAAGGGCAGCGCCGGCGTCACGACACGGCCTGGTAGTAGATGTTCTGCGGATGGCGCGCCTGGGCGAAGAAGAACCAGCGCTCGGCCAGCAGGCCGGCCGCCTGCGAGGCCAGCGCCAGCAGCCAGGCCAGCGCCGAGCCCGACAGCAGCGCCCAGGCGAGCAGCAGGAGGGGAAGCCCGAAGCCCAGCACCTGGAAGCCCACCCGGGCCATGCGCACTGCGCGGGCCGAGGCGCCGTGGACGAACTCGCGCGTTTTGAACGAGCCGCCGGTCATGCCCATCGACTTCTGCACCACCCGCGCCGCATTGATGCCGGTGGCGGTCTGCGTGGTGGACTTCAGGCCGGCAGTGGTGACCAGCTCTCAAGTGCACGTTCGAGTGCAAACCTCCTTCACACTCGATCCCGGCCGCAGCGCAGGAAGACTCGGATGGCGTGTGCCTGTAGCCTCTATTGATACGGACCGTTCCCGGCCCGTGCCCTCCAGCAGCTCGCCACGGACGAGCGCCCCCTTTTGAAAGCGCAAAGGGAATCGCGCGGGAACCGCTGCTAGGAGGAGTGCAGTTCGCCAGCCGCACTGCAGGAGCTCCGCATGGCTTGCCTCGGCTGCGACGAGCTGCGGCTGAGGCAGCCCGGCACGACTCGTGGTCCAATTACGCTATGGACAAATCCGAACTCAAGCTGGGAGAGGAAACCCTTGACCGCGACCACGAAGAGTTGCACGCGCTCATCACGCGCCTGCTGGGCGCATCCGCGGACGACATGGTGCCTGCCCTCGACGCATTGCGCGCGCACGCGGCGCAGCACTTCGCCATGGAGGACGAGCACCTGCGCGACATGAAGGATGGCAACTCGAAGTGCCACTTGGACGAACATGCCAACGTGCTGAAGTCCTTCGATGAAGTCCGGGAGGTGCTGGTCGGCGCCGCCCATCCGCCCGAAATGAAGCAGCGGGTGGTGCAGAGCCTATCCGTGGAACTGCTCGATTGGCTGCCGCACCACGTCCAGGAGATGGATGCCGGCGTTGCAACCTATCGTTCGAAGCAGCGCTTCGGCGGAGCGCCCGTTCAGATCAGCCGCCGCCCAAAGGCCTGAGCTCGCGCGCCCGCGGCGCGAATTCCTTCGGCGGGCCAGCCTGCTTGGGAAGAACGGGTACGGTGGCAAGAGCCGGGTTCCTTGGTCGCTGACTATCGCAAGCAGCAAGTGGACCGGACACGCGGCACCTCAGATCCACGGGAATCTTATGTTGCTGCAGAACTGCCGCAGCGTGCATGCACAGGCTAAGGGTTGCTGTGATCTGACGGGCGGCCAGCAGGTCGGCCTGCAGCACGTCCTTCCGTTGCCAATGCGGTAGCCAGCGCCCGAAGGGCAGCGGGTCACGACACGCTCTGGTAGTAGATGTTCTGCGGATTGCGCGCCTGGGCGAAGAAGAACCAGCGCTCGGCCAGCAGGCCGGCCGCCTGCGAGGCCAGCGCCAGCAGCCTGGCCAGCGCCGAGCCGGACAGCAGCGCCCAGGCGAGCAGCCCTGGAAGCCCACCCGGGCCACGCGCACTGCGGGGGCCGGGGCGCCGTGGAAGAACTCGCGCGTGTTGAACGAGCCGCCGGTCATGCCCATCGACTTCTGCACCACCCGCGCCGCATTGATGCCGGTGGCGGTCCGCGTGGTGGACTTGGGCTTGAGCCGCGCATTGCGGCGCAGCGACAGCGTGCGGGTGAACCACGCCGGTGCTCTCGTTGGCCGAAGTTGCATCTGACGCGCATCTCGTTGCGCGCGGCAATTTCACGGTTGCTGGTGGTGCTCTCCAGCTACAGACCGCGCCTCGGTTTTAGCCGGTAAATCGCAAAACCGGACGCGTCTAGATGAACAAAGCCCCGGTCGGCTGTTCAGCGTTTTACTGCCGGACGCGGTACTGGATAAGCCGCAGGGCCATGCGATGCGGGACGCCGGGCTGCGGGAATCAAGCAGCTCCTGCCGGCGGCCGTGAAGTACGTGTCCGCGGCCGAGTTGCCTCCCCCCTACAAGCTCCCACTCCCCGTCTCCGGGCCCGCCAGCCGCCGCGACACCCAGGCCGTCGCCAGTCCGAGGAGGATCGCCCACTCCAGCGACAGCGTCACCGTCCCGGCGAAGGTCACGACCATCGGCAGCCGGTCGACCGGCTCATGCTTCCATAGGTGCCGGATCTCGCGCGGGTTCACCAGCCCCCACGCCACGACCACCAGCAGCCCCCCGATTACCGCCAGCGGAAGCCAGCGCGCCCAGGGCGCGACAAAGGACAGGATCACGATCAGCAGCACGGCGGCGCTGACCGCCGCCAGCGGCGTGCGGGCGCCGGCCGCCACGTTCACGCCGGAGCGGTTGAATGAACCGCTGGCTGGATACGATGAGAAGAAGGAGCCGGTCAGGTTGGCCAGCCCCTGGCCGACCAGTTCCTGGTTGCCGTCGAAAGGCTCGTTGGCGCGCCGCGCGAACGCCTTGGCGATCGCCATCGCCTCGGTCACCGCCAGCAGCGTCATCACCAGCGCCGGCAGCACCAGGTTCGGCACCTGGCGCAAGTCGGGCAGCGACAGCGGCGGCAGCGCCCCCGGCAGCGCCTCCACGGTGGCCGGCTGCGCGCCCAGCAGGCCGGCGGCGAGCCAGGTGATGGCGGTGCCGCCGATCACTGCCATCAGGATCGGCGGTATCCAGCGGCTGCGCCGCAGCGCCGCCAAATTGATCAGGATGGTGGCCATGGCGGCGATCACCGGTAGCGCCTGGATGGACTGCCCGGTCGTGAATACCACCCGCAGCGTCTGCGCCACCGATAGCCCGCGCGGCAGGTCGAGTCCGAGCAGCGTGCCGACTTGGCTGTTGACGATCAGCACGGCGGCGCCGGCGGTGAAGCCGGCGATCACCGCATGCGGCACCAGCTCAACCCACTTGCCGACGCGCGCCATCCCCAGCAGCAACTGCAGCGCCCCCACCACGAACGTGAGCGTGAGCACCAGGCCCACGTACTGCGAACTGCCCACCGCCGCCAGCGGTGCCACCAGCGCCATGGTGGTGAGCGAGATGGCATTGGCCGGCCCCGTCACCATCAGGCGGCTGCTGCCGAACAGCGCGGCGATCACGCACGGCATCATCGCCGCATAGAGGCCGTAGGCGGGCGGCATGCCCGCCAGCGTGGCGAAGGCCACGCCCTGGGGCAGCACCACGATGGCCCCGGTCAGGCCGGCCAGCAGGTCCGCCCGCAGCACGTCCTTCTGCCGCCACTGCGGCAGCCAGCGCAAGAAGGGCAGCGCCGGCGTCACGACACTGCCTGGTAGTAGATATTCTGCGGATGCCGTGCCTGCGCAAAGAAGAACCAGCGTTCCGCCAGCAGGCCTGCCGCCTGAGATCCCAGCGCCAGCAGCCACGCCAGCGCCGAGCCGCTCAGCAGTGCCCAGGCAAGCAGCAGGATCGGCAGTGCGAAGGCCAGCACCTGAAAGCCTGTCCGCGCCATGCGCATTCCGTGTGCCGAAGCCCCATGGAAGAACTCGCGCGTATTGAAGGAGCCTCCCGTCATGCCCATGGACTTCTGCACCACCCGCGCCGCCTGGATGCCGGTCGCCGTCTGGGTGGTGGACTTCGGCTTCAGCCGCGCATTGCGGCGCAGCGACAGCGCGCGGGTGAACCACGCCAGCGCCGTGGCCGCCAGCGCCCAGGGGGCGATGTCGGAGGCGAACCCGGGTTCCCCGGCCATTACCGCCAGCGCGCCGGCGGTGACAAAGCCGGAGGCGAGGCCGAGCGTCGTGTAGTTCACCACCGTGAGCGGATGCGCCCATTCCTGGATGAAGCGGATGCAGGCATAGATCATCGCGGTGCAGTACCACAGGAGCACGGCGCCCACGATCGCCATTCCGGCGAGCCAGTGCGGCGCCACCGCGTCGCGCTGCGCCAGTGTGGCCAGCAGGGCCCAGCCGCCTACCAGCGCGATGAACGCCGGCAGCACGATCACCTCGCGCGACATCCAGGAGGTGCGCCACATCAGCACCGTACGCCAGGCGCGCAGCGGATGCCCCAGATGGAAGAAGGAGGCGACCAGGGCCACCAGCAACATGCCGGTGGCCGCCCAAAGCATGGGGGCGAGCGCCGTAGCCGGCGCGATCCCGGCCAGAGTGGCCAACGCCAGTGCCACCACCATCCCCTGGGCGGCGCCGGCGATCGTGGTGAAAAGGATGATCGAGAGGGCTGGCTTCATCGGGCGTCTTTTTCCATTGCACCGCTGCCTGGCTTGTGCTTGCCGGACGCCGGCTCGCCGTTCAGGAAATCGCCCAGCCGGAAATTCGGCTGCGCCTGCGGCACCGTGCTTAGGGTGATCTGGCGCGGAAGGTAGTGGTTGGCCGGCTGGGTCTCCCACTCAGGCATCAACTGGTAGCCGCCACGCTCGCGGATCGCCTGCGAAACCTCGGAGTCCGGATCCTTGACGTCGCCGAACAGGCGGGCGCCAGTCGGACAGGCCTTCACGCAGGCCGGCTTGCGGTCCTGCGGCGGCAGCAGCTCGTCGTAGATGCGGTCCACACACAGGGTGCACTTGGTCATCACCTTGCGTTCCTCGTCGAACTCACGGGCGCCGTAGGGGCAGGCCCAGCTGCAATATTTGCAGCCGATGCACTTGTCGTAGTCCACCAGCACGATACCGTCGCTCTTGCGCTTGTAGCTGGCACCGGTAGGGCAGACAGGCACGCAGGGTGGGTCCTCGCAGTGCAGGCAGCTCTTGGGGAAGTGGATGGTCTGCGTATCCGGGTAGCTATCGGCCTCGAAGGTCTGGACCCGGTTGAAGAAGGTGCCGGTGGGCCGCTCGCCGTAAGCATTCAGGTCCGTCAGCGGGCCGGCCGCGCCCGAGGTGTTCCACTCCTTGCACGAGGTGACGCAGGCATGGCAGCCGACGCAGACATTCAGGTCGATGACCAGAGCAAGCTGCTTGGCCAGTGTTTCGGGGGCTGGCTGGACTGGGTTGTTCATGGCTTCCTGGGAACGAGGTAGGCAAGCACCTTGCGGGCGCCCCCGAGCACGCCTGGGGCGCTCGGCACGGTTGCAATCTGGGGGAAGGTTTCCGCTGGTTCTTCGGGCGCCGCCGGGCGCAGGTTCACCCGCACGTCGTACCAGCCGGCTTGGCCGGTGACCGGGTCGGAGTTGCTGATGTGTCCACCGGCAAAGGGCAGCTCCTCGGTGATCAGGTGATTGAGCAGGAAGCCCTTGCGCGACTCGTCGGCGGCAGGCGCCAACTGCCAGGCGCCGGAACCCTTGCCGATCGCGTTCCAGGTCCAGACCGTGCCCGGCTCCACCGCATCGCTGTAGCGCAGCATGCAGCGCAGCTCTCCCCAGGCGCTGGTCACCCAGGCCCAGCCGCCGTCCTCGATGCCAGCTTCCTGCGCGGTGCGCGGGTTCACGTACAGGTAGTTGTGGCTGTGGATCTGGCGCAGCCAGGCGTTCTGCGAATCCCAGGAGTGGTACATCGCCATCGGCCGCTGGGTGATCGCCGCCAGGGGGTAGCGGTCGGCGTCGATGCAGGCGGTCTCCAGCGGCGCATACCAGAACGGCAGCGGATCGAAGTAGGTGGCGATGCGCTCGCGCAGGTGCTCCGGCGGCTGGCGGCCCTTGCTCTTGCCCTGCGCGGCCAGCCGGAAGGCCTGCAGCGTGTCCGAGTAGATGGCCAGCTGCACCGGGTCGTTGCGCTGCCGCCAACCCTTGTCCTTGGCGAAGTCCAGGTAAGGCTGGTTCCAGTTGCGCATGTACTGCTGGTCTTCCGGCATGTGGTACTGGAAGACGCAGTTGTTCCTGGCGTACATCTCCCACTGCCGGGGGTTGGGATCGCCACGCAGGTGCTCAGTGCCGTCCTTGCCGCGCCAGCCCATGAGAAAGCCCACGCCCGGCTGGGCCTGGAAGTTGACGACGAAGTCGGGATAGTCCTTGAACTTGCGCGTGCCGTCCTCTCGGGTGAAGGCGGGGAATTTCAGGCGCGAGGCCAGCTCGATCAGCACCTCCTGGAACGGCTTGCAGTTCCCGGTGGGCTCCACCACGGGGACGCGCACGGAATCCACCGGACCGTCGTACTCCGAGATCGGCCGGTCCAGCATGCTCATGACGTCGTGCCGCTCGAGATAGGTAGTGTCCGGCAGCACCAGGTCGGCGAAGGCGACCATCTCGCTCTGGAAGGCATCGCACACCACCAGGAACGGAATCTTGTAGTTGCCGTCCTCCCCGCGCGCGTTGAGCTTCTTGCGCACCTCCATGGTGTTCATGGTGGAGTTCCACGCCATGTTCGCCATGAAGATCAACAGTGTGTCGATCTCGTAGGGGTCACCGCGCACCGCGTTGGTGATGACGTTGTGCATCATCCCGTGGGCCGACAGCGGGTGCTCCCAGGAGAACGCGTGATCGATGCGCAGCGGCGTTCCGTCCTCGTGCACCGCCAATTCGTCGGGGCCGGCGGGAAAACCCAATGGCGCCGCGTTCAGCGGCGTGTTGGGCTTGATCATGGACGGGTCGTTGAAGGCCCGGTAGTTCGGCACGATGTGGCGCGGGTACGGCGCCTTGTGGCGGAAGCCGCCGGGCGCGTCGATGGTGCCCAGCACGCTCATGAGCACCGCCAGCGCGCGCACCGTCTGGAACCCGTTGGAATGCGCCGCCAGCCCGCGCATGGCGTGGAAGGCCACCGGCCGCCCTTGGGTGGTGGGGTGCCGCTTCCCCCACGCATCGGTCCACGGAATGGGAAGTTCGAAGGCCTGGTGCAGCGCCGTCTCCCCCACTTCGCGCGCCAGCTGGCGGATGCGCTCGGACGGGATGCCAGTGATGTCCTCTGCCCACTCGGGCGTGGTGTCGGCAACGCGGTCTCGCAACAGCTGGAAGGCTGGCGCCACACGCGTCCCGTCCGCCAGCTTGTAGTGGCCCTCCAGCGCCAGTTGGCGCCCTTCCTCCACGCCTTCCGGATAGGCCTGCACCACCCGGCCGCTGGCCAGGTCCCATGCCAGCTTGTTGTGCGGGTGGCGGCCGTCGCCGGGCGGGCCGGCGGCGGGATCGAAGGCGAACAGGCCTTCGCGCTCGCCCTCGTCCAGCACCACCAGTTGCGGCGCATTGGTGAACCGCTGCAGGAAGGACCGGTCGACCAGGCCTTGCGCGAGCAGTTCGTGCAGCAGCGCCATGAACAGTGCGCCGTCGGTGCCGGGGCGGATCGGAATCCACTCGTCGGCGATCGCCGAATAGCCGGTGCGCACGGGGTTGATCGAGATGAAGCGGCCGCCCTTGCGCTTGAAGTCGCCCAAGGCGATCTTCATCGGGTTGCTGTGGTGGTCTTCCGCGGTGCCTATCATCACGAACAGCTTGGCGCGATCCAGGTCCGGGCCGCCGAACTCCCAGAAGCTGCCGCCGACCGAATAGATCATGCCGGCAGCCATGTTCACCGAACAGAAGCCGCCGTGCGCCGCATAGTTCGGTGTGCCGAACTGGCGCGCGAACAGGCCGGTGAGGGCCTGCATCTGGTCGCGCCCGGTGAACAGGGCGAACTTCTTCGGATCGGTGGCGCGGATACGGCCCAGGCGCTCGGTGAGCAGCTCGTAGGCGCGCTCCCAGGAGATCGGCTCGAACTCACCCTCGCCCCGCTCGCTGCCTGGCCTGCGCAGAAGCGGCTGCGTCAGGCGCGCAGGCGATACCTGCTTCATGATTCCCGCGCTGCCCTTGGCGCAGATCACGCCCTTGTTGATCGGGTGGTCGGGATTGCCGTCGATGTACCGGACCTGCCCGTCGCGCAGGTGCACGCGTATGCCGCAGCGGCAGGCACACATGTAGCACGTAGTCGTCTTGACCTCGGTGTCCGCGGTGCTGCTCGCGGTTGCATCGTGCACCGGCTCGCTGGAGAGGAACTTGAACATAAGCTTATGCTAGACAGCGCACAGATTCGTGTGCCGCATAATTCCGGTTGCAGTGAATCAGAAAATCGATCAGAGACTGAAGCTCACGCTGCGCCAGCTGGAGGTGTTCGCGGCGGTGGCGCGCGGCGGCACGACGCGGGCCGCGGCTGACGAGATCTCGCGCTCGCAGTCGGCCGCGAGTAACGCGCTCGGCGAGCTGGAGGCCGTGCTTGGTGCGCAGCTCTTCGACCGGGTGGGCAAGAAGCTGGTCATCAACGAGAATGGGCGGGCCCTGCTGCCGCGCGCGGCCGGAATCCTGGAGCAGGCGGTGGAGACGGAAGCCCTGTTCACCGCGGCCCATGCGGCGTCGCTGCGGCTGGCCGCCAGCTACACGATCGGCGAGTACCTGCTCCCGGTGCTGATCGCCAGGTGGAAGCAGGCGAACCCGCGCAGCCACGTGCTGCTGGATATCGCCAACACGCATGACGTGTTCGAGCGGGTCGCCTCGTTCCGCTCCGACATCGGTTTCATCGAGGGGACCCACAGCCACCCGGAGCTCTCGGTCAGCAAGTGGCGCAGCGATGAGATCGTCGTGGTCGCCGCCGCTGGCCACCCGTTGGCGGAACGCCGCGCCGGCGCACGCCAGCTGAACCATGCCACCTGGGTCCTGCGCGAACCCGGCTCTGGCACTCGGGAAGCCTCGGACCGCTGGCTGATCCCGCATCTGACACAGATGGAGGTGGAGCTCGAGCTGGGGAGCAACGAGGCGGTCAAGCGCGTCGTGGCCGCAGGACTGGGCCTGGGGTGCCTGTCCCGGCTGGCGGTGAAGGAGGCGATCGCCGAGGGGTGGCTGGTGGAGCTTGCCACCACCCTGCCCCCGATGCAGCGCACCCTTTCCATCGTGCTGCACCGGGCGAAGAAGCTGGGCGCCGCAGCCGAAGGGTTCCTGCGCCACTGCACGACGGACTGACACGGCCCGAGGACGATCGATTATTCAGGTCAATGCGACCTGAATATTGCGTTCTCGAACTTCAGGCGGGCGCTATGCTGTCCGTATGCGACCCGACGTGGGGCCCACCGCCTGCCTCTCCTTCGAACCCGACGAAGCTCGCCGCCTGCTGTGGCTGCCGCTCGCTGTGCGCCACAAGCTGGACGGCTGCGGACTGCGGCTGTCGCTGCTCGAGTGGCAAGCGCTGCCGCTGGACACGCGTGCGGAACTGCTGCACCTGCCTGCCGGGGCGGACTTCGCGCTGTGCGCGCTCCACGCCGGCGCCAGCCGCGACACGCGCCTGCGGCAACCGGTGCGCCTGGAGGCTTACGAGGTCGCCCAGGCGCTGGACTGCGATGCCGCCGCAGCCGGTGCTTGGCTCGCGGCTGCGACGCCGTTTGCGCACTATGTTCTCAGCAGGCGGAATCGGGCTGAAACTTGGGTGGCCGCCGGCGGAGTGGGGCTCGCTGCGCGGTGAAGGGGACGCGTACAAGCGCGAATCAGTGCGGCGGCCGATCCCAAGCAACGCGAACGCGAGCTGGAGGCGGAACTGAGCGAGCTCACCTCCTCGTTCCTCACTGCAGAAGCCTTCAGCGTGGAGGACAATCATCGACCCGCGTGACACGCGGCGGTAGTGTGCCGCCTCATCGATGCACGCGCAGTCGCGCATGCACAGGTTCCTCATGCGTGCGGACTCAACGTCCCAGCAGGGCTGAGGCGGCGATGCTGACGCCGGTGGCGAGAAGCAACACGCACACGATCCTGAGCACCGTCTCGCGTCGCCAGCGGGGGGGATAGCGTCGCAGCAGCCAGGACGTCCCCAGCACCGCAGGGGCGGCGAGCAGGATCATCTTCAGCGCAAGCAGGCTGAACTGTCCCGTTGCCAGGACGACGACAATCCGCATCACGCTCATCGTGGTCAGCGCGGCGACCAGGGGTCTCCTCGTTTTCAGTGCAATAAGTGACGGTACGAAAAGCTAGCACTGGCGCGGAGGTGGTGTTGGTAGATCGTTGAT